>Ga0209986_10003152_pt1 | contig 14604 bp, 13 predicted proteins | sample BlataG_FD_183168 | JGI IMG/M metagenome (GOLD analysis project Ga0209986, IMG submission 183168) | Deep subsurface microbial communities from Black Sea to uncover new lineages of life (NeLLi) - Black_00105 metaG (SPAdes) (version 2) | ecosystem: Environmental > Aquatic > Marine > Oceanic >...
AACCGGTGAAATAAAGCAGTACTTTGAAGATTACCGGCAAAAAATCATTGCCTTGAAGAACGAGATTGAGAAAACAGATGGCGAGATTGATGAGATGGTTTATGAACTATATGGACTGACGAAAGAACACTTTTTCTTTTTCAAAAAAAGAAAACCTGTGCTAAAAGAAAAACAAAGAGAAGGTTTTTAGTCAAGGTAAAAAAGTTGTTGGTAATGCTTTTCTTTCCAAGAAAAGTTTTCTCGTGGAATCTCGTGGTTTATTAATTGCAATTTATTATGGGAATGACCTGCATCATTTTTGCTACTTCCGATAAACCCCTTTTATCCTTGACTTCCCAGGCGGCAGAAAGCTCAATATCTTGTCCTGTGTTGCTATCTGCCCAACTACTTCTTTATTTTCGCCTTTCGTACAGACAATAAATAAATTTTGACCAAGACAGCATCTTCTTTGACGTTTATTTTAAATTCATCTTTCGCTTTGATAGGGTTATCTGAATATCTCCAGTCCCGTGTGCTCTTATCGCCCTGATTCCAGTAAACCCCAGTCGGCCAATTCTCAGGGATGTCGCGATTAAAGAAGACCGCTGTACCAAAAACAGGGCACCTCCACTGTTTTGATGCACCAGCAAAACCGTGTCTGGCAAAATAAGGGTCACCAGAGGGACCTTCGCCTTTGGGATAAAAGCAATGAACAAGATTCAAAATAACATCCACATCCGGGTTGGGAAGATTTTTATGCCGTATGCCATAAGTGTCATAGCACACACACATATAATAGTTGACACCACTCAATTCAAAAATACGGGATTTGCCGTCTTCTTCGGCTAAATAATCCTTATCCCTATCCTTATTTTTATCCTTAGCAAGTTCAACATGCCCCTCCTCTTGAGGTGCCGGATGGAACTTTCGCCCTTTTGCTTCAATACCTTCTTTACTGATGGCGATTCCAATCTGATCATGGAAACAATAACCTTCTACGTCAACACTTCCATCTATGCCTGTGCAAACAACGATCTTTCTTCCTGTTTTGCTAAGAATGCTCTTTACAGTCTCTTCCACCTCATTGTAGTACGTCTTTGGCTCGCTTTCTCCGGTACTGAACATTCCGCCGGGGAATAGAATAACACCGTCTCCTGATAATTTTCCTAAAATAGATTCTACAACTTTAGATAGAACATTCATCCGTTCTTCATTAGAATATTTGTAAGTGTTTAGCTTTCCCTCTTCTTTCTTGACAATATATATCTTTTCTCCATCAGTTATCCCCCATTTATCATCTTTTTCTTTTGTAACCTTAAACTTAGCATTTTCAGAAAGCGAAAAACCTTCAGTTTTGAGTATATCCTTTAGTTTCTCCGAGATAATGCCTTTGTTCAAGTCATCTTCAAATTGTATATCTATGCTAAAAAAGTGGGTCTGAAGAACAACAGTCGCAACCCAGCCATTCAAATCTTTTCTTCCACCTTCGATAATATTCTTGAATTTTGCAACGTCATCAGAATTATCCGGGTTTAAGCTGCACCACTGCATCTCATTTGAATAAAGCCTGACCGTAGGTTTTAAATTCCCTGTTAACTCGGGCAGAAAATCTCTTAGCGTATCATACCACGCACGCTGTTCATCCCGGTAATACGGGTCGTTATCCGTTGCTCTGGTTTCATCGCAAGTAAATGCCCATTGCCCCAACGAAAAACCCGATTTGGATTTATATGGATAACTCAGCAGAGCTATTTTTCGTGGAATTGTAAAATGCTGGGACTCATCAAATTCCAAAACGAATTCAGGATTCGGAATATAATAATCACAGTTCGGAAGCGTGTCCTTATAAACAAAGTTTTTGTTTTCCCTATAATTCTGAAGATTTTCAAATATTCTTCTAAGATCTTCGTAATATTGTGTATCTCTGAATTTTTCTGGATTTGTGCCGATATTGAATTTATAATTCGTGTTTACAACTCCATAAATCTTTTTGAGCATTGTTTCAACAGTATTTTTGCACTCAGGACATCTTTCGTTATGACCCTTTTGTGTTGTATCATTAGATTTAGGTTTAGACGGTTCTGACTTGTCCTTTGTTCTTGATGAAGAAGATTCCTCAATCTCAAATCCCAATCTCGTTAAAAATTTATTTGTTTCTTGACCACCACCGAAACTTGACGGATTGAGTTCTTTTCCCTCAACGAATTTATTGGCTAATGATAATACGTATTTTGGTGGATACCGTCTCCCATTAAAGACAAGAACGAACTTCGTTGATTGCCTACCTGGCGGGATTGTACTTGCATCAATTTCCTCCAAAGCCTTTACCACCTGTTCACGAGTTATGTTTCTTGGGATCATTTATACTCCTCCTTAATTCTGCCTCTCAATTGCAGATAACTCCTGTATATTTGCAACACGAACATCCTTCCATTTTGGACGTGTTTTTTAACCCTTTTCATCATCTTACACCGTCTATTTCAATACAATTCTGTAGTTAAGACAGGGGATATATTTTAAATACCTGTTCGATCCATTCTTCGGTGTTCTTGGGCGGAACAAAATTCATCTTTTCAGGCTTTGTCAATGCTTCGAAGCAGACGGATTTGATTGTCCTGACGGATTTCGGCTCATATGTTTTCTTTTTCATTCTTCACTATCCTCACCACAGTCCAATAGTTTGGTCACGAACTGTTCCGGTTTTCGAAGTATACACCTCTGACCATTTCTACTGCATCTTCTGCCATATCTGAGACTAAAAGCGTGTCTGAATACTCATCCAAAGTCTCGTCTGAAACTTCATATATATGCTCGCCTGGCATAAGCCACCCATGAGCTTCATAGCTGCTCATTATTCCTATTGGTCTTATGGCCTGTTCAAATACGCAAAAATCTCCTATCTCTTCGCCACTGTTATCGTAGACATAGACAAATAGGACATTGTACACATAACCGGACTCATATAGTTCAATGTATTCTTTGATCATGTGATACGCTCCATACCAAATCTCGTCGTCCGTGTTCTCCTTGCATGTCCAAACTACAATAATCCCACCCCCAACACCCCCGACCTTCGAAGAATCATAAGCTTGAATATCACAGAAGGGATCAATCTTAGCTTCGAACAACTGAACTCCCGTTGATTGTGTTGGTGTCGGTGCCTCGCCAATACAGCCACATCCGAGGGCTGCTAAAATTCCTACGACAACTATCGCTATTGCCTCTTTTCTCATTTTCTCACCCCCAATATACCCATTTTATGTTATGCCTCCTTACTATAACTCCACACTCATCGTAGATAAATCTTTCGATTGTTTATAAAAAAAAAAACACATATATATATAAAACTTTTAGTACGTCTTTCGATTTTTTCGAGGCTGTCCAACAATTTGAAATTAGAAGAAAAAGAAAGGAAATAGTGCTTTAAATCCAAAAAAAGCAAAATTTTTAGTGTCAAAAGCAATTACAGAACAGCTTCTTTCACGTGAAAAAATATTTGAGATTACAATGTCATGCGAAGCATTTTTTATTGAACGTGGATAAAAAGGCATGAATAAAACAAACTTCTTCCCGACTGAAAGGCACTTCACCACTTTTCAATCTTCCTTCCGATCGTTTTTACTAACCAACCTGTTTCTCCGTTGATTTCAATTCGTTTTGCTACGCGAAGATGGTAAAACGTAGAGCTGCAAACCTTCAGCAATAAGTGCTCCTGGTTATCGTAGGTGTCTGCCTTCAATACCTTGAGTGAAAATACAGGGTGATCAATCTTCCTGATTCTCTCGAGTTGGTCATGGTGACACCAAACAAAGTAGCAGGGATGTGGATGATCCCACACTGTGTTCAAGAACTCAAGCACAGTGTTGAAGCCTCTTTCTGTTATAAAAGCAATGTCCGAAGGCAGATTCTCAGGTAAACCACCCAGAACTGCATGTTTCACACAAAGCATTTCCCAGCTCATTTCACTACTATCCACTTATAATTTTTACTGTGGATAAAAACCTTTTACCCTCGATTTCCCAGGCGGCAGAAAACTCAATATCTTATCCTGTGTTGCTATCTGCCCAACTACCTCTTTATTTTCTCCTTTCACACGGTCAACAAAGAACCGCACTATTTCCTTTGATAACTCGTTTTTCCCCACATCGCCACCCGGTTCGAGTTCCACGAAATTATCCAGCTTGTTCCGCTGCGGATCCGATGCGGGACACACAACCAACCTGTTTTCTGCCTTTTCAATACCTATGCACAACCCTAACGCCGCTTTGAAATATCTCCTTTTACCTCGCACCACAAAACTCCCTTTCTTTATGTATTCCCCCGATGGCGGTGTCTTACTCACCTGCTCGCCGGTAACGCAATAACACTCGCCTTCGTAGAATCCGTATTTCCACAAATTCGAATACGAAGCTGCGAACTGTGCTATTTCCTTTAAACCTTCCTCGGAAACTTCTTTACCGCCGGTCTTTGCTATTACCGCCGGTGCGCCCTCCGCCTGCGTATGGAAAAAGAGGTCATCTGCGTCCATATACTTCTTCACAAGTATCTCATTGGATGTGGCGTCTTTCCCGCCTACTACAAGAAAATTTCCATCTGAAGTCTCGAACCACCTGAATTTTTCATACCATTCCTCTTTTTTCTTTACCGTTTTTCTCTCAGGAATCATGTCCTTTTCTATGCTTATTCCTTTCTCCTTTTCCGCTTTTATCTTCTTTTTCGTCCCCTCTATCGCACGTTCCACCCCTTCCCGCTTCTTCCTGAATATTTTCGCCTTTTCATAATACGCGCCGGCATTCTTATGCAGAGAAACCGAAGTATCGAGTTCAAGTTGAACGTCGGTATCGGGTAGAGTCAAAGTGACAACTTTTCTCGTTTTTCCCATTTCCTGCAATGTGTTTTCTATCTCAGCATACCGTGCATAGATGAACTCACCCTTATTTATGCTTTCTTCCTCCTTTATTTTGAAATTTCGAAGCGCCTCGAGTTGCTCGTTCAAAATCCGTTCGTACTTCCCAACCTCCTTTTCGTATTCGGTTATCGCTCGTTCTTCCACCTCTTCTGCTATTTGTGCGGTGAAAAAATCATCCGCAGCATCGTTAAAAGAAGGAAAAAGCACTTTCTCGTTGGTTTCATAGGTGCTCAACTCAAGAGGGAGCACGTCCACTTTTTCTTTGCCTTCCTTTTCCATCACGACATGTGCTTTCAGTTTGGACTTATCGTTTTTTAATATGGGCTCAAATATAGCACGTATTGCCACATGAATGGCTTTTAGTTCATCAGAACGGAGTTCATCCGCTTTCTTTTCTTTCTCTATCCCCGCCTTTTCACACACTTCTTCCGCGTATAATCTGCCTAAACCCAGTTCTGATGCAAGAATCCTGACCACGCTTTTATCCTGTTTGCAAAGCCCCGCCAGTTCCTGCTCGTTCATTTCCAATGGATTTCCTCTTGACGGGGGGCGCTCATACTTCTCACCCACTTTTATTTTCCTTGATGCAAAGGTCTTTCTCCTCAACGGCTGCACGATCTCCCCATTCTCGTCAATAACCACAATGTTTCCCCTTGGAAGCAGCTCGGCGACCAAACTGAGTGTTTTATCCCACCTTTCTATCGTTATTTTTACTATTCTATCGAAGTCGAGCTGCTGTATTTGAGCAATCCTGCCGCCGCCGAGGTGTTTTCTGAGGTACATCGAGAAGTTAGAAGGAATTCTCGGTGAGGGCCTTTTATATTTAGTGATGTGAATTCTCCTGCCTGCTTCGATAATCAAATCCACGCTACCTTTATCTTTGTGATGGAGTTTCAGTCGGATTTCTTCTTTACCTGGCTGATACGCTTTCACGACTCGTGCTCCTAACAGCTCTTGTAGTTCAGTAACAATAGCTGCTATGTCCACCGTGCTCATTGATTCTTTCATAAATCCTTTCCTTAGGAAGAAAAGGTTTATCAAAAGAAAAAACTTCCTTGGGCAAGAAAGTTTGACCAAAGAAAAAAGAAAAAATCGGTGTAAATCTGTGTAATCTTGTGGTTATTTTTTGGAATGCCTATAAATCACTTTCCTTAAATTCTACCGCAGAGCACACGGAGAACGCAGAGGCACCAAAAAACCTGAGCAATGATTGAAACAGTCTTAAAACTCTGCGTACTCGGCGCTCTCCGCGGTGATAAATCGCAGACTAAGGATGGGGCGATTGCTCGCCCCTCCTTGTCTCAGAACGGTACGTGAAAGTTTCCCTTCATACCGCTCAAGCATTTCATAACCCTTTCTGTATCGGGCAGCAGTTTGTTTCCGTGGCATTCCGTTTTTGCCCGGATGCCATTTCTGTTCCTAACTGCTTTTGTAATTCTGGCTTGCAGCCTGTTAACACGTTTTTCAACCTTATTCCAGTCGACATCAGCCCACTGGAGTTTTGATCGAATGTCTGTAAGTCTCTCGCCTATTGTAGGCGTAATTGAACTACTCACATTCACAGGTTTGCCTCCGTTCATACAATGAAACACCATTCGGTAAGTCAGCACCCTTTCGAGTTAGGGCAAATTTTGAACCCCTATACGCCTCATTACAGGATGTCATTCGCTTTTTTACCGATTCCTCTACCCTCTATGCCATCGTTTACCCTTACGAGGTCCCTACCCAGCGATTCCGGGAGCATATAGGGCTTACCAAGTTTTACATCGCAGATAACTATGAGCGCCTTAGAAGCCATCTGTGAGCCGAGAACCATTTGTCCATCCCCCATAACGTCCAAGTATCCGTTATGGTCTGATTCCGCACCTTTTGGTCTAAGCGTATCAACCCAATTTCGCTTATCCTAATTTACGACTCTTACAATGGTTCGCATTACACTCTTCATAGCGTTCTTATCCTGGCAGTTGATCTGAGCTGGGTTCTCAGATTTTCCACGTTGTCCTGCGAGCATACCACGCAAGCGTTACCCCCGGCGTGTTCCGCAGTAGGATTACCCCGAATGGATGGGGTAGCCACAAGGGCAATCCGCGATGCAACTTCTTGTCAACAGACTCGATTTTTAGACTGTGCCCTTCTTCACCATAAACGGCCCTTCACGCTCGTAGCCAAACCGCTCGTAATATTCTCGCACGCCTATCCCGCTCATCACCGCTATTTTTCCGTAGTTCTTATCAACCGCTATCTCCTCCGCTTTCTTCAACAAATGCGCTCCATATCCACGATGCTGCCAGCTATTCCCTTTCCTTTCGCCTAAACCCACTAATTCGCCATACACGTGCAAATCACGAACCAGAGCAGCACCCCTCAACTCTTCCCTGTGTGGGTCGCATGGGAACCTCAGCCGTAAAAGCGCTATTAAAATGTCCTTCTCCACGTCTTCGTAAGAGAGGAAATATTCTGTACCTCCACATGCCTCGTAGCTCTCGGATAAAAACGTTATATTGCTATTGTCCGCGACTCTGCCCTCTAACCGGGAAAGTCCTGCCTCCCGGCATCTCACACAACTGCATTGATAACCCATCTCGTGCAGCCTTTCCTGCGCTAATTGCCTTAGATTGCTCTTCTTCACTCCTGCTTCTATAAACTGCGCTGGAATGTCTCGCTGTATTCGTTGTATTCTCACCCATCGCGGAATTATTCTTTTCGCATAAGTGATTATCTCTATCGCTCCTTCCTCATAAATCGGCTCATAATCCCCGTTTTTCCACATTTCGTATAGTTTCGTCCCTTTGACCACCAGCGTAGGATATATCTTCAAATAATCCGGCTTGAAGTCCGCATCACGGAAGATACGTTCAAACATCTTTTTGTCGTCTTCGACAGTCGAACCCGGTAAGCCAAGCATAACGTGAAAGCCTACTTTCAACGCACTGTCCCGCACCTTCCTGTTCGCCTCTATCGAAGTTTCTACTGAATGCCCCCGCTCTATGTTCTCCAAAATCGTGTTAGCAACATGCTGCACACCCAACTCGACTTTTGTAGCGCCCATCTCCAGCATCGCGTCTATCTGTTCCCTCTTCGCATAATCGGGTCTCGTCTCAAAAGTAATGCCCGTGTTTCTTATCTCTCGACCTCGCTGCTCACCAAATTCACGCATCGCATCCAAACACCTGTTCACAAACCATCTCTGATAATCCAGCGGTCTCGCGGTTAGCGTGCCTCCCATCAGTATCAAATCAACCTTCTCGAAATCGTGACCTATCTCATCAAGTTGATGTAACCTCACTTTTACTTGCTTGTATGGGTCGAAAACCTGCTGAACAGCGCGAGCGGCAGCGGGTTCCTTACCTACATAACTCTGTGGCGACCCAAAATCCGAGCACGGACCACCCGGGCACATTATGCACTTTCCATGTGGACAGGGATACGGAGAAGTCATTACGGCAACCGGGGCAACACCCGAAGCCGTTCTCATTCTCTTTCGTTTCAATCTCTCTTTTAGTTTCGATTCATCCACAGCCGATTTCAGCACATCAGAATTCCTCGGAATGCTGTGCAACCTGTATTTGCCGCTTATCTCCTTCTTTAACTTATTTATGCTCTCTGCTCTGGTTATCTCGGTTTCCGCCATAACCTCTGCTATTTCTTTGCATGCATTCTCGTATGCAGTTGTATCTGTTGCCATCGCTTCACATGATAATATGTGGGAATACAATATTAGGATATATGTAAAATTAAAGGTCCACTGGATAGCTTACAGATATAAAAAAAGCGTTTGGCGGTAATGTTGAAATAAACAATACCAAAAGAGAGAACGTTATGATGAAGAACGTTATTAATTCTGAAGTTGTAGTAGCGTATTCTCATTGTCCTCGAAAAGCATTCCTTCTTCTTTTCAGTGACGACAAGAAAGAACCTCACGAGTACGTACGCATTCTTGAAAACCATGCGAGCATTAATCGGGCCAAGTATCTAACTGCCCTCAAACAAGATAATAGCGGTGTGAGTCCCTATGACCCCGACAATATCGAGAACAGCAGTGATTTTCTAGTTGAAGCAACGCTCAAGGCTCATAGTTTAGAAGCTTACTGCGATATTCTAACGAAGGTGGGAAGTAGTTCATCCTTCGGCAAACACAGTTATGAACCAACGATTGTCGTTGGAACGCACACTATTACGAAAGAGCAGAAAATCGAGTTAGCGTTTGTTGGCCATGTTCTCGGGCAAGTACAGAACAAGTTTCCTGTGGTTGGAACCATCATTGGGGCAGAAAAGCAAGCTCATAAAGTGAAACTGGATAGTATTTACAAGAAACTCAGATCAATCATCCAAACTTTGAAAGAATGGATAACAACATCGCTCTCAGAACCACCTCCGGTCATTTTGAACAGGCACTGCCCGTACTGCCAATTTCGGAATGAATGCAGAGAGAAAGCAGAGAAAGATGACGACCTTAGCCTGCTGGATCGGATGACTCCAAAGCTTATTCAGCGATACCACAATAAAGGCATCTTCACGGTCAACCAACTCACCTATTTATTTAAACCAAGAAGAAAACGAAAGCGAACGAAAAAGACACATGTACATTTTAACCCAGAGCTGCAAGCTTTGGCGATAAGGACAGGAAAGATATACATTCAAGAACTCCCAGAATTGCCCAGACACCGAGTCGAACTGTTTTTGGACATCGAGGGCATACCAGACCAAAACTTATACTACCTGATGGGACTACTGGTGTGTAAGAACGGGAACAATACCTATCATTCCTTCTGGGCAAACACCGTCCAAGACGAAGAACGGATCTGGGGTGAGCTTCTTGAAAAGGCAAGTAGCTATCTTGATGCTCCCATCTATCATTACGGCAGTTATGAGATAAGAGCTCTTAATAGACTGGCAAAAAGATACCAGACAAATTGTGATGCCTTCAAAGAGCGTTTGGTCAACATCAGTTCGTTCATCTATGGCAAGGTGTATTTTCCACTAAGATCGAACAAACTGAAGGAGTTGGGCAAGTTTGTAGGTGCATCCTGGACATCTCCTGACGCATCCGGGCTGCAAAGCCTTGTTTGGCGACATCGATGGGAAGAAAAACGAAATGGCAATTACAAGCAGACGTTGGTTACGTACAATGAAGAGGACTGTCGAGCTCTACAATTATTGACTGAACAGCTTTCAAAGATAAGAGAAGCTGCTGATTCACAGGTGAATATTGATTTTGCTGATCGGTCAAAACAGAACACAACGGAAAGAGGCAGCGAAATTCACGGGGAATTTGAGCAGATACTGAGAAATGCACACGCTGATTACAACAGGAACAGGATAAGCATTCAGCCAAAAAGAAGCAAGGAAAGTACTGAAAACAAGAAGCGTGGTGCACCGAAAGGTCATCAAGCGTATAATAGAATAGTCCCTTCAAGGGCAGTGAAAGTTATTCGAGTACCAATGCGAAGAAAATGTCCGAAGCATAAAGGTGAGCCCCTCCAGAGATCGGAGGAAATGGCTGAAAAAATCGCTATTGATCTTCACTTTACAAAGAGCGGATGCAGAAAAACCGTTACAAAGTATGTAGGCAAAAAAGGATACTGTCAAAGGTGTTGCGTGTACTATACTCCTCATGGTATACAAAAACTCGGTCGTCAATTGTTTGGGCATGCCTTTCAAGCATGGGCAATCTATCAAAGAATAATCCTTCGTTTACCGTATCGTATAATTACTCAAGTGATGGAGGATTTATTTGGTGAGAGAACAAGTGAAGGTACCCTCATAAACTTCATGAGGCACTTTGCCGAGTACTATGCTCCTACCGAGAAGATTCTGGTTCAACGCATTCTCGAAAGTCCTTTTATTCACGTTGACGAGACAAAAATTAACATACAAGGCACTGATCATTACGCATGGGTATTTACAGACGGAAAGCATGTAGTTTTCAAGATGACTGAAACGCGAGAGGCTACTATTGCACATGATTTTGTAGCAAACTATGAAGGAGTGCTGATATCTGATTTCTATCCTGGCTACGACTCCGTAAAGTGCAAACAACAAAAATGCTTGGTCCATCTAATCCGAGATCTCAACGATGATCTCTGGAATGCACCATTCAAGACGGAATTCGAGTCATTTATTTTTGAGGTGAAGAACCTGCTCGTACCCATTTTTGAAGCAGTCGAGAAGTACGGATTAAAGAAGAGAAATCTCAATAAGTTCAAGAAGTCTGTAGAACAGTTCTACGAGAAGAATATTGTTGACAGAGACTACAAATCCGAACTAACAATCAAATATCAAAAACGCTTTCAACGCTATAAAGAAAGCCTATTCACGTTTCTCGAACACGACTCTATACCTTGGAACAATAACACGGCAGAAAGAGCTCTCAGACATCTCGCCGTACAAAGGAAGATATCAGGAATATTCTACGAACATCCAGCTCCCCAATACCTACAGTTGCTCGGTATTGCACAAACCTGCAGATTCCAAGACAAATCGTTTCTCAAATTCCTCATATCCAAAGAAAAAGACATCGACAAGTTTAGGGCAACCAAGCGTTTAAACATCTCAAGGCCCATTGGCTCACCAAAAAGCAAGGGAGAAGAACGATAGCATTCCCTAGATAAAACAGAACATTTCATTTTGTCTATACTTGCTTTACGGGTTGAAGGCATGATCAAAGAACCCGGATTGTTCGGTTTAGAGTGTGCTTTATTATCGTTGCTGAATTAGGAGATTAGCCAAGCAGATTGAAAATATCTAAGGACATATTAGGATCGGCGACAGAGTTTTTCACCCATCTCACACATATCCACTCGGTTCTTCTTCTTCCTGCTCTCGCCTCTGCCCCTGCCACTGTTCTTGCATCTCTTCTGTTATTTTACCCTCTGTCATCCCCCTTTCTTCTAAATCCGATGTGTCTACTGCGATTCCTAATATCTCACTGATTTTTTCCAGCAATTCCTTCGCCGCATTAAAATCAGGATATTCCGGATCTGCCAACTTTTGCGTGGTGTTTGCAAATAAACAAATGCCCTTCAGTCCTTTCTCTCGCCCTATCGCAACTACAAGCCCCGAAAAGCCGATGAATCTATCTACGTTTGTTTTCTTAATCCCGAATTTATGCATCTCTTCCAATAACGCTGTGTCGGTCGCACAACCGGTTATCCCCTCTTCTATTACCTGTGCACCGAGCGAGATCACCATTTTTACGTGATATTTCTTAAATAAATCGGTGACTTTATCAGCTACCATGTACTGGTTAAGAGCATTGTAAGACTGATAACCCCTTGTTATTATAATATCCTGTTTCTGCTCAAGCGCATAGAATTCCACGCTTGGAAGATGAGCTACATTGCCTTTCGCTATTTTTGCACCTGCAGCACTGGGAGCCCCGAGATACGAGGGGCCGTAATAAACACTTGGGAATCCGTACGAATACAATTCAGCGAATATCTGGGGGGCTGTCTTTTTTACAAGTTCATCTACAACAATTTTCCCTACGGACCTCAGCCCCGATGACCCCACTATGGCTATTGGTTCCTTCAGGTGTATCCTGCCCCTTTTCGTATCACGATAATTTATCCACGCTTTTTTCGTTATGCCCATAATTTTCAGATAAGATTTTTCTAAAGAAAAGAAAAGTTTATGTAGATAAAAAGAAAAATCCGTGTAAATCCCGTGTCTTAATTAACTTAAATAGAAGGAAAAGTATAGATTATAAACAACAAAAATGTGCGAATCAAGCGTGCTGGTGGAAAGAGGAGGCGGTAAAACATTGCTGATGGAAGATGTGGTTCTTGTAGAAGTTAACGGTAAGGACGTAAAATGCACGGGGATATTAGGGGAGACGCAAAGCGCTAAGGGCAGGATAAAGGAAATCAATCTGATGACGCATACGATAGTAATAGAAGATACATAAAGGGTGCGTATGAATGAGGGAGGTAGCCATAATAGGGGTTGGACATACGAAATTTGGAAGAGCATCGAAAACGTCACTGGAGTTGTTTTCAGAAGCGGCACTGCAAGCTGTGGACGATGCAGGAGTGGGTTTGAAGGACATAGAGGCGTTATTTCAGGGTGCTGCGCTCCCAGGTTTTGAGGAAGGGCAGGTAACGCCAGCGGCATTCTCTGCTGCTGAACTCAACTTGGGTGGGGGTTCTATACCCGCGACGCGCTACGAAGGTGCTTGTGCCTCTGCTTCAATCGCAATACGAGAAGCCGCGGAATGGGTCGCCTCAGGACAATGCGAGATGGTAATGGCAGGAGGAGTGGAAAAAGCGTTGTTGATGGGAACACTATTTGCAACGAGAATATTTGCGATGGCTTGCCATGCACCAACCGAGGGACCGGCGGGACTAACTTTCCCGGGTGTTTTCGCAATGGCTGCAAGGCGGTATTCCAAAAATTACGACATTCCCCTGGACAAACTGCGAGAACAAATGGCGCTCGTTTCTGTAAAGAATCACAAGCATGGCGCTTTGAATCCGCTGGCACAGTTCTATAAGAAGATGGGCGACCTGAAGGTAGAAGAGGTGATAAATTCAAAACAGGTGGCAGACCCACTGACGGTTTTAGATTGCTGTCCTTTTTCTGACGGTGCTGCGGCTATCGTGCTCTGCGCCGCGGAAGAAGCGAGAAAATACACGGATGACCCTGTTTACATATTGGGCACCGGTCAGGGTTCAGGTGGAGCATTATCAAAGATGAAGGACTTAACAAAGCCCGATTCGCGAATAAAGTCTGCGAGGATGGCATTCAAGCATGCGGGGCTCAGCCCTTCGGATATAGACGTGCTTGAACTCCATGATTGTTTTACAATTGCGGAACTGATAGCGCTTGAATGTCTGGGGTTCTTTGAATGGGGCGAAGCGGCAGAGGCAACTGCGGATGGACAAACGGAATCAGGCGGAAAAATACCTGTGAATATGTCCGGGGGGTTAATCGGCAAAGGGCATCCGATAGGAGCAACGGGAGCATCTCAGGTTTACTGGATAGTTAAGCAAATGAGAGGAGAAGCAGCAAAAGGGAATCAAATTGACCCTGTTCCTGAGTATGGCATGACCGACACGCTGGGCGGAGACTTCGGGACACTGTGTCATATTATACTGGGGAGGGGGAAATAGGGACTAGCCAATAGGGACTAGCCACTAGCCAATAGGGGAAGGGGGTAGGAATGGAGAAAGTAATAAATTCGTATCAGGATCTGGAAGTGTGGAAGAAGGCAATGAGGTTAGTGACGGATATTTATAAAAACACACAAACTTTTCCAAAGGAAGAACTTTATGGTTTGACAAATCAACTGCGCCGGGCATCTGTGTCAGTACCAGCGAATATAGCTGAGGGACGGGGGCGAGGAACAACAAAGGAGTATATGCAATTCTTAAGAATAGCCAGAGGCTCTCTTTTGGAGGTGGAGACACTAATGACAATATCCCGCAACCTTGGATATGTGAACGCTCAAGACTTGCAAGAACAAATATTACAAAAAATCATTGAAATAAGCAAGATGATAAATGCCCTAATAAACAGCTTAAAACACCCCTAACCCCCAGCCCCCAGTGGCTAGTCCCTAGTGGCTATTGGCTAATAAAAGGGTGACGACAAAAAAATGACCGGAAAAGAGCAAGAAGAAATAGAGAAAGAATATAAGGAATACACGGTTCTAACCCTCGCCGAGTATGAAGAAGGCTTGAGGAACGGGAAATTGTTAGGGTTGAAATGTGCGTCTT
>Ga0209986_10003153_pt1 | contig 14599 bp, 13 predicted proteins | sample BlataG_FD_183168 | JGI IMG/M metagenome (GOLD analysis project Ga0209986, IMG submission 183168) | Deep subsurface microbial communities from Black Sea to uncover new lineages of life (NeLLi) - Black_00105 metaG (SPAdes) (version 2) | ecosystem: Environmental > Aquatic > Marine > Oceanic >...
ACAATACCTCCCTCAAGGTGGCTCCCTCACCACCTCCAGCGATAAACACCGTCTCAGGGCAGGGATGAGTGAGCATTGATGGCTGAACCAAAGCCTCGTGATAGATGAACTCATCCGCCTCACTGGATTGAATTTTGCCATCCAGCACCAAACACTTACCGAAGCTACCACTACGAATAATTTCGGCAGATTGGAACCTGGTCTGCCCGGTATACAGCACCTCTTCGATGCTGTGCAGTTGGATTAAATTCCGGCTTACTCTATCGTAAAACCATTTATCAGGGTCTGTATCCATAGCTTTTATCTCAAACCACCCTAGGTATCCAAGATGCCTCTCTGTATCTCCATTATAGAGTGGTCTTTACTGCCAAGCTTCCCCATTAGTATCTCTGCCGCCTTCTCCGGTTGGACGGAGTTACCACAAGTGAAAATGTCAACGGCAGCATAGCCATATTCTGGCCAGGTATGAATACATAGGTGAGATTCAGCAATAATCACCACCCCGCTCACCCCCTGGGGATTAAATTGATGGAAGGATTCCCCCAGCACTATAGCCCCTGCCTCACCTGCTGCCGTTATCAGAGCCCCTCTGAGAAAGCCTACATCATTTAACACCTCCTTATTGCAGTCCTTCAGTTCCAAGAGTAAATGTTTTCCTAGTGCATTCAATCACCTGCCCTCCTTAGAAGATTTACTCCATGCCCGGTCTCTAAGTCAAATCAGGCACAAACCAGATTGTATAACAATGTGCATACTTTTATCAATAGCTGCAATTATTTATCAACCTCACCCCCGTTAAGCACCCAGAAAAATCTTCGATTTTCCTGGGAACCCGCTTGTCCCCCTCTCCTTTTCAAGGAGAGGGGGAGGAATAAAAAAGAGGGGGGCTTCGCCCCCCTCTTAAAACTACTTCCCCCTTCCCCTCTAGGGGAAGGGGGCCAAGGGGATAGGGTCAACGCTGCGGATAAAACGATAATAATTAATTGGCTATGAGTTTAGCCGGCTAGCCCCAGCCCTTTATATACCGCCTGAAAGTCAAACTGCTGCTCCATAATTTCAACAAGCCTGGGGAGTTTCTTTTCCTGGTTAAATTTGGTCTTGCCTAGAGCCAGTTCAATACTGTTCACCGCGGAAATAGTATCACCCTCGGTTAAAATAATAGGAATTCCTTTGTCCCCCGCCCCTTGTAGCACGGTATGGATTGGCGATACACCGCCACTGAGAACAAGGCATTTAGTTGAGGTCTCCAGAGCTGCCAGTTGCATATCCGGGCGCTCGCCCCTGACCACCACTGCCTTATTGGCTTTACGACCAAAATAGTCTGGGCCATGGTCGACAATCATTGCCCCTAGCATAAAGTTCTCCACCAGCTCTGCCAATTTGTCAGCACAGTTTAGTATTTCTCCTTGAATATGCTCAGCTAGCTCCCCTATGGTTAAACCGAATAGAACTCTATCCTCGGGAAGCACCCCTAAAACATCTATCCCCACCCCACCAAACTGATTATACACCTGCTCCACCCGACTTCTCGGCACCTTATTCACTACTACCCCCAGTAGATATTCCCCAAAATCCTTATATTTATTGATAAACTCCACCCCAGATAACTCTTCGGAATAAGGCTCCACAATAATCACCCTGGCACCCAGTGCCTCTACTATTTGGTAAGAAGCTTCAATTGGCTTGCCACCTGGACTCTGCCTCCATATGCCCTCTACAATAACCACATCTTTACCACAAGAAACCTTGGTATAGGCTTTCTTAATCCTATTGGTCAGATTCCCCTGCTCACCGATGACTGGGCAAAGGCTGTCTATAGGCTCCTCCAACGCCAAAACATGCTTCATAAATTCGGCATCACTGTCAATAGCTTCTATCGATGGCGTTTTAATATCAGCGATAATCGGTTTGAAAAAGCCCACTTTCTTGCCATAACCCAGCAGATGCCTGCCCAGCCCAGCACAGACCGCGGTCTTACCCACACCTGCGTATAAAGAGGTTACATATAAAGCAGCCAAGTTACACCTCCGCTAAACTTACAAAGTCTGAGCTTACTCGCCTATTATAACTGCTCGCCTTTCATTGGTAAAGGATATAGAGGTTATTTATTGACCCCATCCCCCTTAGATATTTACTTAGCAACCCTCCCCCTTTAAGCACCCAGAAAAATCTTTGATTTTCCTGGGGACCCGCTTTATCCCCCTCCCTTACAAGGGAGGGGGAAAGTATTTTTAGAAGAGGGGCTAGCGCCCCTCTTAAACACCCCCGTTAAGTTAGTCTCCTTCAAAGGGGGGAAGAGATTTAGAGAGGGGCAAAGCCCCTCTCTTACTTTACACTCCCCCTTCCCTTAGTAAGGGAAGGGGGAAGGGGGATGGGTTCTCCTCGGTTGTGGTTGACACCTTTTCTATCACATCCCATACTTCCCGTTGTGGATGAATTAATAGACTTTCTAATAGAAATCCTCAAAGACTTATGGCTTTGGCTCGTTTTTATCATCATTGGTCTCCTCGGAATTTTTTGCTTTCAGCATCTGCTGGCTTGGCAGAGTCTTTGGTAATATATTGTTGTACTTGCCTCGCTTGCGCTTATAAGTATTGCCATCTGGCAGGTTGTGAAGTGGTTTAAACAATATAACCAAAAGAAATACCATTAAGAGCAGAGCCCTGCATATAAAATGTTGCAATTGCTAAATAAAAGTGGTATAATATTAGTTTAATAAGAATCAAAAAGGGACCTTTAAACCGGTCCGGAGAGGCTGGCAAGGGAAATAGTGGAAGTCAAGGAGCAAGACCTCTTGCCAGCTAAGGCAAGAGGTTAATTTTATGTCAAGAAAAATCATAATGACCCAAGAGGATATCAGGCGAACTCTAGCTCGAATTGCCCACGAGATTATAGAGCGAAATAAAGTTATTGAGCATCTGATACTGGTTGGCATGCATACCCGTGGGGTGCCTCTGGCAAAGCGGCTAGCCGCCAATATAGAGGACTTCGCAAGATTGAAAATACCGGTGGGGGCTCTAGACATCAGCCTTTATCGAGACGACCTTTCTTCACTAAATCTGCAACCTGTGGTCAAAAGCACCGACATCCCTGCCAATATTGATGGTAAATCCATAGTGCTAGTTGACGACGTTCTATATACCGGGCGCAGCATTAGAGCAGCTATGGATGCCCTCACTGACCTGGGGCGACCCCAGTTAATTCAGTTAGCCGTGCTCGTTGACCGCGGTCACCGCGAGCTACCGATACGGGCTGACTATGTAGGTAAGAATATGCCCAGCTCCAGACATGAGGAGATACAGGTTAAACTGGAGGAAAGCGATGGCGTAGATGAAGTAGCCATTATCTCTATGCCTGTAGTTAAGGAGAGGCAATGAAGACAACCCAACAAAAAGATGACCCTACCCTACAAATAAAGCCCAGGGTGCCCCCGACTACATCAATATGGCAACATCACCACATCCTTGACCTTGATGACTTCACCCAGGAGGAAATAGAGCTTGTCTTCCACACGACCCAAGCTATGAAAGAGGTCCTGTCCCGACCAATTAAACGGGTTCCTGCGCTCCGGGGCAAGACCCTCATAACCCTATTTTATGAGCCCAGCACCCGCACCCGATTATCCTTTGAGCTTGCCGCCAAAAATTTGAGCGCCGATGCAGTTAACCTGAGCGCCTCAGCTAGTAGCGCAGCCAAGGGGGAATCCCTGGTTGACACCCTCAGCACACTGCAAGCACTGGGGGCTGATATAGTGGTAATGCGTCATCCTCAGTCAGGTGCCCCTTATATCGCCACCAAATATATAGAGGCAAGCATTGTCAATGCTGGAGACGGCTGGCATGCCCATCCAACTCAAGCCCTCCTTGACCTCTATACTCTCCATGAACACAAGGGATGCCTGAAGGGGCTCAAAGCAGTCATTATTGGCGATATTACGCACAGCCGGGTGGCTCGCTCCAATATCTGGGGGCTAACCACTATGGGGGCAGAGGTTACAATATGTGGCCCTCCTACCCTGCTCCCCGCCGGCTTGGGTGAGCAGCATCATCAACTCCCTTCGGTCAGCATCGAGCCCAATATTGAGCTTGCCCTGGACGGAGCCAATGTGGTGATGGCACTGCGCCTGCAGTTAGAAAGACAACAGAGCGGGCTATTGCCCAGCATCCGTGAGTATATCCAGCTATACCAGCTCACCGAGGCAAGGCTAGCCAGAGCCAAGCCAGATGCCCTGGTTCTTCACCCCGGTCCAGTAAATGAAGGGATTGAGATTGCCTCAGCCGTGGCTCATGGTCCTCAATCGGTTATCAATGAGCAGGTAACCAATGGAGTAGCGGTGCGCATGGCTTTACTTTATATCCTAGCCGGGAGCCAAAAGCAATGATGAAGTCCTTACTTATTCAAGGCGGTCGAATAATTGACCCCAGCCAGGGGATAGATGAAGTCGGCAGTTTGCTTATCGCTAAAGGCGAAATCTCATGGCAGGGCAAGGGAGAAGCCACCCCACCCCAGCCAGACTATGATGTCCTTTATGCCCAAGGGCTAATCGTCTGTCCGGGATTTGTCGACCTACATTGTCATCTGAGACAGCCCGGATTTGAGGAGAAGGAGACCATTGCTACCGGAACCAGAGCGGCAGCCAGGGGAGGCTTTACCACCATCTGCTGCATGCCTAACACCAATCCACCGCTGGATAATCAGACCTCCGTTGAGTATGTAAAGTCAAAGGCAGCTTCGGAAGGGGTGGTCAGGGTTCTGCCCATAGGCTGTATCTCCAAAGGCAGAGAGGGGCAGGAGCTAGCCGAGATGGGCGAGCTGGCTTCAGCCGGGGTGATTGCCTTTAGTGATGACGGTGAACCAGCGCTAAATTCACACCTTATGCGCCAGGCGCTAGCCTACAGCCGTGCCTTTGACCTGCCAATCACCGACCACTGCGAGGACAGAGCCCTCACCGAGGGCGGGCAGATGAATGAAGGCATAGTTTCAACCAAGCTAGGTCTTCGCGGGATACCAAATGCCGCTGAGGAAATTATGGTGGCTCGTGACCTGGCTCTGGCTCAACTGACCGGGGGACGGCTACACATCGCCCATACCACCACCGAGGGCTCAGTTGACCTCATTCGTCGTGCCAAGGAGAAGGGCATCAAGGTTACCGCCGAGGTTACACCTCACCACCTGACCCTGACCGAGGAGAGAGTTATCGGCTATGATACCAATGCCAAGGTAAATCCACCACTAAGAACCAAACGGGACATCCAAGCCCTAATTCAAGGGCTTAACGATAATACTATTGATATTATTGCCACCGACCATGCCCCCCACACTGAAGCCGATAAGCTTTGCGAGTTTGACCTCGCCCCCTTTGGCATCAGTGGTTTTGAAACTGCCCTGGGCAGCCTGATGAGCCTGGTGCATGATGGAGAGCTAAGCCTGGTTACCCTCATTGCCAAGCTTACCTATGAACCAGCCAGGATTATTGGCAATAGATACGGCAGGCTGGGGACTCTAGCTATCGGCACCTCAGCTGATGTCGCCCTCTTTGACCCTGCTCTGGAGTGGGTGGTAGATACCAAGGCTTTTGCCTCAAAAGGCAAGAATACCCCTCTGGCTGGCGAGAGGTTCAAAGGCAAGGTAATGGCAACCATATCCTGGGGAAAACTGGTCTATAAAGATGAGTCTATTACTGTGAAGGAGCGTTAAAGAGAGGCGAAACTTTTCCCCGGCTAATGGGGAAAGCTCGGAGGGGCGAAGCCAAAATACATATTAAAGGGGAGTTTAAGAGGGGCTTAGCCCCTCTTTAGAGAAAATCTTCCCCTTCCCCTTGCTAAGGGGAAGGGGACAAAGGGGATAGGGTTGATAAGATGAATAAAAGGGCGCTCTTGGTCTTAGCCGATGGCTCGGTATACGAGGGTTACTCCTTCGGTGCTGAGGCTGATGCCTACGGCGAGGTCGTCTTCAACACCAGCATGGTGGGATACCAGGAGATGCTAACCGACCCCTCCTATGCCGGGCAGATTGTAGTTCCCACCTACCCCCTTATCGGAAACTATGGCATAAATGAGCAGGACTTTGAATCAAATAAAATACAGGTCAGAGGCTTTGTGGTAAGGGAGGAATGTTACCAGCCCAATCACTATTTAAGCGCCAAAACCCTTCATCAGTTTCTTAAAGAGGCTGGCATACCCGGGATAAGTGGCGTTGATACCCGTGCTATTACCCGCAAACTTCGCTCATCGGGGGTAATGATGGGCATGATAACTGGCGATAAAACTCCCCAGCAGGTTCTAGAAGAATTAAAGGGCTTGCCACATTATGGCTCCACCGATTTTGTCAAGCAGGTTACCACCGATGCCCCCTATGAGTGGGAACCAGAGCCGAGCCAGGCAGCTTCACCACCGAGTAAAATGGTAGTCCTAGACCTGGGCTTGAAATATAGCATACTGCGCATGCTCAGGAGTATGGGCTGCACGCTGACGGTAGTCCCCGGCACTTCCTCCGCCGAGGAAATCCTTGACCTGAAACCCGATGGTATTCTTCTATCCCCCGGTCCGGGTAATCCTGAAGTATTGGATTACATAGTGGATACGGTTAAGAAACTCGTGGGCAAAAAGCCGATGATGGGCATCTGTATGGGGCACCTTATTCTGGGGAGGGTGTTTGGCGCCAGGACCTTCAAGCTGAAGTTTGGGCACCGTGGGGTTAACCATCCCGTCCGGGACTTGAGCGATGGGCGAATCCACATTACTGCCCAGAACCACGGCTATGCCATTGACCCTGACAGCCTCAAAGATGGGCTGGAGGTCAGTCATATAAATCTAAATGACGGCACAGTGGAGGGCTTACGCCACAAGGAATTGCCTATATTCTCCATCCAGTATCACTCCGAAGCCTCCCCCGGACCGTGGGACAATATCTACCTCTTTGGGAAGTTTCTGGAGATGGTTAAGGGGGAGAAGTGAATATAGGGATTTTCAGGGGGGCTCCGCCCCTGTTTAGTGGTGACCCCATCCCCTGTGTCCCCTTCCCCTTGCCAAGGGGAAGGGGAGGAAAAGTAAGAGAGGCGGTGCCTCTCTAAAACTCTCCTGAATAGGAGGAGATAGTTAAGGAGCAAAGCAAAATAAAATACAGGGAGTCCAAGAGGGGCAAAGCAAGGCGGTTTGAAAAGGAGCAAAACAAAGGGAGTCCGAGAGGGGCGAAGCCCCTCTCCACCCAAACCTCCCCCTCATGATAGGAATACATATCCATATCATGGAGAGGGGGATAAAGGGGGTGAGGTAGATTAAAGATGGGGAGGGGAGAATGTTTGAAGAATTGTTTTCAAAACGCTACAGTTTGAGACCAACGCCAGAGGGCCTAATCTTCGAGGATATTCCACATTCGGCTAGAATTGGTCTGTTCTACATACTGGAGGATTTCCTCGATAATGTACATGTACAATTGTGGCACTTTTATAGCAATATTTGCATGGCTTTACGCATTCCACGAGCAACCCGAGATTATTATCTCCAAGAGTCTGAATTAATACCAAGAGCCATTGAGAATCTAATCATGGATTATAATTGGTGGCAAGTATACGATATCTGCGAGCTTATGTATAGGGAATTGACTTACATACCATATAGGCAACAATTATCCAAACAAATCAACAAGTTATTTATAGATGAACAACTAGGCTTTGAGATGAGGGAAGGTGCAATAGAGAAGGTTGGTTCTGGGTTCATTGATGCCCAGGTTAAAGAAGCAAGATATTTACTCAAGGAGCCTGAGTTCAAAGGAGCCGATGAGCACTTTGAAAAGGCCATCAAAGCTCTTAATGTGCGTCCAAATCCAGATGTTGAAAATTGCATAAAAGATGCTGTAGCTGCAATCGAGTCTGTCGCTAGAATTATAGTTAACGATGACAAGGCTTTACTCAGTAATATCATCAAAGATATGGCTAACAAGGGAATTATTCCAAAACCCCTAGACCAAGCTATCCAAAAAATCTACGCCTATCGTGGAGACCAACCAGGGGTGGCTCACGGATTGGTTGGAGCTTCCAAGGTTACCATTGATGAGGCTGAGTTTGTACTAGCTATGTCAGCCGCAATAATCATTTATTTAGTTAAAAAGAGGGGCAAAGTTTGAAACCATCTAAAGTCTTAATCAGGGGATGCTTGAAGGGGCTTCGCCCCTTCAAAACCCAAAACCTCCCCCTCATGATAGGAATACATATCCATATCATGGAGAGGGGGATAAAGGGGGTGAGGTAGAAAGGGAGATGGATTTATATAAAGAGCTTAATAACTTAAAGGACAATCTCAAAGAATATAGAGAATTATTAAAACAGTTATATCCAGAACCCCCTTTGTCGAGCAAATATCAAAATATGCCAAGACCTTTTGCTGCTTTCGAAGGTGAACAGGGAAGAAAGCAAAATACACTTATGGATATTATAAACAATAAACGTGAGGCACTAGTTGAAAAGGCAAGCTACCTATCAACAAAGGTAACACAGATTGTTGGGATAGACACTCTTATTATCCACGAGTTTGGGAAACCCCGAACAATCAATGTTTGGGATATGGGACTTAGGAGCGAATACGATTATCGTACAGCAGAAGCGCTTAACGCATGTATTGATTATACAATAAAAGCGGTAGGGAAATTGAGAACAGAAGGAGAAAGCTGGGGCATTGAACCACGAAAACCAGAAAAAGTTAGAAGCACAAAAGCTAGTCCACAGAAACTCTGGCAATGGATAGAATCTCATAAAATTTTAAGCATTCTTGGTGCTTTAGCAGCCGTAGCAACTATTATTGGTGTAGTTTTTGCTGTTCTTAGTTATATAAGAGGATAGAAGGAGCAAATTTGTCTAAACCGTCTAAAGTCTTAATCATCGGCTCAGGACCGATTATTATCGGGCAGGCGGCGGAGTTTGACTACGCCGGCACTCAGGCGTGCAAGGCGATGCGGGAGGAGGGGGTAACCTCGGTGCTGGTCAACTCCAACCCGGCTACCATCATGACCGATGAGGGCATCGCCGATATTATCTATATTGAGCCGCTCACCGTGGAGATGGTAGGTCGCATTATTGAGCGGGAGCGCCCCGATGGACTATTGCCTACCCTCGGCGGGCAGACCGGACTTAATCTAGCCGTAGACCTGGCTGATGCCGGCGTCCTGGATAAATACAATGTAAGAAGCCTGGGAACACCAATACAGACAATAAGAAATGGGGAAGACCGAGAACTGTTCAAGGAGTTGATGGCTAAGATTGGCGAGCCGACCCCCCAGAGTGCCACTGTAACCAACCTGGAGCAAGCCAGGAAGGTAGCCAAGGAAATAGGACTGCCTCTCATAATCCGCCCTGCCTATACATTGGGGGGGACGGGGGGAGGAATGGCAAATACCTGGGAGGAACTGGACAGAGCAGTAACCACCGGGCTGGCAGCCAGCCCCATTCAACAGGTGCTGCTGGAAAGCTCGGTGGTCGGGTGGAAGGAAATAGAGTATGAGGTAATGCGAGACGCCGCCGATAACTGCATCACCGTCTGCAATATGGAGAATATCGACCCCATGGGGGTGCATACCGGCGATAGCATTGTGGTCGCTCCCAGCCAGACCCTGACCAATAAAGAGTATCAGATGTTGAGGACAGCCAGCCTTAAGATTATCCGAGCCCTGGGTGTTGAAGGTGGCTGTAATATACAATTTGCCCTCGACCCGCATAGCGATGATTACTATGTAATTGAGGTTAACCCCCGGGTCAGCCGCAGCTCAGCCCTAGCCAGTAAGGCTACTGGCTATCCCATCGCCCGGGTGGCGGCCAAGATAGCTGTGGGCAAAAGGCTGGACGAAATCCCCAATCAGGTAACGGGCAAAACCATGGCTGCCTTCGAGCCAGCCCTGGACTATTTGGTGGTCAAGATTCCCCGCTGGCCCTTTGACAAGTTTGCCTCAGGCGACAGGGTTATAGGGACTCAGATGAAAGCCACCGGCGAGGTAATGGCTATTGACAGGTGCTTTGAGGCAGCCCTGCAGAAGGCAATACGCTCCCTGGAGTTTAGCAGAAGGTCACTGCTCTGGGAGGACCCGAAGTGGGAGCTGGGAACAGATATTGATTCCTACCCCCTAGCGCCTAGCGACCTCAGATTGTGGGCATTAATGGCAGCCTTAAGACGGGGGATAACTGCTGAAGAGCTATCTCAACGCACCAAGATTGACCTGTGGTTTACTACCAAGCTCCAGAATATTGTAGATATGGAAAAACAACTCCTGTCTCAGCCACTGACGCCAGAGCTTCTGTGGCAAGTAAAGCGACTCGGCTTCTCCGATGAGCAGATTGGGACTCTGGCTGACAGACTTCCTGAGCAAGTAAGACAACTGCGTCGTAGCTGGAATATCCGCCCAGCTTATAAGATGGTGGATACCTGCGCTGCCGAGTTTGACGCTGGCACCCCCTATTTCTATAGCACCTATGAGGAGGAGAATGAGGCTGAGCCGCTTGAGGGAAATAAGGCGATAGTTATCGGCAGCGGTCCTATCCGCATTGGTCAGGGGATTGAGTTTGACTACTGTAGCGTTCACTCGGCATGGGCATTACAGGAATCTGGCTATAAAAGCATTATGGTAAACTCAAACCCGGAAACAGTGTCCACCGATTTTGACACCAGCGACCGCCTATACTTTGAAGCCCTGGATGAGGAGAGCCTGCGCGATATTCTAGAAAACGAGGGCGGAGCAAGCGATGCTCCACCCTCAATAGTCCAGTTTGGTGGTCAGACAGCCATAAACCTGGCTGAGCCCCTATTTCGTAGCGGGATGCCTCTTCTAGGCTCCAGTGCTGAAGCCATTGACCTGGCTGAGGACAGACGTAGATTTGAGAACTTCCTCAACGAGTTAGGTGTCCCCCAACCACCAGGTGCCGGAGTAACCTCTGTAGACGAAGCACTCAATGTGGCTAAGCTCATCGGCTATCCGGTGCTGGTTCGTCCCAGCTATGTCCTCGGCGGCAGAGCTATGGAAATAGTTCATAACGCCAGCGAGCTGAGCCGCTACATGAAACTGGCTATGGAACTGGATACCAAGCACCCTGTCCTTATCGATAAGTATCTGGAGGGGAAAGAAGTAGAGGTTGACGCCATAGGCGATGGGGAAGATGTCCTCATTCCGGGAATAATGGAGCATATTGAACGGGCGGGAGTCCATAGCGGAGATTCAATGGCAGTCTATCCCGGGGTAAACCTGACTGAACCAGAGGTAGAAACTATTGTTGACTATGCAGTCAAGATAGGGCTAGGACTCAAAATCAAGGGCTTGATGAACATCCAGTTCGTCATTATGCCCGGTAGCAATACTCAAGGTTCGTCAGTCTATGTATTGGAGGTGAACCCTCGGGCTAGCCGCACTATCCCGTTTATCGCTAAGGTTACCGGCGTGCCCATGGTAAATGTGGCTACCAAGGTCATGCTGGGTAAGAGTCTCAAGGAGCAGGGCTATAACACCGGGCTATGGAAAAGGCAAAAGCTGGTAGGCATTAAAGCCCCGGTTTTTTCCATGTCAAAGCTGGCTGGCGTTGACACCTACCTTGGACCTGAGATGAAGTCCACTGGGGAGGTAATGGGGATTGATTATACCTTCGATGCTGCCTTAGCCAAGGCACTTCAAGCCGCTGGGCTAATGCTTCTGCCGAAAGGAGCTATACTCTTCAGCATCGCCGATAGGGATAAGCCTGAAGCACTACCCATAATCAAGAAGTTCTCTCAGATAGGCTATAAACTCTATGCTACTGAAGGCACGGCAAGCATGATTGAGGCAGTCGGACTCCCGGTAACCATGATTACCAAAAAGTTGAGCGAGGGGCATCCTAACGTTATTGACATTATCAATGACAAGACAGTGAGTGGCATCGTCAATACCATTACTGGAGGTCGTATTCCACTGAGGGACGGCTTCCAAATCCGCCGTGCTGCTACTGAGAAGCGCATCCCGTGCTTTACTTCTCTTGATACCGCCCAAGCTGCCCTGGAGGTGCTGCTTAGCGGGAGTCAGATTTACAGCGCTCAACCCCTACCAGACTACCGCACAAGGGAGCAAACTTGAAGCAAGTCCATGCCCCCATTATCTCTAACAGTGAAGTCATGCCAGGGGTCTGCCTTATTTGGCTGGATTCTCACCAAATAGCCTCCCAAGCCCAGCCGGGGCAATTTGTCATGGTTCGCTGTGCAGAAGAAACTGTGCTACGCCGCCCACTTAGCATCCACCAGGTAGATAAGACAAAGGTTAAACTTGCTCTCCTGTTCACTGTAGTTGGCAAAGGAACGCGTTGGTTATCTCAATGTCGGGTTGGAGATAACATAGACCTTTTAGGACCGCTAGGCAATGGCTATTCCGTTCATCCCGGCTCACATAACCTGCTATTAGTGGCTGGCGGCATTGGCATTGCCCCATTGGTCTTCCTAGCTCAGCAGGCCCTGAATCAAAGACGCTCGGTAACGCTGCTCTTGGGGGCACCAACTGCCCCACAGCTTTACCCCGAACACCTCCTACCCCCCGAAGTCAAGCTTATCACCGCCACTGAGGATGGAACTGCTGGCAAAAAGGGCATGATAACCAACCTCCTGCCCGATTTTACTGGCTGGGCAGACCAAATCTTTGCCTGTGGACCTAGTTCAATGTATCACACCATGGCTGGCCAAAAGCAACAGCTCCAGAAAACAAAGCCAATCCAGATTTCCCCAGAAGTGAGGATGGGGTGCGGGCTGGGTGTCTGCTACAGCTGCACGGTAAAGACAAAAGGTGGGCTAAGGCAGGTATGCAAGGATGGACCGATATTTGATTTAGACGATATATTGTGGGATGAATTAACTGACGGGGGTGTTTAAGATGGGCGAAGCCCCTCTTTCAAAAAACTTCCCCCTCTCCTTCAAAGGAGAGGGGGATTAAGGGGGTGAGGTTAGAATCAGCAACTTTTAGCCGCAGGAGGTAACCAATTATGGTAGTCACCAAGAAAATCAGCCTTCAAAGTAAAGGACACTGCGATATTATTGATATTACGCCCCAGGTAGAACAGCAGTTGGCTGAGACGGATATAAGTAATGGAACTGTTACCCTGTTTGTCTCCGGTTCAACCGCTGGGATTTCTACCATTGAATTTGAATCCGGATTACTCTCTGACTTCCAAGGTATGTGGGAGCGAAATGTGCCCAAGGACATTCCCTATGACCACGACCGGCGCTGGGGCGATGGCAACGGATACTCACATGTCCGAGCTTCGCTGCTGGGTGCTTCATTGGTAATTCCGTTCAACGATAGAAGGTTAGCTCTGGGCACCTGGCAACAAGTAGTGCTGGTAGATTTCGACAATAGACCAAGATCAAGGCAAATCGTAATGCAAATTATGGGTGAGTAGATTGTTTATCAACCCTCTCCCCTGTATCCCCTTCCCCTTGATAAGGGGAAGGGGAAGATAGTTTCTTTAGAGGGGCTTCGCCCCTCTAAAACTCCCCGTTACTACCCCACACTAAGGAGAGGGGGACAAAGCGGGTTCCCAGAAAAATCAAAGATTTTTCTGGGTGCTTAAAGGGGGTGAGGTTGCAATCTCGCTAGAGGACTTTGACAGCGGTTTAAGCCAGAGCTTATAATAATGAGGCGTTCAATGACGGTAAACTAAGCATAGAAAGGCGGTATGAGATGGCAAATCAGATAGGTAAGAGGTATCGCTGTTCTAAGTGTGGCGCTGAGTTCATCGTTACCAGGGGGGGCGACGGCACAATCCACTGCTGTGGTCAACCCATGGAGCTAAAGAAATAAGCTAAGCTAGTTTGTAGGAGTATTAGTCAAATGCCAAGTCAATTAGGTAAAAGGTATCGTTGTTCTAAGTGTGGCACTGAAATACTATGCACTAAAGCCGGTGAAGGCACACCTACCTGCTGCGGTCAGGAGATGGAAGTCCAGGAACCCAGACCAATCCCGTCTTCAGATTAACCGAGCCTATTTACCCTGCAGCAGAGAGAAAAATTCAGCCCTGGTCTCTGTTTTATGTCGAAAGGTACCTCTGAGGGCTGAGGTAACAATAGTGCTTCCCGGCTTCTTGATGCCACGCATAATCATACACAGGTGCTCAGCCTGGACAATTACCCCCACCCCATCAGGCTTGAGCCCATCAACAATGGCATCAGCAATCTGGGTGGTCATTCTCTCCTGAATCTGGGGGCGCTTGGCAAAGATTTCCACCACCCGGGCTAGCTTGCTACCACCGACAACACGCCCAGTGGCATTAGGAATATAACCTATGTGAACCACACCGTAAAATGGCAACAGGTGATGCTCACACATAGAATAAAAGGGAATATCCCTTAGAATTACCATTTCGCGGTGCCCTTCCTCAAAGCCCACCGTCAACTCTTCTCTGGGGTCCATATCAAGTCCCATAAAAAGCTCGGCATACATCTCAGCCACGCGCCCAGGAGTGCCGAGCAATCCTTCCCTTTCAGGGTCTTCCCCAATAGCCCTGATGATAGAGGTTACTGCTTCCTTAATCTCAGCCTCATTAAACACTCTAGCCCTCCTTTAACCCTTACCATTGTTTGCTAAAACAATTCCTATCTAAGTAGGTACG
>Ga0209986_10003154_pt1 | contig 14598 bp, 10 predicted proteins | sample BlataG_FD_183168 | JGI IMG/M metagenome (GOLD analysis project Ga0209986, IMG submission 183168) | Deep subsurface microbial communities from Black Sea to uncover new lineages of life (NeLLi) - Black_00105 metaG (SPAdes) (version 2) | ecosystem: Environmental > Aquatic > Marine > Oceanic >...
CATGAATCTATCCTGTCGCACCCGGATGTGACCCTGCCGCGCCTGAAGCAGGGACAAGCTCAGATGCCTGTTTTTTGAAATATAGCAAATGAAGTTAGGCTACGTCCAACAAAAATGTTGGCGCTCAGCAGATACCGCAACCGTTTTTGGCGGAACCCGCGTTACCCTACACAGCCAATGCCTGTGTTATAATCTATAGTTGCATATTGAAACCAGAGCGATTAATTGCATATTGGCAATAGTTCAGTTAGCCGGATGACAAAATGACCGAAATGCCTTTTTCGATGTGAGAACCAGAATTAGCTGGTAAGGTTGCGATTCGGATGACAACAAGTGAATCCAAATTTGAGCTGGCAATCGTCATGCCGGCGTTGAATGAAGAGAAGTACATCGGCCGGACGCTGGAGCAGATCTATCTGCAGGATTATCCGATGGACAAGGTCGAGGTTGTTGTTGCCGACGCCGGCTCCACCGATCGCACCCGCGAAATTGCTGAATCGTTCAAGAACCGGTTCGGATCTCTGAAGGTGCTGGACAATCCCATCCAGCGGCCCTCCTCAGGCAGGAACCTCGGGATAAAAAATACGACTGCCCCCTATGTAGTGGTCCTTGATGGACACATATACCTTCCGAGCAAAAACCTCCTGCAGGATATTGTCGACCTGTTTAATACGACCGGCGCTAAATGCCTGTGTCGGCCGCAGCCGCTGACGCCGCCCGATTTAAACGAGTTCGAAATGGCGGTCGCCCTATGCCGGGGGTCGGCGCTGGGGCACAAGCCGGGCTCGGAAACCTACTCCGGGTTTGAGGGAGAGGTTGACCCCACCTCCTCCGGCGCCATGTATGCCCGGTCGGTCTTTGAGGAGATAGGGTATTTCGACGAAATCTTTGATGACTGCGAGGACGTGGATCTTAACTACCGGATCAAAAAAGCAGGGCTCAAATCGTTCCTCTCGCCGCGACTGAAGGTTTCTTATTATCCTCGCTCCAGTATTAGTGAGCTGTGGCGGCAGATGGTTCGCTACGGCAAGGGAAGATTCCGCTTTGCCTTCAAACACCGGGAGTTTCCCCTTGTTCAATGGCTGGCCGGCGCCGGGGTGTTCGGATTTTTCCTGTTGTTGTTTCTGTCCCTGTTTTCTTCTTCAATCGCGTCAACCTTCAGAACAATTACTGCCTTATACCTGTTGGTTGTGGTTTTCTTCTCGCTTTTTTTAGCTGTCAAACAGAAGCATTCCTGCTGTTTGCTTTACGGACCGCTTATTTTTCCGACGATTCATTTCGGTTTGGGGACGGGGTTTCTGTCGGGACTATATGAGCAGTATGTTAAGAGAAAAGCGTCTTCTGGCTCGTGATACCAAAAGGCACTTTTTGCTATGGTAACATCGTGGTAACATAAAAGAGGTGACATTAACTCTATGCCGTCAACATACAGCTACAGCGCTCTGAGAACCTTCCGCACCTGCCCACGGAAATTCAAGTTTCAATATGTGGACAAAGTCGATATTCCCAAGAAAGTGACGGCTGACACCTATTTGGGAAATGTGGTCCATCGCGTCCTGGCAAAACTCTATCGACTCGGCTCGGACGGCATTGTTTACCCGCTCGACGATATGACAGCACTCTATCGCGGCTACTGGGAGAAAGTTGAACGAGAGTTCATATCCCTGACAGACGACTACCATACGGTCGATGACTACATCAGGCGAGGGGAGGAGATGCTCGTCCAGCACTATGAACGGTACCTGCCGTTTAACCAGGGGACACTTCTGGGGACGGAGCTTCATTTGCGCCTTGTGCTACCCGACCCCCCTTTTAAGTTCACTGCCATCATTGACAAACTCTGGAAACGTGATGATGGTGTCATAGAGATCTGTGACTACAAGACAGGCCAGCGTCTGGTCAAACCGCAGGATGAAGACTTCTTTTACCAGATGGGTCTATACCAGCTCGCCGTGCAGGAAAACTACCCGCAGTTTGAAACAATTGAGTTGGCGCAGTACCTCCTGCGGATGAATGAAGTGGTTCGCCACCGGATGCGACCGGACGAACTGGACAGGCTGGCAGAGGAGATACGCGTGGCTGTTATTGAGACGATCCAGGCTGAACGACTCGATGATTTCCCTCCCAAAGAGGGTCACCTGTGCCCTTACTGCGATTACTTCGATTTCTGTCCGGCCAAGAGGCATCAATTAACGTTGGACAAGGACAAAGGTGAAAAAGAGGGTTCTGAGGAAACGCCTGAAGAAAAGGCTTACGCGTTGGCAACTACATTCATTGAAGTTAACCGTAGAAAAAAAGAACTCGAGGCAGAACATGCCTCCCTGAGGTCGGAGCTAATCGAGGCCGCCAAAGAATTGAATATGACCAAGCTTGCCGGGGCTACCGGCACGGTATATATAGCTTCGAGCCGAAAAGAAGAGTTTGTTACGAAAACAGAGGATTCTCGCGCGTTTGCGGAGTTGTCACATTTGGCCCGTCAACTCGACCTGGATGAGTATTTTGTCCTGGACGGCAAGGCTCTCATGAAGGAACTCTACCAGAAGCAGAGGCTGAGTGAACAGCAGTTAAAAAAACTGCAGGCATTTGTCGTGGAAAAGGAGCGTTCTGTCGTCACCGCCAGACCAAAAAGGAGGATAGAACCGGAAGAGGATTGATCCGGCTGTTGATCTTTTGTTATTTGCAGTCTGTTTTCACGCCGCTGAATTTTCAAGAAATCCGCACAACCAACGCCCAGCTTGTCGCCGGGCGTTGATTTAATTAACGTGACTCAGTCACCGCCACTTCTTCTTGCCGCGCTACAAAAGCAGGGATAATCTCAAGCTTTTTGCTCATATGGACCGGTACCGTGTCAGCTTCAGGGTCCAATTGGGAACGGTCGGCGATTACCAGGAGCGAGTTGTTGGGGTGCAGAGTGGCCGTGTCCACCACCAGTTTATTGATCGGCTTGTTTTCAACCGATGAGACAAAAACCGTAACCAACCGCCCGCTGCCAGAGGGGAGTACAATCTGCGTCGGACCGAGATTGGCGATCATCCCCAGCAGGACGCACTGTATGGCGGTATCGGCGCGGAATCCCTTGTAAGAGAATTTCTCCACCCGTCCGCCGGTGTAGACGGCCGAGTCGGCGATGACACGGTTTAGGCCGGCGGTCATTTTCAGCGGAACCGACAGGCCCACCACCGACTCATCATTGGTGTAGGAAACCGTAATTGTCCAGTTGTGGTCATCGAGTTTGGCGACGTCGGCATAGATCGTATCAACGGTGCCGAAATGGTCGACCTGCGCCGACGCAAACATCGGTACCAGCAGTGCCGCCACGGTACATATGACTGTCTTTAATGTTGGTTTCATCTTTCCTCCAAATAGTTTGGATTTCATTGCCTTAAATTTTACACTCTGCCCTGACAAAGGTTCTAATTTTCCCGTCCTTGTTCGATCTCCGTCAGACTTGCTTTCAACACCCCCATTAATGAATCAGCAGTGGCTCTGTTGTCAAGCTTCTTAAGGCAGATCGAACTTGTTCCACAACACGTCATTAGCAATATTATCGGACAGTCAATCCAAATTTACACTGACGGACTGGCGGAATATAGAGCCTATCTGACAACCATTCAAGCCAATTCTTACCCACTTACCTAAAGAAGCACCGGCAAAGACAGCAAGTGTAGAGGAGAACCCCGCCAAAGGCGGGTTCTGCCAATCAAGACAATAGCAGAAGCACTGGTTTTTTTGCCCTACGAATGCTAATAATCGATTTCCAGAAAATCTAAGCCGAATCTTTTTCTCTTTTCTTTGGCTTGAAATAATCGGACTCTTGTGGGGCGTTGTCGCAAAACAGCTATAATCTCATCCTTGTGTTCAGAGGACATTCTGCACCCAAGAATGACCTCAACTATTGTTCCTTCGTCCAGGATAATCTCCTTGTCGGTTTCGACCACCAGGATAAGTCTATGCTCCTTTTCATAAGCCCAGTCGGAAGACTTTATGGTGAGCAGCCTCTGCACCAATGTTACGTCATCCATCTCATATGGATTTAGAATAGGATAATTGCCACAATATTCAATTGGGTGGTCGTCTATTAGCCTATCGTCATCAGCATAGCGGTCAAATAGCTCGAGAAGCTTTGAATAATCAAATCCGACGCAGAATCCCTGATGACCATTGGCGTAATGCGACCACATTAGAATACTGCCTCGATCTGCCACCAAGGAGCAAATGCGAAAATCATTGTACATCATCTCCTGATGCCGGCGACGGAAGGACTCAGACTCAGGTGCTGCTGAGTTATAACGAGGAGCTACTGAGAATTCAAAGGGATCGTTGAATCTCTTTGCTGACGCAAAAAACAACGCATTATGGGTGAGCAACCGTTTGTGGTTGTCATCATTCCAACATCTGTATTTATAGAGATATTGTGGTGCCATTACACAAACGTATCTTCTGCTGACAGCATAGTCAAGTTAGCTCAGTCCCTTCAGAAAGTGATAAATGCACTCCGGCAGATCATCCGAGTACCCCCCTTCCAGCACCGCAAAAACAGGTACGTCCAGATCGCGGATGGCTTTGCCGATCTTTTCATACGTCGATATCTCAAGGCGAAGTCCGGCCAAGGGGTCGCCCTTGTAGGTGTCGAATCCTGCTGAAACGGCCACCAGATCGGGAGCGAAGCGATAAATCGCCTCTATGGCCTTAGAGAAGGCTGTCATGTAAGCGGGCTCATCGGTTCCGGCCGGCAGCGGGAAATTCAAGCAGTTTCCCTCCGATGTCAAACCGGTCCCCGGGTATAAGGGGCTCTGGTGGAGTGACACGTACAGCACGTTTTGCTTACCGAGGAAGATATCCTGTGTGCCGTTTCCATGATGGCAGTCAAAGTCAATGATCGCCGCTTTACTGACTTTCTGCAGCGCTTTTGCGACAGCTATCGCCACGTTATTGAAATAACAGAAACCACCCAGGAAGTCCCTGCCGGCATGGTGCCCCGGCGGCCTCAGCAATGACAGTGACAAGTCACCTTTAAGAGCGATTTCAGAAGCCGTCACCGCTGCGCCTGCGGACAGCTTAGCGTAAGAGAAAATGTTGGGGTAACTTGGCGAGTCACCATCATAAATCCTGCCGGTTTTTACACTATCGAGCAGAGATCGAGAATGGACTAAAAGGATATCCCCTTCTTCGATCTCACCAGGAGGCACAAACTCAAACTTATCCTTCAGGTATGCATACGAAGCCCTAATGCGCTCAGGCGACTCCGGATGCCCTGCCTGCGAGTACTCCAGACACTTGTTGGAGAATACTATTTTCATTGCAACCTTTGATTCCGAAAAACAGTTAGTCCGTTACAATACATGATGACCCTCAACTCTTCTTATTTCCAATATGATTGCAGCAAGGTCATAACCCCAAATACTGCACGCGGATCGCCAGTTTCCGACATGAATTCCTGAAGTCGTTGTTGCAAAAACCTGCTTTTGGATACACGTCGAGCTACAAAATCATTGAGCCATCTGTGGGAAAGCCAATTCTCCGCTTTTATGTAGCCGGAATATCGTGGTTTGATCCTTGACTTAAGCACTGAAGAATATCGGCTCAGGTGTGACATGTCACCGCTGGCAAGGGCATCGTGGATAATATCAGCCGCAATTCTCCCGGATTCCATGGCCTTGCCGATCCCCTCCCCCGTAAACGGGAAGGTGGTTCCGATGGTTTCCCCAATGGCGATCAGGTTGTTTTTTTGTATCGGACCGGTGTCCGTAAGCCCACAGCGCAACGCGGCTCCCTGGATAGGTGAAACGACTTCTCCGTCGTCCATAAGAAGCCGTGCTAATGAAAACTCACTGAGGAAGGTGTTAAATGCTCTCTTAGGGTGACGCTTGCCCTCCTTGATCAGGCGATAAGAGGTACCGCAACCGACATTGTACAGCCAGAAGCCGCCTAAATCCTCCCCCAGGGGGACAATCCATCCGTAACCCGGTAAGATAGATCTATGATAAGAAATTATCACGTTTTTCTGCTGACGGTGCGAACGGATATAACACCTGATCGCTAGCGCGCTTGGCTCTTTGTTTGATACAAGCCCGTGGCGATACGGAAGTGCTGCTATGCCGCCGGTTGCCAGCACCACTGTTCGCGCAACAATAGGCTTCTCAGGCAACTCTGAAGAATACAGCTCCGCATAACTGCCGTCCTCGCCCATCTTGATGTCAAGGATGGTCCCGTGAGAGAAGGTTGTTCCCTCTGCACGGGCATGCTCAATTAGCTCTCCGTCCAGTCGTTCTCGTTTCAGAGTCATGTACGATCCGGGGATTTCAAACTTAATACCCGATGGGCTGAAGACCTCAATGGCCGAAACTTCGTGCGCTATTCTTCGAACCTTGTCATAAAGACCGACCTGCTTCAGCATAGAAATAGAATCGGGTATGAGTAGATCGCCACAGACCTTACTCCTTGGGAATTGCTTCTTATCTATAACGAGAACTTTGTGACCTTTTTTCGCCAAATACAATGAGCAAACAGCCCCCGCCGGTCCGGCCCCAACCACAGCGACATCCCACTTACTGTATGGCAGCGAATCCAATGATATTTGCTGTAACGGCTGGATGGCTGAACTTTGCATACACCTGATCGACAGCTCATCAGACATGACGGATTTTATCAAATTCGAAGACCAAAGGAAAGGAGTTTCTGACATGGTGTTCAAGGCAATATAACGCGGCATCCGCCCGAGGCGGACTCCGCGCACGGAAGCACTTGTGGGACAACCTCGGGACGTACTTGAACCACAAACATTCCTCTTTGAAGACAGTTCAGTATAAGCCCTTGATAGAAGCGAGAATGTCCCCTACATTGTGTGCTGTAATGGCAGAACACGAACCGGGTATAGTTGTCGCGACCAAAGGCCGTTTTTTCATGGTCCGGGCGGAGAATGGAGACAGGCTGCTGTGCGAGGTGCGCAAGAAAATCAAATTCGAGACAGAGGCCACCACGCCGGTGGCTGTTGGAGACAACGTCCTGATCTCACGCAGTGGCACCAATAACGGCGCTATCGAGAAGGTTCTCGAAAGGCGAACCTCGTTCATGCGGCCGATGGTCGGTGTCAAGGAGCAAAAGCAGGTTCTGGCGGCCAATCTCGACCGGCTGGCGGCGGTGGCCTCAGTCAAGTCGCCACCGCTCAAAACCGGACTGATTGATCGCTTCCTGATCGCTGCCCAGATTGGCGGCATGGAGCCGGTCGTCATTCTCAACAAGATTGACCTCGATCCCCCGGACAGGTTTGACGAGATAATTGCCGCCTACCGTACGATTGGTTGTGAGGTGTTTCCGGTGTCTGCCCTCACCGGCGAAGGAATCGAAGGGCTAAGAAAGCATCTTGATGCTCACCGGACGCTCTTTGCCGGCCATTCCGGCGTGGGAAAGTCGACCCTGCTCAACCGCCTGATCCCCGGCCTGAATCTCAAGACAAGGGAAATATCATCCTACAGTAACCGGGGTAAACATGTCACCGCCAGCATTGAACTGTTTGAACTACCGACAGGTGGCTTTGTTGCTGACTCACCCGGCCTGAAGGTAATGGGTTTGTGGGATGTTGAAAAAGCGGAACTGCCGTACTACTACCCGGAGTTCAGGCAGTACGAGCAGGCCTGTCGCTTTCAGCCGTGTACCCACATTCATGAACCTGATTGTGCGGTCAAGGCCGCGGTTGAGAAAGGCGGAATCTATCGGTTTCGGTACGAAAACTACGTCTCCATTGCAGACTCTCTTTAGGCCGCTTTGTTCTTGGTCAATTCAACCGACCGCCGTAACTTACCGATAGTAGAACAGATAGTATGGCTGCAACGAATATAGAATTCCGCGTCGGGGTTATTATCCTGATGGGCATGATTATCCTTTTCGGGTCACTGTACTGGCTGCAGGGATACAAGCTGGAAAGGAACTCGCAGCTTATCAGGGTCTGCTTTGGTGATGTCGGCACCCTTGCCGTCGGCGACAAGGTGACGGTCTCAGGAGTACACAGGGGCAAGGTGAACGGGCTGATGCTAACCGAGGATGGGGTCGAGGTCGAACTGCTTATCTACCGGGATGTCGTCCTGAAACGCGATGCAAAGTTCGTTATCAAGAATCTCGGCCTGATGGGCGAACGGTTTATTGCCGTTTCACCGGGGAAGGACAGCTTGCGGTTTGATGCCGCGCAGGTGGCCGACGGACATTACGATACCGGCTTGCCGGAGGTTATGGGCCTGTTGGGAGATATGATTGCCGACCTGCGCAGTCTCGTTGTCTCGTTCAAACGAACCATCGGCTCGGACTCGTCGCTGGCAAAGTTTAACAACACCGTAGAGAACCTGGAGCGGGTGTCAGGCTCCCTTGCGAACTATCTCTCACGCAACGAAAGAAAACTGGATGAGACGGCGGATAATTTCCTTAGAGCGTCAAAGGAGCTGAAGCGCTTGTTAGTGGAGAACTCGCGGCTTGTCGATTCGTCAGCGCAGCGTTTTGACCGGGTGACGATGAAAATGGAGCGTTTCGTCGATCAGCTTGACACATTGTCGGCGTCGGCGCGGGAGTTTGCCGAGGCCCTGAATAATCCAGACGGGACAGTACAGCTTCTGCTGGAGGATCGACGCCTGTATGACGACCTGCGGCGCACGGCCGACAATATCGATGACCTCATCAACGACATCCGCGCCAACCCACGTAAGTATATCAATCTGACACTGGAGTTATTTTAGACGATGGCAAGGTTCAGGCTGGCCTTTGGCCTGCATAATCACCAGCCGGTGGGCAACTTTCAGGCCATTTTCGAGCAGGCGCATCAGAAAGCATACCGGCCGTTTCTGCAATTGCTTCAGAAGTTTCCGAACATTTCGATATCCCTGCACCAGTCGGGGATTCTCTGGCGCTGGCAAGAGGAAACCCACCCGGACTATTTCGAGCTGATCGGCGGCATAGTTGACAAGGGTCAGGTAGAGCTGATGACCGGCGGCTTCTACGAGCCGATCCTGACGGCCATCCCGGAACGTGATGTCCAGGGTCAGATTACTATGCTCAACCACTACGTGAGACGGCATTTCGAGGTGAAACCGGAAGGCCTCTGGTTGACCGAGCGGATATGGGAGCCGCATCTGCCGCGCGTGCTGGCCAAAAGTGGGGTGAAGTATCTCCCGGTCGATGATACCCACTTCATTTATGCCGGTCTGGAGCACAGTCAGCTCACGGGGCCGTTTGTCACGGAGCACGAGGGGTTTCAGGTCATTCTCTTGCCCATACAGAAAAGGTTGCGCTACCTCATCCCGTTTGGAACTATTGAGGAAGTTATAGGTGAACTAAAAGCCCAGGCCGAACGAAATCCTTCCGGTCTGGCTATTTATGCCGACGATGGCGAGAAGTTCGGGGTCTGGCCACAGACGCACGAGCACTGTTTCAAGGACCGCTGGCTGGAACGGCTTTTCGAGGCCATCGAAGATAATTCCGACTGGCTGGAGGTTGTTCCTCTCCGGGAGGCAGCCGCGTCGGAGCCGGCTGGGCGGGTCTATCTGCCCTCGGCTTCCTATGCTGAGATGCTGCACTGGTCGTTGCCGCCGACAGCGTTTCTGGAGTATGAAAAATTCGAACACTGGTTAGAGGAACAGGAGCAGTGGGAGAGATTCGGTCGCTTTGTCCGAGGCGGTCACTGGCGGGGATTTCTCGCCAAGTACGAAGAAGCGAATTTGATGCACAAAAAGATGATATCGGTGTCGGACAAACTGGCGGAGTATGAAGAAAAATACCCCGAGCGCCGTCAGGAGGCCGAGACCGCCCGCGACCGGCTCTATGCCGGGCAGTGCAACTGTCCCTATTGGCACGGTGTATTCGGCGGCTTATACCTGCCCCATATCAGGCAGGCCGTCTATGCCAGCCTGATAGAAGCTGACGCCAGACTCGACCGCCTGCTGGAACGACCGGAGATTGACATTTGTACGAAGGACTACGACGCCGACGGACATGATGAAATTGTCTGCTCCGGTGAGGTGTTCACAGCCGTCTTCAAGCCACAACGAGGAGGGACTTTGCTGCACCTGGCGCTGAACAAACACAACTTTGACGTCACTGATACCCTTACCCGGCGAAAGGAAGGGTATCACCTAAAGCTTGACCGCGCGGTTACACCCGGCTCTCCTGCGAAGACTGCCTCCATCCATGATCTGGTGCTTGCGAAAGAGGCTGGTCTAAAGGATTTCCTGGTTGAGGACTGGTACTTTAGACGCTGCTTTATTGACCACTTTTTCAAGGGCGATGTCGACTTCGAACGCTTCCGTTCCGGCAAGTATGGGGAGGAGGGAGACTTTATTCTGGAACCCTTCACATATCAGATTGGCGCGGGTGCCCCACCCCTTTGGGGTGGGATGAGTCAAAAGCCTTCTCCCGGTAAACCCACCGCAAGCAGTGGACCACCCTCCGAAGCGAGGCAAAGAAAAATCACTTTGGCGCGCGACGGTCATCTGTGGCGGCCGGAGGGGGCTGTTCCAGTGCGAGTCGTTAAACAGTTCCGGTTTGAGCCGGGGGCTGAAGTTATCAGTGTCCGCTATGAGATAAGGACTCTGGAAGGCCATCGTGTTTTGGCGAATTTTGCTCTTGAAAACAACTTCAATTTCCAGGCCGGTCATGCCGAGGATAGATTCATACTGGTCGATAACCATCGCAGTGAAAATTCCTTCCTTGATTCTCTTGGACAGTATGGCCATGCCGCGTCATACGCACTCATCGACCAATATCGAAATATCGCCGTGGCTCTGGTCTCCGACCGCTCATGCGAAATCTGGCATCTTCCCATCTATACCGTCTCCCTGTCGGAGGGTGGGTTTGAGAAAGTGTACCAGGGAACGACTCTTGTGAACCTGTATCGTGTGGAACTCTCAGATGATGCCTTCGTGATAAACTTCTCTTTGCATGCCGGGGCTATCAAGACAGTCACCAGCAACATCACTAGGCTGACAGCGGTAAATAACCCGTAGTTTTCGAGAAGAGCAAAACCGGAAGCGGTTACATCCTACCGTTTTTTTTACTTTGCCTGACAGATGATTTGTTCTTATCTTGTGAATCGTCAATAGGATGGCACTTGATTAAACAGTGAAACCAGGCGGGAATACGTAAGTGCCCCAAGAAAATCAAGAAGACGACCAGACAAGGTCGTATGTGCCCTTGACCGCAGGTGCAGTAGTCGGACACTACAAGATCATCGAGAAGATCGGCGCCGGCGGGATGGGGGAGGTGTATCTGGCAGAGGATACCGAGCTGAAGCGACAAGTCGCCCTCAAGTTCCTCCCCCTACATCTTGTTTCCGATGAGGATCTTAAGGCTCGCTTCAAGCGAGAAGCACAGGCAGCGGCCAAGCTGAGCCATCCCAATATCATCCATGTCTACGAGGTTTCTGAGTTTAAGGGACGACCTTTCTTTGCTATGGAGCATATTGAAGGGAAATCGCTTCGTGACCTCATAAAAGACAGAGAGCTACGCATAGACAAAGTTATCGATCTGGCCATACAGATTTGTGAGGGACTGAGTAAAGCCCATCAAGCCGGCATCATCCATCGCGACATTAAACCATCTAATATCGTCATTGATGCCGATGGACGACCGAAGATTCTTGACTTCGGACTGGCGTCAATTCGGGGTGGGGAGCATCTTACGAAAACCGGTTCCACTCTGGGGACAGTTCGATATATGTCACCCGAGCAGGTTGCTGGTAAGGAAGTCGATCAGCGCTCGGATCTGTTCTCGTTGGGTGTAGTTCTCTATGAGATGATCACAGGGCGAACACCTTTTGCAAGGGAAAACGATGTCGCCACGGCACAGGCAATCGTCAGTGCAATACCGGACCCGTTGGCAAAGTATCGCTCAAATGTATCTGACGACCTGCAGCGGATCGTCTCGAAATTGTTGGAGAAGGACCCAGCTTATAGGTATCAGAGCGCCGCCGGTGTTGCCTCGGACCTCAAACAGGAGCGGCGAAGCCTTGATTCCGGGGAATCATCGGTTATTAGTGTGGAAGCGCTGCATCCCTTGCCAAAGAAGAAGTTAACGAAGATACTAATCCCAACTTCCGCGCTGGCTTTGATCGTTCTGCTGCTCCTCGTTTTGAAACCCTGGAAGTTTGAGGTGCAGCCCCAACAGGAGGCGGTAGCCGCCGAGAATCGCCTGGCGATCATGTATTTTGACAACCTGGCCGACTCGGAGGATTCATTGCGACTCGGTGAGATTGTCACCAATCTTCTGATAACCGACCTTTCGGAATCTCGCTATGTAAACGTCATATCAAGTCAGCGATTGTATGATATTCTCAAGCAGCTCGGCAAGGAGGGACAGAAGAGAATCGATCGAGATGTCGCTTCGCAGGTAGCTCAGAGGGCGCGGGCCAGATGGATGTTATTGGGCAGTATCCTGAAGGTCACACCGCAGATTGTCATTACGACCCGGTTGGTTGATGTTGAGAGTGGGCAGGTAGACGCTTCGCAACAGATAACGGGCGACACAGATGAAGACATCTTCTCGATCGTCGATAAGCTTACGGTTGAGATCAAGAATGACCTCTCACTTCCGGCGGCAGCCCAAGAAGAGCCAGATCCAGTCATAGCAGAGGTCACGACCCATTCAGAAGAAGCATATCGTTACTACCTGGAAGGACGTGATTACAGTTTCAAGTATCACTTCTTCCAGGCAGAGAAGAGCTACAGGAAAGCTGTAGAGCTTGATTCCACTTTTGCCATGGCATACTTCCGGCTGGCTCTGATTAACTTCTTTGTCTCCGCCGGTGCTGTCTCCGCGGCGCATATGTCCAAAGCAGTTGAATACTCAGGGAACGCGAGCCGGCAGGAAAAGTTGTATGTGGAAGCCTTCCAGGAGACTGCATCAGGAAACTACGCGGACGCTGTGCGTGTACTTGAAAGGCTCACTGAACTCTTCCCGCAAGAGAAGGAGGCGTATCTTTTCTTGGGGTGCATCCACCTGTTCTATCTTCATGACCCTGAACCGGCTATCCTTGCCTTTAGAAGCGCCATCAATGTCGACCCGCTTTATAAGTTAGCGTACAATTATCTGTCGTATGCGTACAATGAGATCGGCAATTATCAGGAGTCCGACTGGGCCATAGACAAGTATATATCCTTGGTACCGGGCGAATTCAATCCATACGACACCAAGGGGGACCTATCCGCCTTTCAGGGGAAGCGCGATCAGGCCATTGCTTCGTATCAAAAGGCCCTGGCGATAAGGCCGAGCCAGGATTACAGCACCAGGAAACTGGGGTTCATGTATCTCTACAAGGGGGACTACGGAAAGGCGGAAAGATGTTTTCGGGGGCTTTTGGGCCATAGCGAGAAGAGCGTTCGGCAGGTGGGAAGAAGTGATTTGGCAGAGGTCTTTGTATACCTCGGTAAGTATGAAGAAGCACTGACCGTACTGGATCGGGGCATTGCGGCCGACGAAATGGAGTCCGGCACCGAGGTCTCAGCGGACAAACATTGGCTTAAGGCAATGACCTACAGAGAAAAGAAGAATCTGAGCGCGGCATTGCAAGAGATCCAGAAGTGTATGGAGATTTCCCGAGATTCTACAACAGACTATTATCGGCATTATTATGCGCAGTTGCTGGCCGAGAACAAGAATATAGCCGAAGCCAACGCCGTCGCTATCGCTTTGAAGAAGGACCTTGAAGAAAAAAACCCTTCCATGATGCACCTGTACTGGTACGCAGTCGGGTGCGTTGAGTTCTCGAAGCACAACTTTCGGGAATCAGCAGCGTGTTTCGAGAAAGCCGCTGACGGTGTCCTTCTGCGGATGTACGAGAGCTATCCCAGGATGCACCTGATGCTTGCGAGGGCGTACCTGGAGAACGACAGGCTCGGTGAAGCGATCGCGGAGTATGAAGCAGTGCTCTCGAGAGACTATCCAATCCCGGCTATTTTCTTGATTGTGAAAGCCCACTACTATCTCGGTCGGGCTTACGAAGAATCGGATTGGGCCGACAAAGCGATTGAGCAATATGAAACATTCCTCGACATCTGGAAAGACGCCGACGAAGGCGTCCCCTCAATCGAAGACGCCCGCGCCCGACTGGCGCGGTTGAAAAGTAAGCCGTGAGATAAGCATGGAGAATAGCAACGACAACACCCGCACGCACATTGTCCTGACCAAAGGGACGATGGTCTCGCACTACCGGATAGTCGAAAAGATCGGCGCCGGTGGGATGGGCGAGGTGTACCTTGCTGAGGATACCGAACTGAAGCGACAAGTCGCCCTCAAGTTCCTTCCCCTACATCTTGTTTCCGATGAGGATCTTAAAGCTCGCTTCAAGCGGGAAGCGCAGGCGGCGGCGCTGCTGGAACATCCGAATATCGTCACCGTTTACGAGGTGAGTGAGTACCAGGGTCGACCTTACATCGTCATGCAATACCTCGAAAAACAGTCGCTGCGAGAAGTGATTGAGGTAAAAACCTTGTCCCTGAAGAAGATCATCGATCTGGCCATACAGATTTGTGAGGGACTGAGTAAAGCCCATCAAGCCGGCATCATCCATCGCGACATTAAACCATCTAATATCGTCATTGATGCCGATGGACGACCGAAGAT
>Ga0209986_10003155_pt1 | contig 14597 bp, 22 predicted proteins | sample BlataG_FD_183168 | JGI IMG/M metagenome (GOLD analysis project Ga0209986, IMG submission 183168) | Deep subsurface microbial communities from Black Sea to uncover new lineages of life (NeLLi) - Black_00105 metaG (SPAdes) (version 2) | ecosystem: Environmental > Aquatic > Marine > Oceanic >...
AAAAAAACCCCCTACAAGCGGGGGCTTCTGGAGTTGGCAGTTGTATTGTGGTAAGATGTTTTACTTGTGTAGTAGTTGTGTCCGAAGTATAATAGCTGTAGTTGTCCAGAGTTACTTATCGGGGGCATACACAAATCTATATAGACTGTTCTTTGTAGCTACTATATATTTACCTCCGAACTTTAAAGTAAAGATAGTATAGCATGGATTCAAACAGTTTGCAATAGTGCAAATATGCAACACTGACTGCAGAAAAGCAATATGGAATTAGAAGAAATACAAGATGTAGTAGTTGGCAATCAGCCAACGGCAGAGTCTGGTGGTTATTTAGACCATAAGGCACTAGATATAGCATTAGATAAATATATTCAAGAAAAATCAAAAGAAGATTTACTTACATTTGTACGCAGAGTAGCCCCGACACTGGTGACTGACTTTAAGATGGGTAGGCATATCGAGTTATTGTGTGACAGATTGCAGAAGGTGGCCGATGGTGAGATAAAAAGACTTATGGTCTTCCTGCCGCCACGCTCAAGTAAGTCGCTTATCACTAGTAAGATATTCCCTGCATGGTATATTGGCCGTGAACCCAACCACGAGATTATGTCTGTGTCACACAGTGACCAGCTTGCCAGTGACTTTGGCCGTAGCGTTAGGGATATTGTAAACACAGAGGACTTCCAGCGTGTGTTCAAGGGCGTGTCCCTGCGGTCAGACGTTAAGGCAGCAGGTAAATGGAAAACAAACCACAATGGCTCGTACTATGCTGCAGGTGTGCGGTCACAGATTGCAGGTCGTGGTGCGCATCTGGCTCTTCTGGATGACGTTATGTCAGAAGAAGACAGCTTTAGTGATTCAGGCCGTAGATATATCAAAGAGTGGTGGCCTTCTGGCCTGCGTACTCGCCTGATGCCGAATGGCAGCATTATTATTATTAACACACGCTATCACTTTGATGACCTGTGTGGCTGGTTGCTCAAGCAGGAGTCAGAGTTTACCACAGAGCCGTGGGAAGTAATCAGCATTCCTGCATGGCTAGACGAAACTGCAGCAGACCTATTGGGTTTGCCAGAAGGCACATCATACTTTCCAGAGTGGAAGCCAGATGAAGTATTGAAGCTAGACGAACAAGAGATACGAGCAAGTAACGGGAGTAGATACTGGGATGCGCTATACATGCAAAACCCATCGCCAGACGAAGGTGGGATTATCAAAAAGAATTGGTTTCAGTGGTGGGAGTACGAAGACCCACCGCACTGCGAGTTTATCATTCAAACGTATGATACGGCCTTCTCTACTAAGAAAACGGCAGACTATAGTGTCATCCAAACCTGGGGCATCTTTCACCAAGTCGAGCAGGACGAGTACGGTGGTGAATATGTCGTTCCCAACCTCATCCTTCTCGGCAATGTTAAAGAGCGCTTCGAATATCCTGACCTTCGCAGAACGGCGCAACATCTTTACCAAAAGCACAGGCCAGATGTGTGTATCATTGAGAAGAAGGCTTCTGGTCAATCGTTGCTTCAGGACATGCGCCTCGCTGGACTACCTGTTCTGGACTACCTTCCTGATAGGGACAAGGTATCACGTGTCTATGCCGCTACGCCTCTTATGGAGTCGGGTCGTGTCTACATCCCGAAGGGCAAGGAGTGGGCAAAGGATTTATACGACGAGTGCCTAGCATTTCCCAATGGCGCACACGATGACCAAGTAGATGCAATGACTATGGCTATCCATTATATGCGAGATAGCTGGCATGTGTCACACAATGAAGACCCTAGCTGGGAAGATGATTACAATCCAAGACGTACAAAGAGGGTTGGATACTGGAGAACTTAATGGTATAATATGCCCTATGGATATTAGAACTAAAAGCTTAGTGGTTCTTTTGGTCATACTAACAACTTTGTTTGTATCGGCTTGCACACCAATGTTTGCAGCTGCCAAGATAAAAAAAGAACTAAACCTACAGCAGATATCATTAAGCAACGCCCTAAAGCTGTGTACAAAGTTTGGACACACCGAAGGAACAACACAATATACACGCTGTGTAGAACAGCGATATGACGAATTTATTCTAACTAATAAATAGGAATACAAATGGCAACAGAGCGAAATCCTTATGAGCAACGCCCAGAGGGTGAAAATGTTATCCGCATGGAAATGCAGCAGCCTTCTGAAACAGAGGCTACCTTTGAGGTAGACCCAGATACAGGCGAGATTACTGTAGACCTTGAAGGGTCAGCAGAGTCAATCGAAGTAGAGGTTAATATGAACTCAGGATTCTACGAGAACCTTGTAGACATCTTGGACGAAGATAAGCTTGAAGAAATTGGCAACACAGTTATTGACAAGTTTGAAGCAGACAAAGATTCTCGTGCAGAATGGGAATCAATGTTTGAGCGTGGCTTTGACCTGCTTGGTCTGAAGCTAGAAGATACGACTGAGCCGTTTGAAGGTGCAGCTACTGCTGTTCATCCTCTGTTGATTGAGTCGGCAGTTAAGTTCCAATCCAAAGCTTCACAAGAATTGTTTCCTGCCAAAGGACCAGTCAAGGCACAGGTTCTTGGTGAAGCAACATTAGAAAGGCAACAGCAAGCTAATCGTGTACAGAACTTTATGAACTATCAGGTAACTACTCAGATGCCTGAATACTTCGATGAGTTTGAGCGTATGCTGTTTCATCTGCCACTGATTGGTTCTGCTGTTAAGAAGATTTATTATGATTCAAGTCTTGACAGACCCGTTAGTGAGTTCGTACCTATTGACCAGTTTTATGTGTCTTACTATGCGTCTGACCTTCGCAGAGCAGACCGTTACACTCATGTTATTTACCGCAGCCCTGTCGATTTATCTCGCCAGATAGAAGCAGGCATGTATGCCGACATGGAACTTCCTGATGCAGGTGTTCCTACTTTGTCAGGCATGGCAGAAAAAATGGACACAGTTCTTGGTCTGTCACCTGCAGGAGATAATGACCCGCAGTATGTGTTGCTGGAACAGCACTGCTATCTAGAACTTGAAGAAGATAAAATGCACAGCGGCAAGACTGCCTGCCCGTATATTGTAACTGTAGAACAGCAGTCTGGTCAGGTGCTTTCGATTCGCCGTAACTGGTCAGAAGGAGATGACAAGTATGTTAAGAAAATGCACTTCACTCATTACCGCTATGTACCAGGCTTTGGTTTCTATGGTCTGGGTCTTATTCACTTCCTTGGTAACCTTACTATGTCTGCTACCGCTGCTATGCGCAGCCTGCTTGATGCTGGTCAGTTCGCTAACCTCCCTGGTGGCTTCAAAGCTAAAGGCGTGCGTATGGTGGGTGACAACGACCCTATTGCGCCTGGGGAATTTAAAGAAGTAGAAGCAACAGGTATGGACTTGTCTAAGTCTATTATCCCTCTGCCATTTAAAGAACCTTCACAGACTTTGTTCAACATGCTTAACTTTGTTACCTCTTCTGGTCAGAAGTTTGCTGATAGTACAGAGCAGGTTATTTCAGACAGCGGCGGCTATGGCCCAGTTGGCACAACAATGGCATTGCTGGAAGCCTCAAGCAAGTTCTTTTCTGCTATTCACAAGCGTCTGCATAAAGCCCAAGGTGACGAGTTTAAAGTATTGGCACGGATTGATTATGAATATCTTCCTAATGAATATCCGTATGACCTTCCTGGTGTTAGTGAAAAAGTATTTAAGAGTGACTTTAATGGTCGTGTAGATATTATTCCAGTATCTGACCCGAACATTCCGTCTAATGCACAACGCATGATGCTCATTCAAATGGTACAGCAGATTGCGGCTCAATCACCTCCAGGAATGTTCGACATGGAAGCAATCAATAGAATGCTGTTGACTACTGCCAATGTGCCTGATGTAGATAAACTTATGCCTATCAAAGAAGAAGTAAAACCGAATGATGCTATGACTGATATTCTGGTTGCTTCTGAAGGTAAACCGATTAAGGCATTTGAAGGACAGAATCATGATGCTCATGTAGCAGTTAAGACTGCCTTCTTGCAAGACCCGATAAATCAGCAGCGCAATCCTGCGTTCAATATGATTGCGGCAGTTTTGCAAGATAATATTACAGAACACATGATGCTTAAATACAAGGAGCAAATGATGGGTCTGTATAATGTTGCATTGCAGAATCCAGAAACTCTTGGTCAAATCGCACTTGACCCATCAGCTATTGAAATGGTACAAGCACAAGCTGCCCAGCAAATCTTGCAGGCAAATGCCGCAGCTGCTCAAGGCCCAGGAACGCCTGAACAACAGATGCTGCAAATTGAGGCGCAGAAACTTCAGGTTGAGCAAAATAAAACTGCTGCACAGATTGCCAAGGCACAAGCCGATGCTGCACTTAAAAATCGTGACCTTGACTTAAAAGAACAGAAAATTGTTCTGGATACGCAAGCCAAAGGAGCGCAGGAAGAAATGAAAGCTTATCAGAAGCAAGAAGACAGAGATGCCAAGCGTGCATTGAAAGCTATGGATGTACTGGCTGACTTGCTTAAAGCCCAAGAAAATAATGACTTGGAAGAAGCTAAAGTTTCTGCTAAACTATTAGCAGATGTAATTAAGCAACAAGGCATTGAGTAGTGTTATACGAAGAGTTAGTAAAAGATATACAAAAAGAAATCGAATCTATAAAAAATTCCCTTGCGTATGGAGCCGCTTCGGATTATTCTAGATATTGTGAATCGGTGGGAACAATCGCTGGTTTAGAAAAGGCCGTAGGTCTTATTAAAGATTATCTGAATAAATATATCGAAGAGGAGTAAATATGCAAGCCGCATCTAATGCTTTGAAAAATGATGAATGGATTACAGACGAGGACATCGCAGACCCTAAACCACTTCCAGAAATCCCTGGATACCATATCCTTGTTCGTCCAGTATCAGTTAAGTCAGCAACTAAGGGTGGTATCCTTTTGCCTGACTCAACCAAATCGGACATGGCTTACCTTACAACAGTTGGCCGTGTTCTAAAAGTTGGCGACCTAGCTTATAAAGACGAAAAGTTTGCCAATGGTCCTTGGTGTAAAGAAGGTGACTTTGTGTGTTACGGAAAACATACAGGAAGCAAGTTCTTTTACAAGGGCGTAAATCTTTTGCTATTGTTTGATGATGACATCAAGATGGTAGTCGAAGATGCAAAAGACTTAGACCCTACATTTAATCTAAGCAACTAAAAAAAAATTCACAGGGACTCTTGTGAATTAAACAATCATACTATATAATAATATACATCGGCGTTACTCGTCTAATTCGCCGCAGACGTTAAACAGGAGAAAATACTATGGCAGAGACTGAATGGTCTACCATCGAACCAGGCTCACCCCCTGAACAAGAAAAGGTGGAATTTGAAATCGAAGGGCAAGAAGTCGCAGAAGCAGAAGCCCCCGAAGCAGAAGTAGAAACCAAAGCTGAAGAACCTGAAGCAAAGGTAGAAGCCGAAGCACCCCAAGAAGAAACTACCTCTACAATTGAAGAAGAGCAAGAAAAAGAAACAAAGGGTGTAGAAACATCTGGCGCTCAAAAACGCATTCGACAACTGGTAAAACAGAAAAAAGAACGTGAAGCTGAAATTGAAAATCTTCTGGCACAACAGAAGGAAATGCAAACCAAGCTTCAACAGAGAGAAGAAGAATACAAGAATCTCTTAAATAATAATGTTGAATCTAACGAGCGTCAAGTGACGGAACGTTTAGAGCTTGCTCGTGCTGCGTACCGTCAAGCCGTAGAAAGCGGCGATGCCGATAATATCTTGAAGGCACAAGAATCTCTTAATACTGCCCAGCAAGATAACTATAGGCTGACAGAGTTTCGCCAGCAGGCCGACTCTTTTGAACCTCAAACATTTGAGGAGCAACAACAAGCTCAAACTGCCAATGTGTCAGAGGCACAGCGTAAGGCAACTAACTGGGCAGCAGCAAATGATTGGTTTAACAATGACCGTGTGTTAACTGCAGTTGCTCTTGAGATTGATAATGCAGTTCAAGAAGAAGGGTTTGACCCAGCTGACGATGATTATTACGAAGAAATTGACCGCCGTATGGCAGAACAATTTCCAAGCAAGTTTGGAAAAGCTACCAAAGAAGTAGCAGCCGAAAACCCCGTAGTGCAGGAAACGTCAACACCTGCTCAAGTGGTCGCAGGAGCTTCGCACACTCCAGCACCCTCATCAAGTAAAAAGGTAAAGCTCTCGCAAGAAGATGTACGCCTTGCAGAAAAATGGGGCATATCACTTGAACAGTATGCAGCCGAAAAGCTAAAAGTCGAAAAGGCAGGCGAAGGCGAGTATACTACCATTAACCGATAGTTGCGAAAGGATATACACTTATGGCACGAAATACCACACGTAGCACCCAGAGTCGTGAACTGGAAACAAGAGAAGCCGAAGACTTTGAATATCGTGAACCGAATCTTTTGGACATTCCCGAATTAGTAACCGCAAGGTTTGAAGACCAAGGAATGAAACTTCGTTGGATACGTACAACCCTAAAAGGTGGTGACGATTATACAAATGTTGGGAAAAGAATGGCCGAAGGCTGGGAATTTGTTTCTCTTGAAGAAGTACCTGAACTAGCGCACACCTCTGCAATTAGAGAGGAAGGTCGCTACAAAGGCACTGTATGTCGAGGAGATTTGGCGCTTGCTAAGTTGCCAATTAAACGTGCAGAAGCTCGACAAAGACACTTTGAAAACGCCTCCGCAGAGATGGTTGATGCTGTTAATGCACAGCTTGAAAACTCATCAGACCGCAGAATGCCGATTCAAAATCAAAGCAAAACCAATGTAACCAAGGGTCGCACCCCTTCTTTTGATTAAAGGGTGGCGAAGTCTGGTTACAGAACTTAAACACTGAAGGAGAAAAATATGTCTGCTACTAAAGTAACTGGACTTCAGCCTTCCCGTGTTCGTGGTGCTGCACCAAATAGTAACGGCCTGAATGAATATCCTATTGCTTCAGGTGCTACGGCAATGTACACAGGTACGCCTGTACGCCTTGCCTCTGGTACGCTTACACCGTGCGTAACGACCACCGAAGTACCCGTTGGTACTTTTCAAGGTTGCCGTTATGTAGAAAACGGGGAACAAAAATTTAAATCTTACTATTCTGGCGTGTCTGCTTCAGACATCGTTGGCTTGGTAAACGACAATCCTGGTCAAACTTACATCATTTCTTCGAATGCCACAGTTGCTGCTGGTATCGTAGGAAACAACGTAGAAGTTAGCTCAATTGCTGGTGGTTCTACCTTTACTGGTAAATCAACCATCGTTGCTAAAACAACCGCTGGCTCAACTGGTAAAGCCACTAATGGCTTGCTGCGTGTTATCGGTGTTGTTGATGAGCCTAGCAATGCTGTTGGTGACGCATTCACCAAATTGGAAGTTGCATTTAACTATGACGCTACCGATTATCAGAATGTTGTAACTTCAGCCGTTGTAACCACAACCAACTAAGGGAGATAAATAATAATGGCTATTAATAGAGCAAGTATTGCAAAAGAGCTACTCCCTGGTCTTAACGCCGTATTCGGCCTTGAGTATGGGGAAGTTGCTGACGAACATGCACCGCTGTTTGACGTTGAAAACTCAGACCGTGCATTTGAAGAAGAAGTTCTCTTCACTGGCTTTGGCACTGCACCTGTTAAAGGTGAAGGCGCTGCCGTATCTTATGACGATGCCCAAGAAAGCTACACCTCACGCTATACGCATGAGACAATCGCTCTTGGCTTCGCCGTTACGGAAGAAGCTATGGAGGACAACCTCTATGACACATTCGCTAAACTGCGTGCCAAAGGTTTGGCTCGTGCTATGGCGAACACGAAACAAGTTAAAGCTGCCGATGTTTTCAACAACGGCTTTAACTCTGCCTTTGCAGGTGGTGACGGACAAGCTTTCTTCTCCGCTTCACACCCGACCATTGGCGCTGGCGACCAAAGCAACGCCTTGGCTGCTTCTGACCTTTCGGAAGCCGCTTTGGAAACTGCATTGATTGCTATTTCTAAAACTAAAGATGACCGTGGCATTTTGATTGGTGCGCAAGCTGAAAGCCTGCACATCCCGTCAGACCTGGCCTTCACTGCAGACCAGATTCTGAACTCGCCGCTGTCAACCACGATTGCTAACTCTGCTACCAATGTCAACGACATTAACAGCATTCGCAATCAAGGTCTTGTCCCGAATGGCTTCTACGTGAACCGCCGTTTCACGGACACGAATGGTTACTTCATTAAGACTGATGTGCCGAATGGTGCGAAAATGTTCGTACGTTCACCGCTTCAGACTAAAATGGAGCCTGACTTCGACACTGGCAACCTGCGCTTTAAAGCTCGTGAGCGTTATGCGTTTGGTTTCAGTGACTGGCGTGGTTTCTACGGAAGCCAAGGTGCTTAATTAAAACACCTATTAGCTGACCTTTGAAGGGGGTGGGACTTGTATCTCACCCCCTTTTTTAGTATAATATAGCTATTGACATTTTTATAGGAGTAACCAATGACTAATATTAGAAGCGCATTTGTTTCTGGAACTGGTACATTCGTAGATTCGCTTACTAGTGTGACTGTTACTGATACTCGTGTTCGCAGCGTTAACTGCGTAGGCACGGGTATTGTAGTTATTACTGGTACGTCTGTTGACCCGTTTGGCAACACCAACGGTGGACGAATCAAGTTTCAAGTAAACGGCGACACTTATCAGGACTTCGCAGACAATGGTATTCGCATGGCAGGTAAGGTTATCGTATCTGCAGCAGCAACTATTTCTACGACTATTTACTATGGCTAATTATACTTATCTTGTTACCGACCTTATCGAGGCCACTGAAAATGATGGCAGCGAATTTATTTCGGCTATTCCAAAAATGGTTAATCGTGTTGAAGAACGACTAGTCAAAACGCTGGATGATTATGGCTTGGTAACAACTACAACAGTTACACTATCAGCAGGTAAAAATACCTTGACCCTTCCTGCTGGAACACGCTATGTAAAGAATCTTCGCATTGAAGATAGTGGAACTAAAATTAATCTGCTGCAGAGAACAGATGAGTTTATTTATGACTACTGGCCTGTTAGTGCAAGTACAGGAACTCCAAAGTATTATGCAAAGAAAACAAATACTGATGTTATTGTTGCTCCTACTGCAAGCGCTACTTATAGTGGGGAACTTGTATACGTTGCTAGGCCAACGACACTGACCAGCGTAAATCAAACTAACTATTTCTCTGACTTCTGTTATGATGCTTTATTTTATGGCTGCATGGTAGAGGCGGGAGACTTTATGAAAAATTATTCAGTAAGTAATTATTATGAGCAGCGTTATCAAAACGCAGTTGAAGCATTAAGGAATCAAGCAAGAAGAACTCGCCGTGATGATATGGAAGCACCCGCTTCTGCCTTTGGCGAAAATACAATTGGAGGAACACAATAATGGCTATGGGTAAAGTTATTGCAGGCGTTATTAAGGCTGCAAAAAAGCAAGGAAGACAACCTAACTTTGGTGCTATAAAAACAAAGCTAGAAAAAAAAATTCGTGAAGGAACTGCAACAAAAGAAGACAGGGAGTTGTTAAAGGAACTAAGAAAAAAAGATGCCTCTGCAACAATGACTCAAAAAGTTAAACAGTCACAATCAAGTCGCAAAACTCCTGTTTCTTTGCCAGGGTCTAAAAGAATTGGCGGCACTCAAAAAAGTTATGGCGGCGCAATGAAAAAGAAAACTGTTAAGCGTCAAGCTGGTGGTGGTATGTCAGGTAAACCTAAAGGTGTTGGCTGCGCTAAAGGTGGATATGGAAAGGCAATGAAATAATGAAAAAACTTACACCTAAACAAAAAAAGATTGACATGAATAGCGATGGTGTTATTGATGACAAAGACTTTAAGATTATTAATGCAGACCGTACAGGTGGCTCGACCATGACTAAGAAAAAAGACGGTGGCTCTATTTGTGGAAGACCTACTGGTCAGGGATTTGGTAAAGCAAGGAAGCGCTAATGCCTCTGTATAAGGGTACAAGTGATAAGACTATTAGCAAGAACATCAGTAAGCTGATGGATGAAGGCTATGGTCAAAGCCAGGCAGTAGCTATTGCCATGAATGAAGCGGGTCGTTCCGTTTCTAAAAAGAAGGGAAGCCGTGTAAACGAGGCAGGTAACTATACAAAACCTGGTATGCGTAAAAAGATTTTTGAAAGAATCAAAGCAGGGGGCAAGGGAGGAAAGCCTGGGCAGTGGTCTGCACGCAAAGCGCAAATGGTTGCTAAAGAGTATAAAGCAAAAGGTGGGGGCTACAAATCGTAGTATGATATATGAAAAAATCACAGAAGTCTCTCAAGGCTTGGACAAAGCAAAGGTGGAGAACTAAGAGTGGCAAGAAGTCGAGCGAAACTGGCGAAAGGTATTTACCAGAAGCGGCTATTAAGGCACTCTCCCCAGCAGAATATGCGGCTACATCGAGAGCAAAAAGAAAAGGAAGCAAACAAGGAAAGCAATTCGTTAAACAGCCTAAAGCTATAGCGAAGAAAACTGCAAAGTTTCGCACAGCTAAAAAAGGCGGTAAAATTTCAGGACATAACAGGTTATACTAATGACAAAGAAAAAACTTACAGATGCTCAAAGAGCAAAACAAATAAACAATGAGGCTATGGCAAAACAGCCTTATGGTAATGTTGCAAGAGTAAAAACACGTAAAGATTCTGATGGTTCTTTTGTAACTGAATATTACAAAACAAATAAAGATAAAGAACCTTTTGCAACTGATACCGTTTCTAAGAGTAAGGGCGGTAAAATTTCAGGACATAACAGGTTATACTAATGGCACTTACAGATGCAGAAAAAAATAAACTAAAGAAGCTAGGACTATCTGGTTTAAACAAACCCAAGAGAACTCCTAATCATCCAAGCAAGAAGGCCGTAGTGGCCGTAAGGGGAAACAATGGAAACGTTAAAGTCATTCGGTTTGGCGCTCAAGGAATGGGCCACAACTACAGCCCAGAAGCTCGTAAAAACTTTAAAGCACGGCATGGAAAGAACATTGCTAAAGGCAAGACTTCAGCTGCTTACTGGGCTGATAAAGTCTTTTGGGCAGGTAAGTCAGGCAGTAAAAAACGGCCTCCTAAAAGTCAAAAGCAGACTTTCGGTCTTGGTCGCAAGAGCAGAAAAAAAACTTAAAGACAATGGCGATAAGTAGGGCAGCGGTCAGTCAACAGATTAGCAAACCTGGAAGAAAGGTAGGTGGTCGTAAAAGAAACTCTACTGGTTCTGTTAGTCCAAGAGGCACAGGCCAGAAAGCTAACCTAAAGACTGGCCGCAACCAATCAGGACATAATAGATTATACTAAAGGAATAATAGATGGCAAAAGGAATGGCACATTATTTTAGAGATGGCTCTAAACACAAAGGAGGCACACATAAAATGTCTGATGGAAAATTGCACAGTGGAGCAAGGCACACTGCATCAAGTAAACCTCTTTATCATTATTCAGAGCTTTCTAAAACTGCACAAGCTAAAGCCAGAAAAAGGAGGCCGTAAATGGCAACATCAGGTACATATAGTTTCTCAATGGATATTGATGAAGTAATCCAAGAAGCAATGGAAATGATTGGTGGCGAACCTACGCTAGGTGAAGAGCCTCGCTCTGCCCGCCGCTCTATAAACTTGCTCCTGCAAGATTGGCAAAACCGTGGTATTCAGCTTTGGACAATTAATACTACGGCGGTGTCCGTGGCAACAAGTGTCACAGCCTATAGTCTAGACGCACATAACATCGACGTAATTGAAGCGGTGGTTAATAGAGACAATACTGACCTGCAGCTAGAACGCATTAGCATGGAAGAGTATCTCAAGATTCCACGCAAAGGACAGACGGGGCGTCCAACACAATATGCAGTGCGTAGGGAGCGTGACAATCCTGTCGTGTATCTATGGCCTGTACCCGAAAACAATACAGACAAAGTTAAGTTTGAAACTGTAAAATATTTTCAAGATGTCTCACGGTCTTCACAGACTGCAGACATTTCTCGCCGTTTCTATCCCTGCCTTACTGCAGGTACGGCATACTTTATGTCCATGAAACGCCCAGGGGTAGATATGGGCAGAATCCAAATGCTGAAGACGGAGTATGAAGAAAGGCTGGTACGAGCGCAAGAGGAAGATAAAGAACGTGCAAGCTTATATCTTACGCCCCGCCTGAACTATAAGTAATGGGAGCAACTAAATCATTAGGACTCTGTGACATCTGTGGCTTTCGGTATCCCTTACGGGAACTAAAAAAGAACAGCTATGGTATGATGGTTTGTAATATGGACTACGAAGGAAAGTATGACCGACACAACCATCCGCAAAACAGAATAGCCAGAGTAACCGATGATGAAAACATTAGGGATGCTAGACCACAACGACCTTCACTTGTTTCGGCAGTTCCTGTGTCGGCGTGGCTACCAGAGTTATAAATGGCTAGAGGCAAGCATGTTAAAGCAGAATGTGATGTATGTGGTTTTTCTTATCCTCGCAGCAGGCTTCGAAAGAACAGCTATAACTTGTGGGTCTGTCCCGATGACTGGGATGGGGCATACAACAGGGTAGACCATCCGCAGAATAGAACACCCGATATGCGGGACAGAAGCAACTTCGTAATGAATGCACGACCTGACCCTAATATTGACAGGAACATAAACTGGGAAGATGCCACTGAACGACACACGATTATTTATCAGTGGGAACTATTAGATAAGAATTGGAATACAGTATAGATGGCAGACTTAACAGGTAAAAAGATTGCAAATACCTATAAGGATTTGTTGCAGATTAATTCCAGTGCCTCTAATAGTGGTATAGATGAAACACTGCGCAAGGTTCAAGACGGTGCTGGCAATAACTCTTCACTAAAACTTTCACAAACCTCTGCTGCCTTTACAGGCAATGTAAGCATTGCAGGCAGCTTGAAAGTTACAGGAACATTTCAACCAAACAATTTACAAACTACAAATATCGTAGCTACAAGTATTACAACAAGTACGTTGAATGCTACAAATCTTATATTTCAAGATGTAAGTGTTAGCAGCCTACGCACTGGTGACTTGTTTGCGAATACTGTTAGCGCAGGCACGGTAAGTGCAACTAATATTGCTGGTACTAATATTACCTTGGCAGGTGAGCCTGTAGCTACATCAGCAGGTTTGGCAGCAGTAAGCTCCACGATGGCTACTAGTATTGCTAATGTATCGGCAGCACTAGAGACTCGCATTGCAGGTGTAAGCTCTACCTTTGCTGCTACTTCTGCTACACTAGCTACTAGTATTGCTAATGTATCAGCAGCATTAGAAACACGTATTGCAGGTGTAAGCTCTACCTTTGCTGCTACTTCTGCTACACTAGCTACTAGTATTGCTAATGTATCGGCAGCACTAGAGACTCGCATTGCAGGTGTAAGCTCTACCTTTGCTTCAACCTCTGCGACTTTGGAAAGTCATATTAACACGGTTTCAGCTACCTTGTCAAGTACTAATGTAGCATTACAGACAAGTATTGCAAATGTTTCCAGTACAATGGCAACAAGCATTGCCAATGTGTCAGCTACACTTGAGACTCGTATTGCAGGAGTATCTAGCACATTTGCTACTACGTCTGCTACGTTAGAAACACGCATTGCTACAGTATCTAATACACTTGCCACAAGTATTGCTAATGTTTCTGCTGCCCTTGAGGCACGTATTGCAGGGGTATCTAGTGCTTTTGCTGCGACATCTGCTACACTTGAAAGCCGTATTGCCACAGTATCCTCGACAATGGCAACAAGCATTGCAACCGTATCCGCAGCTTTACAAACAAAAATAACAACAAACATTAATGCTATTACATCTATTAACAATGTAGTTAGCGCACTTAGTTCCGTTGTTAATGATGTTAATGCTTCTGCTATTGCTGCTAATGCACAGGCAATTGCTTTGGCCAATACTTCAATTGCTGCTAACGCCTCTACTGTTGCTATTAACATGGCAGCTATTACTTCTGTTAACAATATTGCTACTGCTAATGTCGCAGCTATTACATCTGTTAATACTCGCATAAATGCAGTATCAGTTCTTGCAGAAACAAAAGCAAGTGCCGCTACATCGGCAACACTTGAAACACGTATTGCTTCAGTATCGGCTACGTTTGCATCTACCTCTGCTACGTTAGAGACACGCATCAATGCAGTGTCAGTCCTTGCAGAAACAAAAGCAAGCGCAACAACATCGGCTACATTAGAAACACGAATAGCAGGTGTATCATCTACATTTGCCACAACCTCTGCAACTTTGGCTACTTCCATTGCGACTGCAGCCGCTGCTGCCGTGGCTTTTGCCATTGCATTGGGCTAACTTTTAGGGTATAATATTGACATGGCTAACTCTTTTAAATTATCTACCGCATCCTCTGTAGGCACAGCTGAAGTGTCTGTGTATGAATGTCCAGCAGCTACCTCAACTACAATTATTGGGTTGACGGTTGCTAACATTATTAACTCACAGATTGCTGTAAATGTAAAGATTAATGATGCTGGTGCATCTAAGATTCACTTGGTTAAGAATGCTCCTATTCCTGCAGGTGG
>Ga0209986_10003157_pt1 | contig 14595 bp, 6 predicted proteins | sample BlataG_FD_183168 | JGI IMG/M metagenome (GOLD analysis project Ga0209986, IMG submission 183168) | Deep subsurface microbial communities from Black Sea to uncover new lineages of life (NeLLi) - Black_00105 metaG (SPAdes) (version 2) | ecosystem: Environmental > Aquatic > Marine > Oceanic >...
ATTCCCTATTTACTCGCCATGGCATTGATTGGGTGGGCGTTTTGGGAGGGGGATTTACCGAAAATTAGCCTTTCACCCGCAAGGGGAAAAATAAAACCTATTCGGGTTAGGCTTTCCTGGCTCATTGCCGCCGCATTTCTTTCGCTGTTCACTTTTTTGGTTTCGGGGGATAACCGTTTTTCGCTTTCGATGCTGGTGATCTGGAGCGGGGCGTTGATCTGCACTATGCTCTCCTTGTGGGAGGGCGAGATTAAGCCTCGCCTTGCTTGGGAGAAAGTTCGGGCTCGATTCCCCCGCAAGGCTTTCAGGTTGAAAATCGATGGTTGGAGCCTGCTGGTATTGGTCTCATTTCTTCTCGTGACATACTTCCGCTTTACTCAACTTCCGACCGTTCCTTACGAGATGACCAGTGATCAGGCCGAAAAATTGTTGGATGTGGTCGATGTCCTGAATGGAAAATATTCTATCTACTTCCCGCGTAACACAGGCCGTGAGGCGATACAGTTCTACCTCGCCGCAGCTACCGATAATCTTCTAGGTACCGGAGTTTCCTTTATAACTCTTAAACTTGGCACCGCGTTACTTGGGCTGCTCACGCTCCCATACATTTACCTTTTCGCCCGTGAGGTGGGCGGTCGCGAGGTCGGGTTGGCAGCTTTGTTGTTGGCCGGTGTCGCTTATTGGCCGAATACGATAAGCCGTATGGGGCTTCGCTTTCCCCTTTACCCTCTCTTCACGGCTCCGGTTTTCTACCACATGGCTCGAGGTTTGCGCCTGAAACAACGCAATCATTTGCTCCTGGCTGGTCTCTTCGCCGGATTAGCCTTACACGGTTATTCTCCAGCTCGGGTAATCCCCTTTACACTCGTTGTGGGAGTAATAATCTATTTCGCCCACCGCATTGCCCGTGGCCAGCGAGGGGCGGTCATTGGCTGGTTGGTGGCAGCAGGGTTAATTACGTTGGTAATATTCTTACCTTTATTTCGGGTAGCATTAAAGATGCCTGATCTTTTCCTGCTCCGGACTCTGACCCGGATGGGATCGAGTGAGAGGCCGCTCCCCGGCCCGGCGTTAAAGATACTAATGTCGAACATTTGGAAGGGATTGACTATGTTCGGTTGGGATAATGGTGGGATCTGGGTGATCTCTATCCCCCACCGACCGGCGTTGGATTGGGTGACGGGAGCCTTATTCCACCTGGGAACTGTCTTTGTGGCTGTACGCTATATAAAACGGCGGAACTGGCTTGACTTATTCCTCCTGCTCTCCATACCCCTGCTCATGTTACCTTCGACTTTATCGCTTGCATTCCCAGATGAAAATCCGGCTCCAAATCGAGCCGCGGGTGCCATCGTACCGGTTTTCACACTGGCCGCGGTGCCCTTGGCCATCATTCCGGCTTGGGTTCGTGATCACTGGAAGAATCCTCGCTCTCACACGATAAGCCTATTGGTTGTCGCCGGGATGTTCCTGCTCTCGGCAAATATAAATTTCCGTCTGGTATTCGATGACTTCTCCGATCAGTACCGGCGTGGCGCATGGAATACTTCAGATGTAGGTGGTGTGATCCGATCATTTGCTGAGTCGATTGGATCCTTTGAGACTGCTCATGTCGTTCCTTATCCTCATTGGATGGACACACGGCTGGTGGGGATGATCGCCGGCAAACCTACGGTGGATTACGCCCTGTGGCCGGATAATTTTGAGAGCCTTCTTTCGGAGGAGAGGGCACAAATGCTAATCCTGCATCCGGACGATATCGAATCGCTTGATAGCCTGAATAAACTTTTTCCAACCGGAGAAGTCTCCCGTCGGACTTCTGAGTTAGAGGGAAAGGATTTTATGATCTATTTCGTACCACCAGCTAACAGGACGGATCAGATTCCCGCCCCTGAGCCGGAGACGTAATGCAGACCTCTGACGAACATCCCGCACAAGAACAAGCCTCATCACTGCAAACAATAAGCACCGACCTGCGCGAGCGTATACCGCAGATCCTTCTACTGGCTGTACTGGTGATCGCGGCGAGTCTTCGGCTCATCGGATTGACTTGGGACGAGGGCACCCACCTGCACCCGGATGAACGTTTCTTGTCGATGGTGGAGACCAGCATTCAATTCCCCTCCTCACTGGGAGAATATTTCAACACCGACGTCTCTCCGTTCAACCCTCACAATGTTGGGCATGGGTTCTTTGTCTATGGGACATTACCGATCTTTATCGTACGTTATGTGGGGGAGTGGGTGGGGAAAACCGGATATGGCGAGATTCATATCGTGGGACGTGCCCTCTCGACCACGTTCGACCTGGTCTCAATCCTACTCATCTACCTCATCGGTACCCGGCTCTATCGGCGAAGAGTAGCCCTGCTGGCATCATTCTTCGTTGCCCTCTCGGTGTTGCTAATCCAGCACGCGCACTTTTTTGTGGTCGATTCCATAGCCAATACCTTCATCCTGGCCGGATTCTATTTTGCCGTCCGGGTACTGGACGAGGGTGAAATCTACGATTATCTGCTATTCGGACTTGCGTTAGGGATGTCAGTGGCATCTAAAATCAACGCCGTCCCTTTGGCTGGCGTGGTCGCTCTGGCCGGTCTGGTCCGTATCTGTCGGGCGACACCAGAGGTCAGGGTACGAGAACTCTACCGGGTTTCTCTTTACCTGGTCGCCGCAGCGCTGGTTTCTTTGTTGATGTTCAGGATCGGGCAACCATATGCGTTCTCTGGTCCTTCATTCTTCGATATCAAGTTGAACCCGAAATGGCTGGCAAACTTAGAGGAAATCCAAAATCAGAACCAGGGTAATTCGGACGCTCCGTTTGTATTGCAATGGGCAAACAGACTGCCGGTGCTCCATTCATTGCAGAACATGCTTTTATGGGGTATGGGACTGCCGTTAGGAATTATCGCCTGGGCGGGTTGGATTTGGGCAGCATTTGAGTTGATCAGGGGGGTCAAGCTTCGCCATCTACTGCCAGTGGCTTGGATAGGAGCCTATTTCCTTTGGCAGTCGATCGGTTTCACCCCCGCCATGCGCTATCAGATGCCGATTTATCCCACGCTGGCGTTGATGGCGGCCTGGGGACTGTGGCATGCCTGGGAGCGGGCAGATTTGGTTCGTGTTAAGTGGCGAAAGCCAGCCCGAATTGTTGTGGCTATTGCCGGTGTTGGTTCCATCCTGGGAACAGCATTCTGGGCGTTAGCTTTCACCAGTATCTACCGGGAGACTTTCACTCGGGTAGCCGCCTCTCGCTGGATCTATTCCCATATCCCTGGCGTGATCAATCTGGTGGTTGAAACCGACGGCGGCGAAGAGCTTCTCGAACCGATTCCTATGCCTCAGGATTTCTCACTCAGCGGCGACGCTTCGTTTGTAACATCGTTTAGCAGCTATCTGGATGGGGTTGCCCACGCGGTCCTGATTCCCTATGCACAAAACCGTCAGTCTGACGGCGAGGAGATTACTTTAACCCTGAGCTTGCTCGAAGATCCCAATGCGGAACCGGTGTTAGCTACCGCGATATTTAATGGACAACTTTCTGCTGGCGAAGAGCAGCGGCTTGAACTTGAGCTCAGCCAACCCGTGGGACTTCAGCCTGATCAGAATTTGCACCTACGCCTGGAATTGATGAAGGGCGGGCCGGTGGTTATGCGGGGGTCGGCGATTATCCACGAGACGACCTGGGATGATGGCATGCCGTGGAGTGTTGATGGGCGAAGTATGTCTGGCCGTTATATCGGCCTTAATCAGGAGCTCTATTGGCCCGATGACCAGGACGACGAGGAGAATGGGATCTCAGACAAGCTGGAGCGTATCACCGAAACCCTGACTGAGGGAGAGTATCTAATTATCTCCTCCAGCCGACAGTACGGTTCGATCCCCCGGGTGTTGATGCGCTACCCGTTGACGGCTGCTTACTATCGCGCATTGTTTGGTTGTCCGGAAATGCATGACATCGAGCACTGCGCGGCAGTTGCCAAACCAGGGGAAATTCAGGGCGATCTCGGATACGAACTGATCGAAATCTTCCAAAGCAATCCCAGGTTGGGACCAGTCGAGATAAACGACCAAGGTGCTGAAGAGACATTCACCGTATACGATCACCCGAAAGTTCTAGTATTCAAGAAATCCGACGATTACTCCGATCAAAGGGTGCGCCAAATCCTGGAACAGGTGAACCTCAGCCGCGTGGTCCATGTGCTGCCCAGAGATGTCGGTTCTATGGAGATTCCAACTGATCTCATGCTCCCAACCGATCGCTGGGAGGCGCAGCAAATATCGGGAACTTGGTCTGACCTCTTCAACCGAAATAACCTGATCAATCGATCCCCGGTGGTCGCGGTTGTGGTTTGGTGGATTGTAATCGCCCTAGTGGGATTATTGGCTTTCCCTGTCACCCGAGTCGCCTTCCCCGGATTGGCCGATGGCGGCTACCCTCTCGCCCGGGTGGTTGGTTTGTTATTGGTAGCTTGGGGGAGCTGGGTTTTAGGGAGCGTTGGCGTACCGGTGACCACGGTGACAATTTTCATCGTGCTGCTGGCGATGGCAACCATCTCAATGGCCATCGCCTGGCGAGACAGGGAAGAACTCGTCGCTTACTTACAAGATCACTGGCGGGAAATCCTGTGGACGGAGATATTGGCATTATCTTTCTTCTTGTTCGACCTTTTGATCCGGATCGGGAATCCTGATTTATGGCACCCGGCGAAGGGTGGAGAGAAGCCGATGGACTTCTCCTACCTGAACGCGGTGATCAAGAGCAGGACATTTCCGCCCTATGATCCTTGGTTCGCTGGGGGCTACATAAACTACTACTACTTCGGCTTGGTTATTGTCGGCATGCCGATCAAACTGCTGGGTATTGTCCCTACTACTGCCTACAATCTAGTGATCCCGACTTTATTCTCGCTACTGGCTCTGGTCGCCTATAGTGTGAGTTATAACCTGGTGGCCTGGTTTCGCAAGAGCATGGGTAGCTTGCGACGTCCTAATCCACGCCTGGCCGGAGCAGCCGCGGCGGTGGCGTTAGTTGTCCTTGGCAACCTGGGGACCGCCCGTATGTTTTACGACGGTCTGAAGCGGATTGGCGCAACATCGGGGACAGAGCCAGCTAGTTGGCTGGTTGGCGTTGGTCAAGCTATGCGTGGCTTAGGTCGCTACCTGACCTTTGAACAGCAGATGCTCTACCCGCTTGATCAATGGTACTGGAACCCAAGCCGGGCGATCCCTCCCGGACCAGGTGAGGCAGGACCAATCACTGAGTTCCCCTTCTTCACTTTCCTATATGCCGATCTACACGCGCACATGATCAGCCGACCGCTGACTGTGCTGGCGATCGGTTGGGGATTGTCTTGGATGTTGGCGGCGGCGCGCAAGAAGCGGTGGCGTTGGCTCGATCTCGGATTGAGCTTATTCATCGGTGGAATCGTCTTTGGCGCAATCAGACCGACGAACATAGCCGATTATCCGGTTTATTGGGCCATTGGGGCAATAGCCGTTATTTTTGCGGTTTGGTTGAAATACCGGCGTATTGACCCGTGGACGGTGATTGAAGCTGGATTGATGGCGTTGATCCTGATAGGTTTGGCTCGGTACCTTTACCAGCCGTTCTATCGATGGTACGGTCAGGGTTACAGTGCGTTGGAAATTTGGAACGGTTCTCGTACGCCGTTGGATGCCTATCTCACTATACACGGGCTATTTCTTTTCGTGGTTGTATCCTGGATGATTTGGGAGACGCGTACGTGGATGGCAGTTACCCCGCTTTCAGCTCTTCAGCGATTACGACCAGCTTTTGGGCCAATCGCCGTCGGGGCGCTGGGTTTCATCGCGCTTATAGTTGTATTGACTGGACAAGGAATTGTAGCCTCGATCCTTGCTATCCCGCTGATGGCTTGGGTTGGAGTACTGCTGCTGCGCCCAGGTTTGGCGGTCGAGAAACGGCTGGTCTTGGCATTGATCGGGATTGGGGTAGCTCTGACTTTTCTGGTCGAGCTGGTAGTGGTCAAGGGAACTATGGATCGTATGAATACGGTATTCAAGTTCTATCTCCAGGTGTGGGATATGTTCAGCCTGGCGGCTGGCGGCGCGTTAGCCTGGATCTTGGCTGACCTGCCTGCATGGCGCCTGGAATGGCGTCGAGGCTGGATATTGGCTCTCGGGTTGTTGGTCTTCTCAGCTGCTCTCTACCCATTAGCAGCCACGCCAGCCAAAATTCAGGATCGCATGGCTAATGAGGCGCCGCGTACGTTAGATGGTATTGCGTTCATGCCTTTCGTGGACAATTACTACGATCTTGGCCAAAAGCTCAACTTTGATGAGGATTACCGCGCGATCCAATGGATGCAGGACAACATCCAGGGATCACCGGTGATCGTCGAGGCCAACATCCCTGAATACCGTTGGGGGAACCGTTTCACGATCTATACCGGGCTCCCGGGGGTTATTGGCTGGTTGAATCATCAACGCCAGCAGCGGGTCACCGGTCCGCCAGGGATGGTAGAGGAACGAGCGCGCGATATTCTGGATTTCTATCTCACTCGTTCGGTAGAGGAAGCGTCTGAATTTCTCGATCGTTACGGAGTGCAGTACGTTATCCTTGGTAGGTTGGAGCGAATTTTCTATGAGCAAGTCCACCCTTGCTTACCATCGGCTGACGGTGAGAGTGTGACCTGTGACTTGCGTGGGTGGCCTTGGGGGATGCCCACACCGGATGTATCTCCAGCGGAGTGTGAGCTGGTCGATCCTGATTCCACTGAGGGGAGTCTAATCTGCCCGACTTATGGGTTGGAGAAGTTCGATACCATGTCTGAAACAGGGTTGCTGCGGGGAATTTACCAGGATGGGGATACAGTGATCTACGAGGTCGTCCGATGATCGGCCCAATTTTAGTATGGTGGGTGGTGAGCAGTTTATTGGGTTTGATTTCCGTCCCAATCGCTTGGCGTTTGTTCAGCCGGTTGCCAGACCGTGGTTATGGCTTCAGTCGTGTGCTTGGCATTGTACTGGCGAGCTATTTTCTTTGGTTGGGAGCGATGGTTGGGGCCTTACGCAACAGCCTGGGTGGAGCGCTAGGAGCGGTTGTACTTGTTGTGGGTCTCAGTCTATGGGCCGGCGCGGGACGATGGCGGGAGATCCGTCGCTGGCTTCGATCGCATTGGCGCACGATCCTGGTGATGGAGTTGCTCTTCTTAGTAGCCTTCTCCCTATGGGCTTTTGTGCGAGCGAGCGATCCGAATATTAATCACACTGAGCAGAGGATGGATTTGGCTTTTTTGAACGCCATCCTAAGTTCAGAGACTTTCCCGCCACGTGACCCATGGCTTTCGGGTTATGCAATTTCTTATTACTACTTCGGCTACGTTCAAATGGCATTGCTCACCCGGTTGACAGCCGTACCCTCTGGGGTGGCATTCAATTTGACCAATAGTCTGTGGTTTGGTTTAAGCGTCCTGGGAGCATATTCGTTGCTATACAACCTTCTCGCCCGGCGAGGGAGGCGGGCGCGATTGGCTGCGCCATTGCTCGGACCACTCTTCGTGTTCATCAGCGGTAACATTGAAGGGTTCCTCGAGTTTCTACACGTCAGACATTTCCTTTGGGGCAAGGGTGCCACCGGTGGAATGACTTCCAGTTTCTGGAGCTGGCTTAATCTCAAGGAACTGGTCAACCCACCTCTAGCCGAAAAGGGTTGGATTCCCACCCGGAATTGGTGGTGGTGGCGTGCTTCAAGAGTGGTTAATGATGTTAACCTAAAGGGGGTTTCAATCGAGGTGATCGATGAGTTCCCCTTCTTTTCCTTCCTGCTATCGGATAATCATCCTCATTTTCTCGCACTACCCTTCGTGCTGATGATCCTCGGTTTCGCTTTACATGTTTATCTTGCCGGGAAGAGGGGGAGTTTCCAATTGAACCAGGTGAAACTCTCGCCGACTGTACGCACTGTAGGTGTAATTGGTGCCCTGCTTGCTCTGCTCATCATGATGACTATGCGTGGAGTATCTGCCGCAGCCGAGGGCATGACCTTCATGGCGGTGATCGTACCGATCTTGAAAACTGCTATCTTAGGAATGGCTGCACTTGGCTTGCTGACCGCCTTCATATTATTTATCTGTGGATATTTGCCCTCGGCGATGCCCAGCGGTGAATTCTGGTTCGGTGCCTGGTTGTTTGGTGGCTTACTCTTCGTGAATACATGGGACTTCCCCATGTATTTCTGCATTCTCCTGGCGGTTATCTTGTGGGGGGCTCGCTCAGATCCTTTATCGTCGGTTCTCAAGCGCGCAGTGTGGACGACCATTGGCATCACAGTGATGGGAGTGTTATTCTACTTACCCTGGTATCCCGGTTTCGCTTCGCAGGCGGGCGGGATCCTGCCCAATCTGATTTTTCCAACCCGGTTTCCACACTTTTTAGTCATGTTTGCCACAGCTTTTATCCCGATCTCGGTTTGGTTGATCTGGAAGGTTCAACAGGGATGGCAGGCTTACGAGGTGCGATGGTTGGCAATGATCGGCATAGGTCTGCCGCTGATCTTGTTGTTGCTCTCTTTGGTTATGGGCGGGGTTATGGCAGTTTACCTCCAGAAACAGGATCCAATATTATTGAATGATACGCTTACTGGGATGGGCGCTTCCAGTACCAACGAAGTGATCAGAGCTTCCTTTGGCCGCGTTTTTAAGTCCTGGACCGCGCTTGCCCTCGGGGCGACTATTGCCATGGGTGGTCTGCTTCTGCGTCGTAGCGTTCGACGTCTTGATCAATCGAAAAACGAAAGCGATTCGACCTGGCCTTTTGTGGTGATGTTGATCGGGGTTGGGGCGTTGCTCGTACTTGGTCCAGAGTTCGTTTATCTGAAAGATCAATTCAACACTCGCATGAACACAATCTTCAAGTTCTACTTCACCGCATGGATCTTATTGGGTGTTGCTGCGGCGTACGTCACCAGTGAGCTATGGCCAAGGCGATTAACTCTGGGTGGCGCTTTGCGCATGACCGTCGTTTTGCCCTTGGTCCTTGGGCTCTTTTACCCGGTTCTGGCGACCTGGACTAAAACCAACGGGTTCAACCCCCCCGAGGGACGAACACTGGATGGGACAGTGTTCCTGGCTAGATACTATCCATCAGACTATGCCGCTATCCAATGGATCAATGACAGGCTGGAGGGAGGTGTGATCTCCGAGGCCATCGGCGGAAGTTATACCTACTTCGCTCGCGTCTCAACCCACACATGTTTGGACACTGTGCTCGGTTGGCCTGGTCATGAAAGCCAATGGCGAGGTGGCGCCAGCGAGATGGGTTCGCGTGCCACCGATGTGCAGCGACTGTACCAGACCCGCGATTGGATGGATGCGCAGTTAATTCTTGATCAATACCAGATCGACTATGTATATGTAGGGCCATTGGAGCGCACGACCTATAACCCGATCGATGAAGGAAAGTTTGAGGTCTTCATGGATGTAATTTACCAAAATGAGGAAGTCGGGATCTACGCTAGGCGGGGTGAGGCGGGACCATGAATGGTGGTAAAAAATTCATAACCGTAGAAACCGTCATTTACCTTGCCATCGCCGCGCTGGCTGCCTGGTTGAGGTTAGCCAACCTTGGTTTTCTGCCGCTTACCAATTCGGAAGCGGTTCACGTACTCACCGCGGCAAGTGTGACGCCATCTGCCTCACCGTTTTGGGATGATGAAGGGCTCACCCCATTGAGCACAGCTTACCATACGCTCACTGCTCCTCTCTTTCACGTAGTAGATGCTTCCGATGCTGGTGCCAGATTCTTCCCAGCGGTGGCCGGGTTGGCGCTGGTGTTGGTCCCATTTCTTATCCGCCGCCGCTTGGGTCATCCAACGGCTATCACTTTATCGTTATTATTCGCCATCTCACCGGTGCTGGTGACCACGTCACGAACAGCCGGCGGAGCTTCGTTGGCATCGCTGGGATTGGTAACCTCGATCGCACTATTGATGGGCGTAGAAGAGGGGGAGGATAACCGGAAACGGATCGGATGGGCGGGGGCAGCTCTGGGTCTGTCACTGGCGTCTGGCGCCACAACTTTCCAAGGATTAATGGCTATTGGGGTAAGTATGATCTACCCACTTGTGAAAAGATATCGATCGGGAGGTAAACGCATTGGGTGGCTCAAGAACGATCAGGTCCGATGGGGTCTGTGGATCGCCTTAGCGGTGATGGTGGCGATTGCTACCGGATTCGGGTTTTATCTTGGTGGCATGGCCGGATTGGCGGATTCCCTCGCCGAATGGATAACTGGATGGGGGACAACTGGTGAGATTCCAGCTTTAACTGCATTAGCGATGGTGCCGATATACGAACCGCTGGTGCTGCTATTTGGCATCGTCGGCGCGTATAACGCTTTGCGCGATAGGGACTCGCTTGGGTTAGCAGCGGTTAGCTGGGCGAGTGGGGGGTTGTTGGTGATGTTAGCTTATCCTGGTCGAGTGGGTAGCGACTTGATCTGGGTGATCATCCCTCTGGCAACTCTGGCCGCGCGTTCGTTGGCCAGCCTGGTCGAGCGTATCGCTCGAAGGAGAACTTGGCAGGAGTTTATCGGACTGACCTGCTTACTCTTAATTTTAATGGCATACGCCTATCTGCAATTAGCCGCCTATGCATCAGGCATCGGGCCGGCTTTTGATGTGATAGATCGCGGTTTACGCCTGTGGATGTTCTTTGGGGTCCTCTTTTTAATGGGTGTGGTTTTAGTTTTGTTTGGCTTGGGGTGGAATTGGTCGCTTGCCGGAGAGAGCGCTGGGCTGGCGGTTTGTATAGTATTTATCGCGCTAAACGTTGTTGCTTGTTGGCGGCTGAATTTCCCCTCTTCGGGAGCGAGCGCGCAAGAATTATGGCGACCTCAGGTCAGTACACAGGGGATACGAATCATGGTTGAGACCCTGGAGACCATCTCACAATCACACACAGGTCGCATGGATGCGTTGGGAGTGAAAATATACGGCGAAGCGACGCCTTCATTAGCCTGGGCTTTGCGAAGCTTTCCTGTTGCTGGATCGGTAGGAGAGCAAGCGGTCGATCCTACGCCGGCCTTTGTGGCTCGAGAAGGAGAGGTAATGCCGGTTTTGAGTGCTGAATACACCGGTCAGGGGTTAAAAATCGGTGAGCGCTGGGGATGGGATGGAGTTCTACCGGCAGATTTCCCCACATGGTGGGTCCTACGTCAAGCTTCCACCCGACCTGAACGCTGGATCCTATTTGTAAGGCTGGACATCGCTAGTTTGGGTGAGATGGGGTGGTCTGGTATAGAGGTCAGGCCATGATGATCGGGGAGCACGAATGTCTCCGGCGAGCATGATTGCCATCGATGGACCAGCCGCTTCAGGCAAATCAACCCTGGCTCAGCGTTTAGCTGCCAGGCTTGGTCACTTGTATTTTGACACCGGGGTGATGTACCGAACAGTCACATTAGCCGCCTTACGGCGAGAGGTATCGATCGAAGATGAATCGACGGTAGCCGAGATCGCCAAATCGCTTACCATTGACGTCCGCCCTCCTTCCGTCAGAGATGGCCGGAAATATGATGTACTTCTAGGTGGAGAGGATATTACCTGGGATATCCGTTTGCCTGAAGTCGACGCCAACGTATCACAAGTGTCGATGTATCCAGGCGTTCGTCAGGCTATGACCCAACGCCAACGTGAAATCGGTCTGAGGGGTAAGGTGGTGATGGTCGGCAGGGATATCGGCACGGTTGTTCTGCCGGAAGCTGATCTGAAGGTCTACCTCGACGCTTCGGATGAAGCTCGAGCTTTGCGACGGTATCTGGAATGCCAGGAACGAGGGGAGGGTGAGCCTTACCAGGAGATATTACGCTCGATGCGAGATAGGGATCGTATTGATTCGACTCGCGACTTGGCACCGCTTCAGGCGGCGTCGGACGCGATAGTCCTTGATACAACTGAGCTTGACGCAGACCAAGTATTTAAGCGTGTCCTGAAGATGGCTTTATATTAAGCAGCCTCTAAAACTAATTATCTTCTGCTGAAGAGATGCCTTGTAATGGGTTATTGAGGGGAAGAGAATGTGACATCTGAAATCAAAATTCCTCTCCGGATTAAGCTGTTCCGACGAGTAGCGAAACCCACCTTCCGCATGTTATTTCGTTTATTAAGCCGGGTTGAGCTGGAAGGATTTGAACATGTGCCGCTGGAGGGTGGTTATCTGGTAGCCGGCAATCACGTGTCCCTCTATGATCCGGCTTTTGTGCTCGCCTTTTGGCCGACGGATCTGGAAGCCGCCGGAGCTGTCGATGTCCTCGATCGCCCTGGTCAGAATCTTCTGATGCGTTACTATGGCGGAATGCCGGTCCACCGCGGAGAAGTAGATCGAACGCTGCTCATGGGAATGATCGAGTGCTTACAGGCAGGTTTACCGGTTTATATTGCTCCCGAGGGTACCCGTTCGCATGTCCCGGGCATGCAGCCAGCCCATCACGGTGCAGCCTATGTGGCGGCAAAGGCGCGAGTCCCTGTGGTCCCGCTGGGAATGATCGGAACAGAGGGGATTTTTAAGACTTTGAGACATGGTGTACGATCGCGGCTTCGGTTGACGGTTGGACGACCGTTGGATCTACCTCCTGTAGATACCCGTGCGCCGAATCGTAGGCAGGCGTTGAGATTCAACACCGACATCATCATGTACGCCATCGCTGGCTTAATGCCGGAAAATTATCGCGGTGTGTATGGGACATCATCGTAGAGCACAGTTGACCTTATAAGTCTAGGAGAATAAAGGTGCTGACCGAGCGAGGACATCAACCAGAAGGATGGCGAACGTACGATCACGCCCGTCTTGAAAGTCGTCGTTGGATCCTGCGTTGGCTGTTAAAGAATATCGGTTTTCGGATATTGGCAAAAGTGGACCGAGTCGAGGGGTTGGACAACTTTCCTGAGAGTGGACCAGCGATTCTAATGATTAATCACATTGCGTTCATTGACCCAATTGTGGTACTTGGTTGTCTTCCACGAAACATCGTTCCAATGGCAAAAGTGGAAGCATACTCCTACCCCATCGTAGGAATTTTCCCCAGGATATGGCAGGCGATCCCGGTGCATCGGGGTGAGATCGATCGCCGGGCGCTTCGCATGGCGCTAGAGGTACTCTCAGCTGGAGAAGTGATCCTGGTAGCTCCAGAGGGAACACGGGGAACATGTTTACAACGGGGCAAGGAGGGAGTGGCGTATCTAGGCACTCGTAGCGGAGCGCCGATCATTCCAATCTCGATTGTGGGTACGGAGGGTTTCCCAAGCGTGAGTCCAAAACGTTGGCGCCAGCCTGGGGCTGTAGCTAGATTGGGCAGCCCGTTCAGATTCAGATCGTATTCCAGACGTCCAGGGCGGGATGAGTTACGTCGGATGACGGATGAAGCGATGTATGAGTTGGCGGCGATGCTGCCCGAGGAACGACGTGGGGAGTATGCGGACCTAAGCCAGGCAACCACAGACACGATAGATTTCGCATAGCCATTATTTTTTTTACCATTACTACTCAGTCTACCCTCCCGCAGGTTATAACTTAGAGCATCTATTAGTTTGAATATCCAGTCGAGACGCGTTCTATGTCAAAACAACATCTAAACCTGCGGGAGGGTGAGTAGTTTTTTTTACCAAAAATACGAGGGTCTCCTAAAATAGCTATCGAATGTTGACATAATTTTATAGTTGTGTAATTACCTCAAAGCATATTCATTCTATCCATTTATTCCTGTAGAGGCGGCTTCCATGCCGCCGATGGTCAGGCGTGGGAGCCTGACCTGCTGGAGAATTGGGTGAGAAATGTGGGTATTGTATCCTGCTCCGCGGTGATTGAGGGCAATGTATAGAAATTGCAATTACTCATATCATTTGGAGAAGTGGTCAGGCGTGGAAGCCTGACCTACTGAAGAATTAAGTGAGAAATATGTTGGATCGGGCATTGTATCCTGCTCTACTGTGATTGAGGTCAATGAATAGAAAATGCAATTACCCATATAATTTGGAGAAGAACCAATTAAGAATAGTATGGAAATTGAGATATAATGACCATCGAGAAAAAGCGAAGTACTGGAGGAGAATGGGACGATAACCGATAGTTCAAGGAAGGATTAGCGCTTGACCCCGATGATCTCGGGGTGACGAGGATGAGGGTTCCCTACCGCAAGGCAGGGTTAACCGGACTAAGCCGGCGGCTCCCAACCGCTGGACCGGAAACATCGAAAGATCAGCGGATGCCCTCCAGGCGTACCACCGCCCGTTCCTTCCCCTTATAGGAACCTTATGGTCAACGCCGCGTCGGCAACGATGCGGACAAAGCCATAAGGAGTGGTAATAAACCCAAATTCAAATTATTCATGGAGGATATCTATGTGCGGCATTGTCGGTTACGTCGGTGAACGCGACGCGACACCGATTATCTTCGAAGGTCTTAAACGCCTGGAATACCGAGGTTACGACTCGGCTGGTTTGGCAGTGATTGAGGAGGGGGTGATAGCCGTCCGCCGAGATGAGGGGAAATTAGCGCGACTTGGAGAACTCTTGGAACGGGAACCGGTCCATGGTCTGATTGGTATCGGCCACACCCGC
>Ga0209986_10003159_pt1 | contig 14588 bp, 29 predicted proteins | sample BlataG_FD_183168 | JGI IMG/M metagenome (GOLD analysis project Ga0209986, IMG submission 183168) | Deep subsurface microbial communities from Black Sea to uncover new lineages of life (NeLLi) - Black_00105 metaG (SPAdes) (version 2) | ecosystem: Environmental > Aquatic > Marine > Oceanic >...
ACACATGATGGTACACTTATTGATCTCTCGCTGTAACCTCTCCCGAGTCATCCCCTTCAGATGCGGACCTTGGCTTACGGTGAAGTCGTCCTCTTGGGGGTTTATGTGTACGAAACAGAAGTCATATGGATCAAACCGGGCCTCCAGAGCCTCGATAGGTTGCGTCCAGGTATCCCAGTAGTCATTAAGTCCCTTCCGTATCGCTGGGTCCTTCAGGTCCCCCAGCGGCGGTAGTGCAACACCGTCGCACATCGGACACCCCGTCTCCTTCACGAGGCGTTCCTTCTCCTCGGCCAGCCATCGCTGGAGAGCCTTCACACTGTCTTGTGGTTTACGTTTCAGGGAGCCTTTAGGCTTTGACATGCTACTCCTCCTCAGACCTACGCTCTAGGGAGCCCCTGTCCCGGACCCGGACACACGGGGAGGGGGGGGGAGAGAGGGTGTCCCTGGAGCTATTAAAATTCTTGGGCCTATTAAACCTCCAACCACTACATCTTGTGGTACTCGATCCCGAACTCGACATGCCGTCCCCCACTGAACGACGGGCATGTAGCAACCCACGTCACCCACCGGCCTTCTTCCGTTTCTTCTTCCGCAGGGCTTCCGTGCTCAGTCCGGCCTTCTTCCTTGACTTCCTGGCCGAGCTGTACGACGCCGCAATCGCCATCTGCCGCTTTTTCTTCCGACTCTTCCCCTCCGCGAACGTCGGACTCTCCAACGTCTCGGCTATGTTCTCGCTGATCGTCTCCTGGCTGTGTCCCGGCCTCAACGGCATCAGACTGGTCTTCCAATCTCACCCACAAAACCTAGTCCTGGTTGGTGTTTTGGTTTTTCTTCTCGAGTCCCTGCTTCGCCGCCGTCTGGAGTGTACTCATAAGAGGCTTGAGGCCCGCGGCCTTCCGGACGTGCTTCCCGATAAGCTTCTCCCCGGGCGTGGTTGATTTTCCACCACTCGGTGGTGCTTTTGGGGTTTTTGCGGGGTGGTCCGGTCCCAGGAGCTTGTCCACTCGGGCGATGACCTTCCGGTACGTACTCCGCCGGCGGTCCACATCGACACGCTTCTCCTTCGAGAGGCTCTTCCAGTCAAGCCCTCCGGACTCGGGGAGCTTCCCAAGTCGCTGGCGAGCTTGGTTCCGTTGCCGCCGCAGCTCCTCATTCATGCGGGCCGTGTTCTCTGTCTTCTCAGCCATCAGGTGTGCTCCGGAAGTGGACGACTCGGAATGCCGGCCCAATACTCCTCGGCGGTGGTCTTACAGAGGGGGCACTGGTTCTCCTCCAACTCTCCACTCAGAAGGTCCGAGAGAGGGAAGGCGGCCCCACATTCGACACAGAGGACACTACTTCGTATCGAGAGGGGGGAGGGTGAGATGGCTTGGAGGCCGGTGGCCTTACGGAGAGCCGGCAGCTTGAACATCGTCCGGTACGGTACAAATGGTTCTCGACTACCCGAACTCCCTATCATACGCTCTCCTCCTTCTTCTTGGTTTTCTTGGGCTTCGTTTTGGCGTGAGGCTTGGAGACAGCCTCCTGTGATAGTTTGGCACGGCCACCTTTCTTGGAGCCCCGCCACTTCTCGAAGGCGAGTCCGAGCTGGCCGCCGATCGCAGCACCGGCGACAGCCCCTTTGAGAATCTTCCCAGCCCGGGACTTCCCCGGCATAGCGAGGGCCGCCTGTGCGACAGTCGCCAGGGCTTCCCCCCGGAGGTCCTTCCCGGCGGTGTCTTTCTTCTTCGCCATTCTCTCCGTCGGACGCTGTGGTCGAGCCTTTCGAGGACGGAGTTTCAGTCGAGGAAGTTCCGGCATCTTTGTGGGTGAGATTTTCGTCTTCGGGGCTGCACGCCGTTCCGCCGCTACCTGCGAGATGGTTCGACGCTTCAAAGGCCGGGGTCTCTTAAACTTGACGGTTGCTGCCATCGAGATGTCTCCTAGAACATGGAGGCGTAGTCCATGTGGGCCTGCCCGAGAGCGATGAGGGCACGCTGCCGCATAGCCTGACTCTCTCTGATCGAACCCGTAATATGTCCGAGAGCCTCCATCCGTTTCCGGCTACGGCGTTCCTTCCTGGCCTCCTTCTCCTTCTTCTTCTCTTCGCGGGACTCTAGGAGTCCACCGCCGGCACCGATCGCACTACCCGCCAGGGACCCAATGACCGCGGGGCTCATAGCTCCACCCGCCGCTGCTCTACCACCAGTTGCCGCCATTTCCCCTAGTCCTGCCATCATTCCAAACATGTGATGTACTCCCTTCTGTGGGTGAGATTAGCGTCTCCCACCTGGTCCTCTTTGTGGGTTCATGGCCGCCTGCGTGAGGTCCTGGGACACGTCGGAGATACCTTGTCCCCCACGACCTCGCGGTCCACGGCGACGGCGGCGTCCCCGTTGGAGACCCTGGGCCATCGCGGTAGACAGCATACTGAGGGCTCCCGCTCTCCCTTGTCGCTGTGGGCCTCTGCCCGGTGTAGGCTCAGACGCTATCGTCTGTCCAGATGGTGCTGATCCTCGTGGTCCGTGTCGTCGTGGCATGGTGATCTCCTAAGAGACGGGCTTCATAGGGCTAGTCCCGTTGGTTTCTCGTTCTCGTTCAAGGTACTGTTGGTAGGAGAGGATGGCCCGGAGGCACTCCTCTTGGACGATGGTTCGGAGTTCGGTTTCTGGTCGGTGGAACCCCTCGACCCGGACGGTGCACCCCCCGCTGATGAAGGCGAGGAGGGACCCGAGGATTCCGGTGACCAAGAGGGAAACCAAAAGGGAGTTCCAACCTCTCCTCGGTTGCATCCTGTACATAGCATTCCTCCTCCATTCACTGCCTTGATGTATTTGTTCCCGTTCTCCCGCCAGATGCGGATGGGACGGAATCCGAACAGGTATAGGAGGGACCCAAGAACGGGTGACCCCCCGAGGGAGAGGATGGCGAGCCAAAGGGCGATAGAGTCACCATTGCCCCCGATGTCCCGGGTGGTGAGTGTGGCTGTACCCTGGGCCTCGATGTCAGGGGATGCCAGTCGGGCCGCCATGCAGCCGGCCCCGCTACCCAGCGTCAGGGTCGTCCCCGCCAGGGCCATCCCCATCAGGATCGCCAGGGCTGTCTTCACTCTTGGTCTCATCGGACCTGTCCTTGTTGATCCACTCCCAGGTCTCCGGGAGAAGCTGAATGGCGGCTGAGGACTTGTTGTCCATTTTGTCCCCATCGACCGTACTCCGGACGTAAATCTCGTTAGTGTTCCTCATCCCGATAGCGACTTCGCCGGCCCCTTGGAGAGGGATGATGCAGCCGCACGAGGAGACGCCCACCCCGAGGGACATGACGGCCAGCATAAGTTCTTTCACGATCGCGGTGTAGTCCATGTTTTGGTATCTCCCAGGTAAAGGACTCAAGGTTACGCACTCCATTATAGCAGGGGAGGGGGTGTGTGTCAAGCCCTCTTCTGGATTTTTCGATGGCAGTTGGAGCAGATGACCACGCATTTTTTCAGTTCAGCCTTTAGAGCTTCTCGATCCCCACGGCCTCTCATTGTCGCTATTGAGTACACTTTAGTGGAGGGGTCTACATGGTGGAAATCCAGGCATCGGTAGTCTCGTTCTCCACACACGGAACACCCGTGCATCTGTCTCAGACGATTTAAGGCGGCAATTCGTTTCTTGCGAGTCCGTTTGTAGGTCTGTCGAGGGCGGGCGAGGGAACACCGAGTAGCCCAAAGGTCCCGGCAGGCTTTGAAAACGGGGGTGCGGGGGATGGTTTGGTACCCGGTGGAGAGATCACTGTCCGCCAAGATGTCTTTCAGAGGGGGTCGGTAGGGATCGTGTACGAACTTTTCCAGGAGGGATAAAAGGCAGGTAGCTAGGTGTTCTATTCGTTCCCACTGTGGGTAGGGTCCGGCTCGGGAGGGGCGGTTACGGCGTTTACGGAGGGCTCGATCTGAGGCATTTGGTTTCCAGCGGTGCGGGCGGCGTTCCATGGTACCTATTATACCAGAGGGGACCCAGAAAGTCAAGGGGCCTTTATGGGAAATCCAATTAGAGCAGGGCTTTTTTTATTCGCCTACCCGCCGCGAATCGCTGGGGGCCGACCGGGGGTCCGGTTATCGGGCCTTCGCTCCCTGGTGCGTCCGATAGCCCGCTGCCACCGTCCGGTAGCCTGCCGCAATCTCACCCACAAGACTAGGTAGTATCGGACCCGAGATGTGAGTTCCGAGCGTAGGCCGGTAAGATGTGCGGTTTGCGGCCCTCCTGGGCGGTTATCGGACGTGACAGCTCGGCAAGGGGGGCTTATCGGGCATGTTACACGGACGTGACTGCCATTTTGGCAGGTCCGAGAAGAGATAGACTGCCATTTTGGCAGTGAAGTGAGACTGACGTGTGTGGGCGATGTTGCCTTAATGCATCACCCACCATTGCAAAATGCAACGGTCACCCATTGCAAAATGCAACACCCCCATAACCTATTGCTCTATCGGACCTTGCGTAGTGCCTTTGCTCTCGCTTCGTGTACGATAGCATCCACGCTTCGACGAACCCCAGCGAGGACTTTCTTCGTACACTTTCGACAAACATCATCCCATTTGTATAAGCAGTTGACTCCTCCAAGGGGAAGAGGATATGTGGAGTCCCAGAAGAGACGAGCCGAGGCCCGATGTTCTTCCCTACGAATCGGAGTCTTACAGATGCAACAGAAATACCTGATCTCTTTCATCTCAGATTTCCCCTAACCTTCTCCCTTATCAATTATCAGTGCCCGTTCTTGTTAGCTCCCGCTGTGCCAATCTCCACGCAATCCGCAGGCGCCGGTATTCCCGCGTGTGCTTCCCGGTTTCCTCATCCCAGTCCCAACCGTCATGGTAAGCCGCAGCCAACATGGCGTCCGCCGCATCTACCAGTGTCCTCAATACTTTGGAGCTATCCATCCTCCACCGCTCTGACCGCGTTGTCCCACGACCCGTCACCACACTCACGCGGCCCGCTCCCCCGTGGCTTGTGTGCTTCGTCCGGCACGTGCGTCAGGTACCCGTCCCGTACCATCTGTGATTTCACCCATGCCTCACACTTGTAGCAGTACCGCCGATCCGCCTTGATCCTTGGTTCTTCCCCGCATCGCTCACACATCCTCGTAGTTCTATCTCTAATCTCACCCACAAGAACTACCTCCCCTCGACAGCGTTCCTTGCCAACATCCGTACATGGTTCCGAGCTTCTGCATCGCTCCCGAACCTCTCACATACATCACACCGACTGACTACTTGAGTCGGTCCACCGTCCACCATCCCCAGTATCCAACCCCACCCATGGCACGCCTCACACCGGCCTTCCCCGTCGGTCAGGTGCTTTTGACCATCAATGTCTGCCATTTCAGCATCACACGAATCGCAGAGCGTAAACGGTTCACCCGGCTCGTCGGGCGGGCAGTGTGTCGGATTGTGACACCCTACCATTGAACACTCTGGGTGTATTTCTCCACACGTGGGGCATTCACTGCAACCTTGACATGGGCATCGGTGAGCCTCTGCGACTGCCTCTGCGATCCGCTCGGCTTGTTTACGGCAATCCACACACACCCCATGCGGGAATCCTAGTTCATCCCCCTCCATCGGCTGTCCACACCGCATACACGTACAATCCGTTGGGTGTAGGGACTCCGCCAACCCGTCCGGCGTCAATCGCCGACGGATAACCTCTCGGTCTCGAACCCATCGCCGACACTCCCGCATAACCCACCAACACGTAACCACCGCGAGCACCACCATGCCGACGACCAGCACCACAATCGCCACGTCCCACAACGTACTCCGCAACGCCGATCCTGCCGCCTCTAGCTCAAACATTATCGGAACCTCCCTCTCCCTGACCCATCGTGTTTTGCACCCAAAGCCAACATTATCGGCCCTCCCCAAAACGACATATCAGCACAAACCCGACAAACAGACATATCCAACCCCACTCAATGCCCTCCATTATTGGAACCTCCCCTTCTTGTCCACCTTGCGAGACATCCGGCACTCATCGTCCGATATATGATCGGCAGCCCGCCGTATCCGATCTAGACTCCGCCGTATCTGATCTAGACTCCGCTGTTCTTGGGCTTCTTTTCGGCTTTTGCGGATATCCCACGCAATGATGCTGAGGACAAACAAGAGTCCACTACAACCCATCAGGATCAAAGTCAAACCCATCACTCCCCCCCTTCATTCTCACGTGGTAGCTACACCCACCCCGCAAGCACACTATCTCCCCATACTGGTAGGTCGGAACGTCGAGCAAGTGTCGGCACACTGGACATAGGTGTGCTTCCCCGTATCGTTCCACTAGAATGTCCAACATATCGCCCCACGCCATGCGGCTGAGTCCCAGGGGCTTGTACGGTACAGGTTCCCCACAGGCGTCGAAAACCTGTTTGATGTAGGCTAGCCGTGGTTCGCATGAAGCAGCATCGGCGACACTGCCCGTACTCAGCAGGTGTATCAATGTTAGTAATTCACCTGGCAGGGACGTTCGTAGTTGTTCTAACCTTGGCATTTCACACGGACCTTTTCGCATCTTAATCTCCCCGAAGCAAGGGGGAGGGGGGGAATCAAAGTCCCCCCCTATCCCCAGAGTCTCCACCCCTACTCGCCCGACGTAGGCCGTTGGTCTTTTGGCTTCATGCAGAACACCTTGACGCCAATGTGTACCTGCCGGCTGGTCCCCGGTACGCCGAAAGCTTTGTTACCGCGTGTGGAGGACACAATCCGGGACTTCCCAGTTTTGGAGTCCTCCAGGTCCGTGTTCGGATCAAACCGTATACACACAGCCCCGGTTTCCTCAAAAGAAACCTCACAGTTATCCGGCCCAAAATCCAGTCCTGTTTTCGCCATTGTCCTACCCTCCCCCTAGTGTCTTACGTAGGGACCGCAACGCTGCAATCCCCTCGCCCTAGTCTACGATCCGTCGGCCCGGATGTCCAGTCCGCCACAAAGTTTTTTTTGCGTCCGAAAAGGGCGAGTCCCTGGAGTGGTCCGATACTCCAGGGACTCTTGGAGGGAAGGAAAGAAGCCTAGTTTCAGTCCAATAAGTTACCCAGCCTCACCCGATAATCCTACCCACAGTCCAGTCCATATCATCCAGGAGCGTAAATTGAAATTGCCATTCCCCCCTCTGCTAGTCCCGGCACGGACAACTCTCCCGGCACGGACAACTCTCCCGGCACTCTTCACACAGCCCAGTCCTGCCGCAATAGGGGCACGATCCTATGTTTTCTTCCATTACTTGTGCCCCACAGCCAGCACAGAGGGGACAACATGTCGCTGCACACTCGGGACAAAGGGGGCTCCGACCACATCCGTCACACGAGGTACTATCTTCGTATGAACAAAAACGGTTGCAGTGTTCACACTCAGAACACATGGAGCAAGAACACTGGCTACATAGGATCGTATTACAGCACACACACTCCCTCTGGTGATGCTCGCATACCCCACCCCCACACTCCTCACAAGTGCGACCACAATCCTCACATATTTCCCTGCCACACTCCACACAAAGACCGAGGTCCTCCACAGGCACTTCGGAGTGGTCGCACCCCGGCGGGTCAGGTGGGGGAGCGTAGGAGACAGGGGGTTCTCCCTTGGTTTCCCCCTGCGAATCACAAGAGACTACCTCTATGGAAACAAGAGAACCCGTGGAAGTAGTCTGCAGGTTTGTTATTTTCCTATACGCAAAGCACCCCTTCCCTATCTCCAAAACAAAGGGAATACGCCTAGCGTAGAGTAATCCTATGTCTCGCCTCCGACTCCACTCCCTCCCTACACGAACTGTGGAGTTCACGGTCACACAGGCAGGTGCCCAGACTGGGGGGTCCTTTTGAGCTAGTTCCTTCCCTACAGCCACTAGCTTTTCTACCCATCGTGGAGGCAGAGTGTGGGGATAGATTCCAGCACATCCCGGAGTATCAGGGTACCACCCACTCAACAATCCCCCTATGACTTTGGCTTCCCGACCATCAACACCCGCCAAAAATTTCTCGTGGTGGGCTCCAACGCACGGGGCTGTCCAGTCCAGGTTATAAACGGAGTACCCATCCCAAACGTAGTGCGGTAGGATGGGGGGCAATCCTCGCTCCACCAACTCTTCCGCCATTCGCCAGACAGTAGGGGGAACCACCAATACACCACCTATCGTATTCTGGTTCTCTATATACAGCGAGAAAAAACCTACTCGATTCCAAGGTTCTCCAGATACTCCTCTCTCCGGGCCAGCCACCACCAACGAATAACGACATGCTTCCCGATGACCGAGCATGTCTGGTGTGAGCTTCGTGAGGGGGAACCACCCGACTGCTGCCCACAACGCCGACCTTAGAGTAAGAGAAGCCTGAGAGGAAAATAACCGAGGCACTATACGCGACGATTCTGGTGGGTCGGGAATTGGGAGGTACCTTGTGGCCAAGTGGGCCAGTTCGGGGACCTCCTCCAACTTTAGAGGACAAGAGGAGGTCTCCCGAAGAATACTTAGCCCGTCCAGGAGGAGTTTCCGCTCCTCCAAACGAACCAGCGCTGGGGATTTTCCAGCCACTAACGCACCCTCCTTCCGGCTCCAACTACCCCCACGTGATACGCACGTGGACACTGAGCCCCCAGCACTGCCTGTAGGTCCCTGTACTCCTCTACCCCCATAACATACAAGAGACCCTGGGATTCTACAGAAACAAGCTGATCCCCTTTTGCCGATAACAGAGCCCGATTCTCTATCTCCAAAGTCCCTATCCAACCATCGGCTGAGTAATCCTGATCCCCCTCCCCTTCAGAAAGTAGCCAGTGTTTTTGAGTTTGTTCCTCCTCCAACTCTTCCCACATCGAATCTTCCCAGTAGTCCTCCCTACCATCCCCTTCTTGGTCTCTCCCATACCGGTGGGGAATCCTCATTTCTGGAGGCATCCTCCTGGGCCTCGGCTTCAGCAGCAGCTCTTCCAGTGGCTTCCCCCGACTTGTCCAAAGCACCACCTGCGGGGTAGGACAGGAAGAAACCCCCATGACTGTAGACTCCAGGACTAGAATCGTCCGTCCCGCCACTGCCAGGTACACGTTGAAAGTCTCGTCCCGTCCGAAGATAATGTGCAGTCCGCTCTTCTGGGGCTCCGCCCACTCGTCCACGTCCACCCTACTTGCCTCTGCGGACATTCCTCCCGGATGTACGTGGATGGTTCCCACCCAAGTAGCAACCCTTTGGAACTCATCCATGTCCTCGTCTGCCTTCCACTCCACCCCTCCACTTGTCCCTACCTGTTTGGGGACAAAGTAGAAGTGCTCATCCTGACTCCTGCTCTTCCCCACGACGATGAGTACTTCCCTATCATACTTCTTGAAGAAAGCATGGTACAGATAACACAGTTCCTCCTTGGGCGGAACCAAGGACCAGTCTATGTCCTCCACATACACCATAAGTACTTCTGGGGGAGCCTGGACTGGCACCATAGCTTTCGCCACTCCGTTCCACTCCCGATAAAGCCCTGGACCCGGCCCCAAGTATACCTTCTCCCCCTCCGCAAAGCTTGCCTGCCGGAACTCCTCAGCACCCTTATACTCCTGTAGCTGCCCCACTACCTCTTGTTTCATCTCCCGCCTCCTTGCCGAACCACCTCCAATGTCCAGCTCTTCACTCGCTTCAGAGCATCCATACTCCAGTAGTATTCCCTGGAGTGCGTATAGGAAAAGCTCCTGTCCCCCTCGTAGCAAGCCAGAGCGTCCGCCAACGCTAATCCAGCCAGCACTCCCGTCAGGGCGTTCGCTTCCGCTGTCTGCGGCATACACGTGTGCCCTTGCTCCACTTCTTCCTCTCGTCCCACATCTTTATGGAGCATTCGCCAATCGTGAATTGCCACTCCATTTTTCCACGCTCCCCAGTACGCCTGTCCATAGTTTGCCTCACACCCACTGACCACCATCCCAGCCCAGCCTGGTCTCTCCTTCACCCACTCCCGGACCTCCAACCTCGCCTCATCATTATCCACATTCACGACCAGCAATACGTCCCCCGGTAAGAAGTCCTCCACGGGTGACCGTATGAACTCCCGGAAAGATAAGCCGTAGTGACAGCCGAGGTCAAACTCGCTCGTGGCCACCAGGCTCTTGAACTCTCCCCGACTACCCTTATGGGGCCACTGCCTGTTCTGGTTCTTGCCGAGTACCTTGTCGGGGTCCACGAAAAGTACCCGCCGAGGGTCGTACCGTCGCATCAGGACCTTGAAGTACGGCATCCCCATAAAGAACGTCCCCCCACACCCCACGAACACCACATTAAGATCAGACGTGTTTCTCACCCTTCTCTCTCTTTCCATTTCTGGGGAAAGAGGGGACCCCCTGAAGGGAGTCCCCAGGTTCCAGGTTGCAGTACAGAGTCCCCCCGGACTCTACCCCTACTCCCCTTGCTTCCCAGACTTCGGCATCTGGGCCACCTCATCACCCTCGGCCAGGGTGTCGTTGTCACCCACGGGTCCCCCATTCACGATCAGACCATCTCGGTCCATCCCGTCGAAGCACCCTGCGTTGAACAGCATTGCAACAGTCCCGTTGATCGGCACGATCTTCTCTCGGGTCTCTCCACCGATCCTCAAAGTGATCGTCATCGTCGCCTGACCCTCATCTACCATCAGTTACTCCTTCCGACCCAGTTGGGCCTTTACTTGAGCCCGGAGGCTCGTTACCACTGGATTGACCGGACCTTTCCACGGAGGAACCACATAGCACACTCGATGTTTCCAGAACGCAATAGGTCGTCCCTTGTAGCACAGCGTGTGCCCATCCGAGTGTACCGTCCCGTCCCCCGTACAGCCTCGCAATCGACCCACAAAACCATCAACAACCTCCACAGTTGTCATCCGAGTCCCCCTCGGACCAGTCCAGCTCCACAATCCCCATAAAGGGGATATTCAACTCCTCCGCAAGTCTTTTCCCGTCTTCCATCATGTGCTTTGGGCAACCATGCTCCGTACGAACATGCCCAAGAACCACGTCCCTGCACACAGGAAGCGACTTGGCATATAGGTACAGCCGCCAATGGACTATCCTATGGCTATTTCGCCCTGTTCTCTCACTTCTGGCGGGCACTCCCTCGACCCCCACGCACGGTAATTTCAGCTTCCTAGCCATCCCTGTCTCCTACCTCCCCAAGCAACCTCAAAACATCATCGAAGTATACCAAGTCCCCCTCTGGAAACTCCTCCAACCGGGCACTACAGTTATAGCCACAGCCACCCTCACTTGACACAATGTCATGTCGTACCAAACTCCGAAGTCTCCGTCCGACGTCGTTATACTTCACGTAGTCCCCCTTCGGGCTCTCCATCATGCCCCACCCATGTGCGGACCCCCCACAACACCGGAGACCATACCGCTTCAGTGGCTCAGCTTGACACATTGGCAATCCTCCTCCTACTCCTCTTCTCTGAGCAAACCCAAGACGCCCTCGAATGATACGCCTCGCACCCGGTCCTCCACTAACTCATACTCCCTCTTGAAAACCTCCGCCTTCACTACCGACACCTTCCCATCAGAATGGGTAAGACACCAATCTCCCGGCCAAAGGTCTCGCACGCCATCCCTAGTGCCAATCCACATTGTTCTCTCGGACCAGTTGTACTGTATTGCCTTGACTACTTCAGGTTTCCGTCGGTAGTTCACCTGCCCCATACTCATGGCTCTATCCCCCTCCACAAGTGACCCTCACGGGCGGCTCTCGCCGCGACACCCTACGATACGCACCCGCCCGCCGGAAGTCAACCCTTCTCGCAAGTTTTTTTTTGCGTCCGGTAACCCGCTCTGTGGGTGAGATTCCACCTCGGGCTGGTCTTCCAGACAATCTCACCCACAAGATGAGTAAGGGTTGGAGTTCAAGACTTGTACCCTGTGGATGTGGAGTGGGCCGGGGGTTATCGGACCCGCTATGCGTAAATTAACATTGCCAATTAGGAGATGTGGTCACAGACATGCTTCACAAATTGAGGGTTGTCCTGAAGGAAGGCTGCTATCCCTTCCCCCAGGAGAGTTGTGATTGCCTCTTCCTCCTTCATTTCCCACCCCAGCAACAAGGCGTGGATGACCTCGTGAAGGACAACCTCGGTCTGCCGGGACGGTGGGACCTTCTCCGCTACGGAAATCGTTCCCGCCACGAAGTCGGCCTCTCCCCATTCGTCCTGGTCCGCCTCCTCGGGAAGAGGCATGATCCGGAAGGTGTGTGCTCCCACCTTCACGCTCTCGGGTAGCACGGCTAGGAAGCTCCCGCCGGCCAGCCGACCACGCTCACATCGTCCAGGTCATCCCCGGCATTCTGCGTAATGAAGCTGACCTGTTGAACAGCCACCTGCCCATCCAGACTTACCTCTCTTGTCGCCCCAGCCGCGACCGTGAAGTACCCCGGGCCGTCGTCGTCGGCGTCGTTGTCGAAGTCGTTGGCTGCCGCGGCGTTGATCTTCACCTTGATCGACGCACCGAACGTCGCAGGCACCGACACAATGACCGGCCTCGTGGGCGTATCAAACTCGACCACCCTCGGATCAGTCTGGCTATTATCGGTCCCGTCATTCGTGACGGTCGGCTCTACAGCCGGACCCGCCCTAACTACACCTCGTCCCATGTCTCTCCCCTTATTCAGGAATCGCCAGGTACTCGATGATGAGCAGTGACTTACCAGTTGAAGCCCCGGTTGTCTGCTGCGTCACTACCGCATCCACGTACTCTCCAGCCGCAACTATCCGGGCTCCGATCGCCGTCCCAGCCGCCACGTCCCTATAGTCGGCCAGGTCTCCTTGCTCGATGTCATCCTTTGCGGTCGCGGCGTTCGTTACCGTCAGCGTCGCCAGCGAATTGTCGCTCTCATCACTGACTGTAATGATACCCTGATCCTCAGTGCCACCATACGTTTCCGTGTTGATCGCCCACACATCGAGGATCACCAGCCCATTCTTATTCAGGGCTGCGGGAATCATCTCAATCGTCGGAGCCGCCACCGCATCCGAGCAATCAAACTCCGCAATCGCAAAGGCCGACCGGATACTCACTCCCCTCACCGCCAACGTACTCGCTACTGTTGGACTCGCCATCTACTACTGTCCTTTCTACGGCCAGGGCCGTTAATTGACTCGCATGACCGTGAAGATCAGGTCAATCCAAACTGCCGTCGCGTCCGCACCGATCGTACCATCCGGATCAATCGACAACGTAGCCCTCAGACTTTCCCCCTCGTCGATGAGGCAGTATGTCTGATCCAGGTTGACCGTCCCGTTCGGGTACCAGTCCATGTCGTCCACGCCGTAGTCGTCATCCAGGGCCTGCACAGCCAGGATGTCATTGAACGATTCTGAGGCCGCTCCGTCCCCATGCTCGACTTTGAGGTCCAGGTTCCCAGCGTCGCCGTCTGTGAAGTGGGCGACCGTAATTGTCTGCACTATGAACCTTACGTCCAGGAGCCTTAGCTTGTGAGGGCAGTCCTTTGCGAAAACATTGACCACTCGGTCTGTAGCCGCAGCCGGGTGCGTTGTAGACCCAACCCGAGCCCGAATCACGTATGGCACGCCTATTTCCATGTCGGCTAACACGTTGCCCATCCCACCCATCGTCGCTAGCGTGCTCTCGGGGTCCTGCGTGACCACCCCGTGCTTCGCGTCCGGGGTCAGGTTCATCGTCACCCCAGTTCTACCATGTGCATATTTTGCCATCTTCGTCTCTCCGCGTCTTGTTTCGTCGCCTCGTTGTCGCCAAAAAAAAACGATAGGGGGAGCCCGGCGACCAGCACCGGCACTCCCCCAATCTCACCCACATGTATTATTCTACCGATTTCCCGCCCCCATGTCAAGTGTTTTCTAGAGAAAAGTTCCGAAATTTTCTTTGTTTTTCCGGGACTTTTCGCTTGACACGCCGTCCGCCGCTCGCTAAGATGGGGCGGTCGCGTGAGGCCCCCGGCGGGATAAGTGGGCCGTCCGGGTGCCCACGTTGACCGATCTTAAAGGAGGAGTTCAATGCCCGCAAGAAACCCAGGAACCATGTCAACTTATCGAAGAATCGAGGCCCTCGAAGTCGCTGTCCACCGATTGGGGGACGACCGAGCCCACCTGCAAGTGGACCTAACCCGGCTTCAAGAGCACGTAATCGACCTTTCCACCCTCCTACTAACTGTCCATAATGTCCAGACGAGTTTCCTGAGGCGGCTGAAGAATTTGGAACAATGGTGGGACGTAATGGGAACCAAAACAATCCGCCCCCCCACTGGCATCCGGAGAGAGCTATGCCCGACCACCTAGCCCCAGTCCGGTGTCCCGACTGCCGCGGCTGTGGTCTCTGGGAAGGAGTCAACACAGTCTGTGTCCCCTCCGCTCCCGTAGAGGGACCCTGGCCTACCCCCTCTGCAACCTCTCCAAACGACCGTGCGTTGTTTATTATTGGGGAGGCTCCTGGATATAATGAGGACATTCAGGGCGTTCCCTTCGTCGGCAAGGCCGGCAATACCCTCCGCCGTCTCTACATCGACCATTACCATTTCGTGGATATGGCGGACGTGTACCTCTCCAACGCAGTTCGCTGCCGCCCCCCCGGCAACCGCACACCCACCGCCGGCCAACTCAAGGCGTGC
>Ga0209986_10003160_pt1 | contig 14588 bp, 13 predicted proteins | sample BlataG_FD_183168 | JGI IMG/M metagenome (GOLD analysis project Ga0209986, IMG submission 183168) | Deep subsurface microbial communities from Black Sea to uncover new lineages of life (NeLLi) - Black_00105 metaG (SPAdes) (version 2) | ecosystem: Environmental > Aquatic > Marine > Oceanic >...
CAACAAATGACCAATCTGCGCCTGCGTTATCTCACAATATTTGTATAACAATTCCGCCGCTATCCCACGCATCACGCCATTTGACTTACGCACCTTCAATGACTCCTCACTAATCCCACACTCCCTCCGCAATATCCCCACTACTACCTCAGGCGCTAAGGTACTAACCACCAAATCACGATATGATGGCTGTTCTCGCACTGAACCACGCTTCAAAAAACGCTTTGCGTTGCTGGCAAAATTAGCATCACCCAATATTATCCTATTCTGCACATGCTTGAAAGGATTCTCAATTCCTCGTTTCAACCCCCCAACCATAAAATCACGATATTCACGACGACCACCAACCATTGATAATATCAAATCGTAGTCAATCACTGGAATTACACGGCGCTCACTTACATAACCAGGTAAACTGCTCCACCCGTAATCCCGGGCATAACACCACTTTTCCCGATAATCCAATGACCCCATTCCTCTGACCCGCACACTATTCAAATGAAGATACCGCGATACCTCAAGCAAATAGTTATCCGCATCAACTAAATATGCCTTATATCGGCCCTGATACAAATTACCACAACGATTATGATGATAATTGAACCAGCCTGTATAACAGATATTAAAATGACGCATAAATTCAGAACAATTCGCTTTTTTGGTCTGAATAAGAAGGTGAAAATGATTAGTCATCATGATATAAGCATGGAGCACAACTTGATATGTTTCCAACGATCCAGTAAGCAATGCGAAAAATCTGGAGCGATCCTTATCATCCATAAAAATCTTCCTTCGTTCAATACCACGACAGGTGATGTGATAGAATGCACCGGGAAACTGAATTCTTAAAGGTCGCGCCATATCACTATTATACTCATTCTCGCTCTAATGTCAACCTTAATGTAAAATGTTTAGATTTGACCCCATATCTCACCTAGATTTGACCCCATATCTCACCATATCTCACATATCTCATACATATCTCATAAAGTAGTCTGCTCTATTGCGTATAACGTTTTGCGTGTTTGCGAAGTGCCGAAAGCATTTGGGTGAGCAGAGCGAACCACAAATACGTTGTTAGGCGACGTTGTAGTTGGCTTGGATTAAATATTTCAAGATTTTATTTTTATAAAATTATTTTTAATTTTTTTAATCTCGATCTGATTCCGCCTAGCTGTCTTCCTAAAAGTTCTGAAAGTTCCTTAATAGTTTTACCATTATTATATTCACTGATTAATTTTTGTTCCTCCTCTTTTGTCCATTTTTCATAGGCGGTTGGATATTTTTTCTGTATATCAACAACAGAATATGATTTCAGTTTGATATTATTGGTTTCGCAGTGAGCTATAATTTTCTCTAAAAATATGCTCCCGTATTTCTTCAACTTTATTTCTCCAACACCATCAATTTTTCTAAAATTTTTAAAGTCTTGTGGATATCGTGTTGACATTTCTTTCAGTGCTACATCCGAGAACACAATATATGGTGGCATTCTTTCTTTATCTGCAATTTCCTTTCGTAATGCCCTTAAAATTTCAAATAATTTTTGGTCAAATTCCGAATATTCAAAATCAAAAGATTTTTTGGCTTTTGAAATTTTAACTTCGCCTTTTTGGTATGACACAGCCTCTACTTTTTCCAGAGGCACACATACATCACACATATTACAGTTGTGAATATTATATTTTTCACCGAAGTAATTTAATAAATATTTTCGCCGGCATTTTATGCTTGTGCAAAAATCAAGTATATCCCACATCTTTTTATAGGCAATCTGACGGTATTGTTCGTTCTCTATCTGTTTAATAAAATATTCGTGTTTGATTTTATCACCATAACTGAAAAATAGAATACAGTCGCTTTTGAGACCATCTCTGCCGGCCCTCCCCGTTTCCTGATAATAACCCTCAATACTTTTAGGCATATCGCAGTGAATTACATAGCGAACATTTGGTTTATCAATGCCCATCCCAAAAGCAATTGTAGCCACAATAATTTCCACATCATCTTTAATAAATTTCCCCTGATTTTCAGTTCGAACATCAGACGATAACCCTGCATGATAGGGCAATACACGAATACCTTCTTTTTGAAGTTTACGGGACAAGTTATCAACAGATTTCCTGCTCTGGCAATAAATTATCCCAGAATCGTTTGGATGATTTTTTAGATATCGCAATAGATGTTGATACGTTTCTTTCTTGGGTCTAATCTGATAAAATAGATTCTTTCTATTTAAACTTGCTCTATAAATTTGGGGACTTACCATATTTAATTGATTAACAATATCATTTTGAACCTGCGGGGTTGCAGTCGATGTGAGTGCGATTAAAGGAATGGTTGGAAAATGTATTTTTAGCAGGTTTAGTTTGCGGTATTCTGGACGGAAATCATGACCCCACTCTGAAATGCAATGTGCCTCATCTATAGCGATTAAATTTATATTTAATTGATGTAAAAAAACAAAAAAATCCGGGATCATAATTCTTTCCGGTGCTACATACAGAAGTTTAATATGCTTTTTTATCAACTGCGATTTTATCTCAGCGACTCTGTTATAATCCAATGTGCTGTTTATAGAAGCAGCGGGGATGCCGATTGACCGCAAATTATCAACTTGGTCTTTCATGAGAGATATGAGGGGAGAAATAACAACGGTTATGCCATCTTTCATTACAGCGGGTAGTTGATAACACAGTGACTTGCCACCACCAGTCGGCATTAAAACTAAGACATCGTGATGCTTGAGAACATTACTAATAATTTCTTCTTGCAAAGGGTGAAAATCAGTATAGCCAAAATATTTCTGTAGTGTTTCACGCATAAAGTACGGTGTAATCTCCATTATTGAAAATTTTTAGATCGGCGTAGTTGCCGTTTTCCTGGTCAATGTCGTATAACTCGTTCATAAACGAAGTATTTTGGTTATACCAACTTTGGCTGAAAGCCTGGCATTCCCCACTTTTAAGAAGATTTGTCACTTCTCACCCCGCATTTTCAGGTTTAAAATGTCCAATGGACTCTTTATTTTTCCTATGCTTTTAGTGCTAACATGGGTATAAACCCCGTTAGAAATCCCAGAGAGTTTGTAAAAATAACGATCTAATATTTTATTACAAAGATAAGAATAGCAAATATTACTAACGGGGTAAATTTCAGTCGTGTTTGAACTTTTATACCTCAACAGAGTTCCAAAACCAACCCGGCCTTCCAATTAAAGACAATACATTTGAAACGATCTAACATGTATGTTAACGGACGTGTGGTTGTACTTTTTTCTTTGTCTCAACAATACCATATTTCTCTCTAACTGCGCGAAGTTCTTTCATTTCCAACTTTGGATTTTTTAGATACTTCTTCACCATTTTATTCCTTATATCACGCATCATCTTAACACAATCAAATTTCTCCACGGAGCACCTCAAAACACCCGACAAACACAGACGTATCAACGTATATTCTCATATTATCACCCATTCAATAATATATACAGTAACCATCATCATCTGTTTATTTGTCCCAAATTAATCATTCTTGATTCTTTCCATAAAACCCAAGTCTCTACATTCATTCTGTTGATTATAATTATTCCACACTCTCTGTCAAGATGTGTTGTTTATTAGAATACATAAAATTTCCTCTAAGGCAAGGGTTCGGAATTTCGTATAACGTTCCCAGTGTAAAAGAAGCCCAGCACTTTTGACTTATTTTTATTCCATATTTCGATAAAATCCTCAAATGGTCATTTAACATGTTTCTCTTCACCAACATAAAAAGTGCTGGGTTTGGGTGAACGAAGCGTCGCAAACACGCTATTAGCCGAAGTTTATCGCTCACCATTTAACATATTATGAAATAGCCTTTCTATATCCACAAACAATTCCGGTTCTTGCTTACCCAAAAATTCAATAAACCTTGCTCCTCCTTGATAAAATGAGATCCTATGAAAAGGTTTTTCTATGCCATAATGATTTTCTTTAAGATCAAGCCTGCGTCTGATTTGATTTTCAATAAACCGCGCAAATCCCTCTTTCCATTCCTGCCAAACCATATATTCAAAATCATCTTTACTTAAAATCTGTTTCAACTGGTTTCGGTATTTGAAAACCTCATCTGGATTATTTTTTTCCAAAGCTTTTAGAAATAGAGAATAGGTCTCAATGAATTTACTGTTATCATATGGAAAAGGATAATTTAACTCCCACATGTAGTCTTTCTTATCCATTGCTTTCTGAGCTACTCCCAACGTTTGTTTCAGTTTTGGTTCACAGATTTCCCATTGATGACAATGCATAAATTCGTGAAAGATTATAGTGTAACCTTCAAGAGACTCAAAGATTTCACCCGAAATTACACAGGCTACTTTATTTTCGTAGCATTCAAGTGGAAAATCGGCTCTAACTCCTTTGGGGACAGGCATTGGAGTAGGTGCTTCTTTAACGAAAATGTACCTATTTCCAGATGAATCGGTGTCAAATACAAAAAAATGGTTATCTTTTACAATGGCAATTGGGAATACTTTTTCCAAGAAAGGGTGAATATCCTTAATCTTATCTTGGACTTCAAATATTTTTTGTAAACCGCTATCATATTTCAACTGCATTTCTTCCCGCCTTGCAGTCTGACAAATAGCCATTTGGTTAAAACTAATTACTATTAAGAAAGAAATTAAGATCGTTTTCATTTAAACATCCCATTTTTTATTTCAATAAATTTCGGCTAACGTTCGAGCGTAGTCGACGTTTTCGCCGGAGCGCAGCGGAGGCGAAAATGTGCCGAAGGCCAAGCGAGCTACTGCGAGTGCCGCGACTACGCTGTGTTAGCTGCAGTGCCTACATCCGCCATTTTTTTCAATTCAAAACTCTATCAACATTGGTTATGGAAGCCAATTTTATATTATTTCCCAGCTTTAGAATGTGTAATTAAATATTGGCTATGGTTTTTGCGTCCGAAACAGAAAGGCTGGCATGGAAGGTAAATGGCTGGCTGTTCCTGAAGGCATTTGCAGCTGTGTTGCAATTTGATTATAGAATTCAACTGAACGCGAAGGGCGAAACATACGTTTATAAAGCATAGCGGCGACAGGTTTCTGGAACAGTCTGGGGAAATGAGCAATCTCGTAAAAGTTTTTCACTTGTTCTATCGTAGCGTCTGATGTGGCGTCGGCCACTAATAATTCTCCTCCCGACTTAAGAACACGCCAGCACTCGCTAAACCCCTTTAATGGATCTGGCCAATGTTTAGCTGAACCAAAGCTATAGACAACATCGAAGCTCGCATCTGGAAAAGGTAGACTTTGTGCATCGGCTACTTCGAATTGAAGTTCGTACCCTCTGGTTTGAGCACGATGTCTGGCGCGAGCAATTTGATCTGGAGATAAATCAATGCCAACCAATTGAAGGTGTGGATATTTTTCCTTTAATCTGATGGCAGATTGCCCGCCTCCACATCCTACATCGAGCAAACGCCGTTCTTTCTGTTCAACAAGTACTTCTTTCAGCTTGCCATGCTCAATGATGTAGGCATGTAAATTAAGTGCTCTATCGGCAATTATGTAATCATGTATCCATGTTTCCAGTGATGAATACCTTTGAGTTAGGTTGTTAAATAACATTATATGTACCTCCAGGAAAAAATGATAAATATACGGTGTTATCTGCGTAATGTCAATTATGATGATTCATAAAAAATACCGAAAAAAAATATAATAAGGTAGTTAAAAAAAAGGCATTGCAGCTAACTCGTTCATATCCGCATTGCGTCTATACCACCGATTCGGGAGTATATACGCATTAGAGATACGCCAACGCTGGGTGAAATTGTCCAGATTTCCTATCTTGTTGACCAATTTCATCACTTCTTACCTCCCTGTTTCAGATTTAATGTGTCCAACGGACTTTTGATTTTGCCTAAGGATCTGCTGCTTACATGGGTATATATCTCTGTTGTCTTAGAACTCTTGTGACCGAGCAACTCTTGAATATACCGCAGGTCTGTACCGCTTTCAAGCAGGTGCGTAGCAAAAGAGTGTCTTAAACTATGAACTGAGACATTCTTTTTAATGCCTGCCTCTTCTTTTGCATGTTCAAATATCGCCTGAATAGTCCTTGTCGAGACATGTCTTCCTTCCCTTGCCCCAGAAAACAGCCATTTCTTTGGCTCATATTTCGCCCAGTATTGCCTTGCAACTTCTAATGCTTTCTGCGAAAGAATCGTATATCTGTCCTTTCTACCTTTTGCTCCCTTTATATGAATTAAACCCCTCCGGCTGTCTACATCCTCTGGCTTCAGCCTGACTACCTCACCTACTCTTAAACCAGCCGAATAAACAAGCATCAGGATTACCTTGTGCTTCACATTGTCAACTGATGAGAGTATTTTTGCAACCTCCTCTTGACTTAGAATTACGGGAAGTTTTCTATCCTTATGGGGTCTTTTAATCTCATAAACAAATTCCTTTTTAGGCATTGTGCCGTAATAGAATTTCAAAGCGTTGATTGCCTGATTAAGCGTCGAAGCGGCAAACCGCTTTTCTTCAGCAAGATGATATAGATAATTCTTTATGTCCTCCTTAGTAATGTTAGTTGAGTTTTTTCCTGAAAAGTGCAGAAAATCTCTGTTGAAATAGATATAAGCTTTAACGGTTTTATAACTGTATTTTCTTGAAAGGAGCTCTCGACGGAGTTCTTCAAAACTCCCCTCACCCTTACCCTCTCCCACAAGGGGAGAGGGAGTTTTTTCAACCTGTAGGGCAGGGTCTAAATGAATTTCTTCACCTTCAAAAAGATGCAATGGGGTCAAATCTAAACATTTTACATTAGCCTCTTCAACTTTGCTTCAAATTCAGCATATCTCTTTCTAATTCCTACATCCTGATTCATCTTCTCTTTTAAACGCCGCCGCAATTGAGATACGGACATATAGTCTATATCGCCCAACAAATGACCAATCTGCGCCTGCGTTATCGCACAATATTTGTATAACAATTCCGCCGCTATCCCCCGCATCACTCCATTTGAGTTACGTACCTTCAATGACTCCTCACTAATCCCACAGTCCCTCTGCAATATCCCCAATACTACCTCAGGCTCTAATGTACTAACCACCAAATCACGATATGATGGCTGTTCTCGCACTGAACCACGCTTCAAAAAACGCTTTGCGTTGCGGGCAAAATTAGCATCACCCAATATTATCCTATTCTGCACATGCTTAAAAGGATTCTCAATTCCTCGTTGCAACCCCCCAACCATAAAATCACGATATTCACGACGACCACCAACCATTGATAAAATAAAATCGTAGTCAATCACTGGAACTGCACGACGCTCACTCACATAACCGGGTAAACTGCTCCATTGATACCCCTTCGCATATTGCCACTTATCCTGATAATCCAATGACCCCATCCCCCTCACCCGCACACTATTCAAATGAAGATACCGTGATACCTCAAGCAAATAGTTGTCCGCATCAACTAAATATGCCTTATATCGACCCTGATACAAATTACCACAACGATTATGACGCCAGTTGAACCAACCTGTATAACAGATATTAAAATGACGCATAAATTCAGAACAATTCGCTTTTTTGGTCTGAATAAGAAGGTGAAAATGATTAGTCATCATGATATAAGCATTGAGCACAACTTGATATGTTTCCAACGATCCAGTGAGCAATGCGAAAAATCTGGAGCGGTTCTTATCATCCATAAAAATCTTCCTTCGCTCAATACCACGACAGGTGATATGATAGAAAGCCCCAGGAAACTGAATTCTTAAAGGTCTCACCATATCACTATTATACTGATTCTCGCGCTAATGTCAACCTTAATGTAAAATGTTTAGATTTGACCCCATATCTCATCCATATCTCATTCTCAATACCACGACAGGTGATATGATAGAAAGCTCCAGGAAACTGAATCCTTAAAGGTCTCGCCATATTACTATTATACTCATCTCGGCAATTAGCCTTGCCTGTGTAAAATATCCGTTTGCGTCAGGCGTGGTGTAAGCAGGTGCAAAAAAGTAGGTCAGGAAAAGAAAGTGTCCGACCGATAGAATTACTGCTAAAAAGGTATACGAAATTTTGTTTGTCTTCATATTTACTTCCATTCACTTTAAATGGCAGCTAACGGCTGGCGGGTATCTGAAGTCCGAGTGGAACGAGGATTTTGGTGGAGTGCCGAAGGCACGAAACCAGATACGTTCTGTTATATGAAGTTGCCGATATCTATTCCAATCCATAAACTTGTCTTGGTGCAAGATACTTTGGAAATTTATCTAAAAGGGCTAAGCGGACAAGGTAGCAGAGGTGGCACGCATCTATATACTCATCATCATGCTTCACATTGTACTCTTTAGCCAAAAAAGCAGGTCCACCTCTAATTAATGGTCCACAGATTGGGTGTGAATTAGCATCGTAGTCCTTAACTATCTTTGATAAAGGAAATTCCCAAATATTACCTATACTCAGTCCCTGACAGACATGAACATGTCCATATGGATCGATGTGAACCCTCTTAGGGTCTTTAATATCCTCATAAGGGCATTCCGTGAATTCTTCCCATCTTCTTTGCGGAAGCCCTTCTACCAACTTTTCAACTGCCCTCCCTCTAAACATAGCGCCACCACTAATAACTGGCGCTCCTTTATTCTGCTCCTTATCTATATCTGCTTCAACCGTAGGTTTCTCAATGCAAATCGAATCGACAGGTATGCCTAATCTTTTTGCCGCAGCTAAAGCTCGTTTAGCATGGTTATCTTTTTCCTCTTCATCGTGGAATGAATCGTCACTTATACTAATATCAGATATTCCTAATTTACAAAGAGGGGCGAGCCAAAGCTCTGCGTCTTCCTCAGAAGTTGCGTAATACGCATTAGTTACCACACCTACTTTGAACCCCATACTACGGGCAATTTTGATTCCCTCAAGCATTACAGGATAGAATAAAAACGGCTCACCACCTTCAAAGTATATCCATTTTATTGTACCAATCTTAGTTGCTTCATCAAGAGCCATCCGTATTTGCCCCAAAGTGAAAGTACCCTTGGCATCCGGGCCGCTGTATACAAAACAATGGTCACATTTTAAATTGCACATGTAAGTTAGAAGAAAATGTATTCCTGTTAGCATGATACACCACCTCTACAAGATACAGGCAATTTCATATAATTCGTTTATATCCGACAGTGTCGGATATCCTGCCAATTTGGGCGTATAGACGACATCATCGTATATACACCTCCTTAGTTGATACTCAATTCTTTTTATCGTTCAAACCTCGTTTCAATATCAAATCCAATGGGCTTTAATTTTTTCTATGCCAATTATAATTATTTTGATAATGTTGTCAAGAAAGCAATGTAGTCTGCTCTATTGCGTATAACGTTTTGTGGGTTTAAGAAACCGCAGAGCGAAACAGAGCAATTTGGGCGGAGCGAGGAAGGAGCGAACCTTTTATCCGCTGTTGTACGCCGTTTTGCACTATTTGTATATGATTTCATATATCTCTTTTAATACTGGCCAAGCACCATTTGTTGTATTTGATAAAACTGTAATATTTATTCTGTCTTTTCTGTTAATACTCGATTTGAATGAAATTCCCGCATCACAACCTATAATATATTCTTCAGAATATTTGTCATTTTTATTAATCCAAATACCATGACCATAATATTTATTCTTTCCTTCAGATTCAGCTTTTATATATGGTTTAATCATTACCTCAACAATATCTTTCGATACAATACTATTTTCGAAAAATGCTTTCCACAATTTATTCAAGTCTTTCAAAGTTGTAAATGCTCCCCCATCAGACGCTCCGATAATTGGTAAATTATAAATATTGGTTCGCCAGTTATCTTCTTCATCTATATATCCTAACGCTGTATTCTCCGGCAATCTATTCATTGCGAAATATCCTGACTTCATCATACCAATAGGTTTAAAAATATTTTCGGTTACATAATCTTTATAGCTAATTCCAGATACTTCTTCGATTATTACTCCCAATAAAATAAAACCACTATTAGAATAGGAGAATTTTTCGCCTGGATTAAATTTCATTTCATCTTGAGGTAATATTGGCAAATAATCTTTTGGTCCTTTTAAATCATACCAGGGAATACTAACAAAAAAATTATTAAAATCCGTGATTTTTTCTTCATCATAATAATCAGGTATACCTGATGTATGTGTTAATAAATGTCTAATTGTTATCTTTTTAGAATATTTTGGAAAATGGAAAGGAATATGTTCACTAATTTTTGAATCAAATGATATCTTTCCAGATTCGATTAGTTTAACAATTGCCAATGCTGTAAAGAATTTAGTACCTGAGGCAATTCCAAAATGAGTTTCTAAATTATTTTTAAGTTTATTACTTCGATCCGAATAACCAGATGCAGTTTCATATACAATTTCTTTATTCTCACATATTGATATCGTTCCAGAAAAATTGCTGCTTTTTATTTTGCTTTCAATTTTATTTGATAGTTCATCTTTATTCATCAGTAAATCAATCCTTTTAATTTATTTTTACAAAATAGCACATAACGTTCTTCGGATAATACAAAGTACTTGTTATTTCGTATACCCGCTGATAGACGATGTTGCCAAAAGCCCACTCATTGAAATCACACTTATCAATAAATCCCAAACTCTGCTGTCTGTCATTATCATTCCCTTTTTCTGCGTTGTATCAGCCTAATAATCCCCTTTAAAAAATTCATTCCTGGCACCTTTTGCATATAGAGTCGGTAGTCATCGCCAAACTTTTCAATATTGGTTTGCTCTTCTTGTCTTGAGATTAAGTAAACGCTGGCTATCCCGGGAATTCCAATAATCACAAATAACCAATGTTGGTGAAGGAAAATAGTGGCAATGAATATCGCTAAAATCCAACCCAGATATAGAGGGTGCCGAACAATAGCATAGATTCCGCTATCAATCAAAACCTTTGCTTTGCGATAATAAATGTAATAATAAGGTAGAATTATTAGTGCCATACCTACTGTCCAGAATATCCACCCAATATATTGTAGCATTTTAATATCATTAGATTCGAGAACCTTAAATATAATCAGTGGATTGCAGGGAAAAGCCAGAACTGATAAGATACTAGCGATGAAGAATAAGAAAACCATCTTACTCGATTGTTTCATTTTTGCAATCCTCCTTTTCCATTTTATGATTTTAGCAGGCTAAGAGCAATTATAATTATTTTAGCAATACTGTCAAGACGAACGAAGAAAATACAAATACCTAAAATCCAAAATACCTAAACACCTAAACAGAATAAAACAAACAAATTTATCCTGCCTGACCCGAGTATATCGGGGGGAATGTAGTTAAAGGATGGGACAACTACGATGTGGGTTTGTAGTCATCCGATTTACCCGCGCCCATCGCAGATGAGCGGGGTTTATCGGATACAACAGCAGATCAATGCCCGATGAATCCCGATTTTACATGAATCTTTGATTCATCTGAAAAATCGAGGATCCTCGTAGATTTTATAAACAGAATATTGAAATCTACGGAACAAGATTAGCCAGATGTCTTGATTTCTCATGTGATTCGATTAAAATAATCCATGTACATTAAGCATTTAAAGAATTGTCCTGAATTTATTGCGGGTGATGATTCTCATCTGCACGAAATATTGAATCCCGGAAAAGAGAAAATTAAAATCAATTACAGTCTTGCCTGGGCAATGGTTAAACCTGGAGAAAAAACATTATTGCATAAACTAAAAAATAGTGAAGTCTATTATATAATAAAAGGTACCGGTATAATGTATATTAATAATGAAAAAAAATCGGTCAAAGAAAATGATACAATATACATCCCTCCAGATGCAGTTCAATTCATAGAAAATACAGGGAAAGAGAATCTCGAATTCTTATGTATTGTTGACCCGGCATGGAAACCTGATGAAGAAGAAATATTATAAAATGCAAAATAATCAAACACTACACTGGTTTTTGTATAAACAGGAAAGTGAAAAATTTCCTTTTCGACTTTTTATTGAAGAAAATCCTGATGACTTTTTAGTCCTGGGTGTTCAGGATAGATGGCCTGGGCCAGGCAAAAAGATTTACTGCTTATTAGAAAAGCGATGTAATAAATCTGAACTACCTGAAGAAAAACCGATCGAGGACATAGCAATTGTAAAAACTGTTAAATATGGGAAAAGACTGAATATCATTCTGAATCGAAAGATAAAAAAGAGGTGCTGGTTCATTTTTTTAAAAAAAGAATATAAGACAAAGCCTGGTAAATTTTATGACCAGATATTCTGGATTACCCAGTCGTCAGCAAAGGTGAGAAGACCCGGAGCATATATCCCCACGGTTAAAGATGGTTCCTGGTGTGAAATAATCATTGATAAAAGGGAAAAGTATCCATATAAATTTGGTTATGCACAAACAAAAAGAGAAAATCTACCGGTCGGTGATTATGCATTAATAAAACAAGGAAAAATAATTGCTATTGCTGAGAGAAAAACATTGGATAATATGCTGCACGAAATAGGCACATACGATGTACTGAAGGCAACCCTGCAAGAACTTTCAACCTATTCTTTTAAAGCAGTAGTATTTGAATCTCCATATAGTGACTTTATGAATCCAAAAAAAGTCAAGCATTATAATACATCTTATGTCGCAGATATATTATCAGATCTGACAGTCAATTTCTCAGATATTCAATTTATTTTTTGTGGAAATCGAAAATTTGCCCGGGAATGGATCTACCGCTGGTTTTTAAGAATCAATAGTATCTAATTGACATTCTAATCCACAGAAATCTTTATTTTCCCACTTTTTAAGTTTGGGTTCACATACTTTTTGGAACCTTTTTATTTCTTTTAATCTACTTTTTATTTCTTTATCGAGCTCTGCGCGATTCTCATAATAATAAGAAAGAGCATCGTGTACTTGTTCAAGTCTAAGATGAGGATGTGCTTCAAGTATCTCATCCGGTGACAATCCTAAATACTCATACTCTAAGGCAATATCCAAAACTCTAATTCTTGTATTTTTTATTATCGGAACACCCCCGCATACCCCTGATCTCTGCACGATATATGGATGCAATGTTTTCACTATCTTACTCATAAAGGATTATACGTTGAATCCTAATTAAGTCAAGGCTGCACTATTTCTTTTTAAAAAACCGTGGTATAAACATTGGTACTTCCTTCATATACTCTTCATATTGGAATCCAAGTTTATCAATTAATAATTTTTCTTCATATCGCGAAATAAAGTAATAAAATATAATAATGATAATCCATATACAGAACGCCACAACAGACAAAGAAATAATAATAAATCCAAAATACAGTAATATGGAACCCAAATAAATTGGATGACGGACAATTGAAAATACACCAGATTTTATAACTACTAACTCTTCTCTTTTTTTACCAAAAACAGTTTTAAGACCACCCTGGGCTAATACAAACGAAAAAATAAAAAAAGGTAGTGAAAAAATTATTCTAAGATAAAATGGAAAACATTCTGCCGAGAACACTGAAAAATGTAGAATTAACTTATCAACTAACAAACCCGTAATAAAAAGTATAAGTAGTATTATCTGTCCTATATCACTTACTTTATGTTCTCCAGCAAGATCTTTTCGATGTTCATACGCTTTCTGTTTATAACCTTTTCTTTCACCCATTATCTATCACCTCAACAAAGAATAATTTTCTGAGCTTTGCCTCGGTCTTCTCATAACTCGCACTAACTTACTCATCACATAGTATCCCCATTACCACATACTGCCTCATTATATTCTTCTAATAAAGTATCAATGAGTTCTTTAACAGGGATGATTTTATCTACGCGATAAGCATCAGCTCCTGCAAAAGCAAATCCTTCTTCGAGGTTTCCTTTTTGGGCATTGGTCAGTGCAAGCGCAATGCAGTATGGTGCTTTTCTGAATTCACAAGTTTTCAAACATTTCCAAGGGCATTTAAATGGTTTTCTAATCCCCATAGAAACATCTTTAAGATATTGATTTCTTATCGCTCTCCCCGGCATTCCAACAGGACTATTAATTGTAATAATATCTTCTTTTTTACACTTTATATATGCCTCTTTAAATTCTATAGAAGCACTACACTCAGGAGTTGCAACAAATCTGGTTGCCATCTGCACTCCCTGTGCTCCTAACTGCATAACTTTGTATATATCCTCACCAGTATATATGCCTCCCGCAGCGATTATTGGAATATTTTTACTGAACTGCTGCTCAAAGGGTTTTATTTCATTAACAACATCAGATAGTATCTTCTCCAGCGTATAATCAGGATTATTTATCTGTTCTTTCTTAAAACCGAGATGCCCACCTGCTAATGGACCTTCAACAACTACGGCATCGGGGATATGATTAAAGTTTTTCGCCCAATACTTGAATATGATTTTCATAGCCCTTGCAGAAGATACTATGGGAACAAACTTAGTTGCAATCTCTCCCAATCTATCCGGTGGTAATGCTTTTGGCATCCTTAACAGAAGTCCTGCGCCAATGAAAATCAAATCTACCCCCTCGTCTACAGAAATCATAATAAG
>Ga0209986_10003161_pt1 | contig 14587 bp, 9 predicted proteins | sample BlataG_FD_183168 | JGI IMG/M metagenome (GOLD analysis project Ga0209986, IMG submission 183168) | Deep subsurface microbial communities from Black Sea to uncover new lineages of life (NeLLi) - Black_00105 metaG (SPAdes) (version 2) | ecosystem: Environmental > Aquatic > Marine > Oceanic >...
CGGATTGTTCTTGGTGCGACGGCTAAGAATCTGAACAACTCGCTCAATCTCTTTATTGCGGTTAACGATCGGATCGAGCTTGCCAGCTCTCGCCGCGTCGGTTAGATCAATTCCAAGCTGGTCTAGAACCGGTGTCCGGGCGGTGCCCCGAGCGGCGCCACGCGCCTGAGAGGCCCCCTGACTCAGAAGATTGTTGATCTCAGCTTGTGCTCGCTCCGAGGTAATGCCGAAACTCTCCAGTACACCGACAGCCGCTCCCTCACGCTCACGCAACAAGCCTAGCAAAAGATGCTCAGTGCCAATATAGCTATGGTTCAACCGGCGGGCCTCATCCACCGCAAGCTCAATGACCCTCTTGGCCCGAGGAGTAAGCCCGACTTCACCGATGCTGGATCTTTCCCCCCGCCCCACTACAAATTCCACTGCAGCCCGTATCTTATTCGGTGCTGCACCAAGATTGACCAGGACTTTGCTAGCTACACCCTCCTCTTCAGCTATCAAGCCCAGCAATATATGTTCGGTATCAATGTAGTTGTGTCCAAAATGTTGCGCCTCTTCCTGAGCTCGGGTCAAAGACCGCCGAGCCCGTTCGGAGAATTTCTCAAACCTGTTAGCCATTTCTACCCTTGGTCGTTCACCTTCCGCGTCAACCCCAATCCAGTCCAACCACCCAAATTATAAACCCGTCAGTGCACTTAGTCAAAACACTTGCCAGATCTCAAACACCGTACCGCAATGCAAGCCGAGTTCCACTGGATTCCAGGAAACCCCCTGGCAGTGGCATATTTTCCCAAGGAGTTGCCCCCCAAGTATCGTCTGCGCTGAGGCGTTTCACTTCCGTGTTCGGGATGGGAACGGGTGGTTCCACCTCGCTCTAACCACCAGAGGATCAAGCTTGAATTACAGAACAGCCTGTACTAAATATACAGTCAAAAGGGTTTTTTGTCAAACAACTCGATATACATACTTGACGTTCACATCTCCCCATGCTACGCTTAAGGCCAAGGGCCATTGCCATAGCGAGGTGACAAAGATGAACTACGGGCGTGAATTACTCAAGGGCAGCACGGATTCTCTACTCCTCTGCCTGATTACTTATCAGCCAATGTACGGCTACCAAATCATAAAAGAGCTAGAAAAAAGGAGCCAGGGCTATTTCCAGTTCAAGGAAGGTACGCTGTATCCAGCTCTTCATCGTCTAGAGAGAGCCCGACTTATTCAAGGCAAATGGCAGAAACTACCCACCGGGCAGGAAAGGCGCTACTACTATATGACCCAGGAGGGCAAGAAAGCGTTGGCCGAGAGGTTGGCAGTCTGGCAGCACTTCTCAACGGCCGTGGACCTAATTATGCAGCCGGCAAGCGGCTAGTGGGACGATGGCGGCTAAGTCGAATTACCTTGACACTCTAAGAGGCTACCTCAGACTTGATCCCACACTCCAATCTGATGTGGTGCGAGAGCTTAATGCGCACCTCGAAGACAGAAGCCAGGAACTGAGGGAAGCCGGCCTTTCTGAACAAGAGGCGACCGACACCGCAGCGCAGTTGCTAGGCTCTCCCCGACTTGTAGCCAAGCAAATGTACGAAGCATACGGTCAGGGCGGCTGGCCGCAGGCCCTTTTCGCCGCTGTGCCTCACTTCTTGATTGCCTCGCTCTTTGCTCTACGTTGCTGGCACAGCACCGCCTGGTTATCAGCCACATTGCTCGCAATTATCTGTGTTGTTGTCTACGGCTGGTGCCACGGCAAACCCACTTGGCTTTTCCCCTGGTTGGGCTATTGCCTGACTCCGGTAGTAGCCGTCGGTGCTCTACTACTCTACCTGCCGGTCAGCTGGGCCTGGCTCGCAGCCGTGGCTTATGTCCCTTTGGCCCTATTCATCTTGATATCCCTCACCAAGAAAACGATAAAGCAGGACTGGCTGTTTGCATCACTAATGTTACTTCCTATTCCTGTGGTCTTGGGCTGGATACTAGCACTGTCAGCGGGAGACAGGCTTGTACCCTATGAACATCTTTACGACGCCGCTCCCTGGATTGCTTTGAGTTTTGCAGTGTTGGCGACGACCGTGGCGGTTTTTATTCGTGTCAGACAACGCTGGGCCAAGGCCGGGGCTCTGTTAACCCTTGAAATCCTGGTTCTCACAATAGCGGCTTTGGCTGCCAAGAATGCCGTTAGCTTCTGGGCTTGGCTACTTGTGATTCTACTATCTCTGTTTTTCCTTCTGAGCCCAGCACTGCTGGAACGGAGAATAAGAGGCAGATAGGCGAGAAATCGTCAAAGCTGCTCGGTTAAGGCAGCGTTTCTTGGCTTCGCTTCAGTCGAACTCCCTAATCAAAGGAGAAAACAGAAAGGGCTATTTCTGCCTCCAGATTCCCCTCTTTGTCTGCCTGGCTTCTTTCTCCACCGCCTCTAGATAGACCTGATACTTGACATCAGGCACGTAGACTTCAGCACAAGCGCAACCCTGCCTTACCATCTCAGCGTTGATAAAGGTACCCTCAACATAAACATAACGCAGTAATCTTCCATATCTATCCTTCTCTGAAATGTCCTTCTCCAACCTAATCCTCTTACCTTCAACCAGTTCTTTGTTTGCTTGCTTTGCCTTGATGTAACATAATTCGTCTTTTTCCGGAGCATCTATACCAATGTAGCGTATGTGATAACCACCTTCAATAGCAATAGTATCTCCATCAATAACCCGAGTTACCTTGGCCGCCCCGAGTGGCTGCTGACAGGCCGATGTCAACACAACGAGCAAAAGAAGCGGAATGGCAATCGTGCTTCTAAGGCTCATCCTACTTGCAACCCGAGATATCATCCTGCTAGCTATGAGTGTTGAGACAATTCTGCTGACAACAGCCGTCAAGGTCTTGTGCCGGCGAGTTACTCGGCACAGAGATCAACCTTGAACCGCGGCTCCAAAAGACCCTGGTCTTGCCAGTACCTCGGAATGTAATAGCGTAATGAGCATAGAAGAAAAGAGCAGGGGCCGATGACTTCTACCACAAAGTTCCCTGAGGCAGCTGTGCCTTCTTGTGAGCAATTCCCAAGTGCTCACAGGCGAGTCTGGTGGCTACCCTGCCCCGAGGTGTCCGGTCCAAGAACCCCAACTGAAGAAGATAAGGTTCATAGACATCCATTATGGTATCTGCTTCCTCGCTGATAGACGCAGCAACAGTGTCAAGCCCAACCGGACCACAATCGTACTTCTCAATTATGGTGCGCAAAACCTTATGGTCCACTTCATCCAAGCCAATGTGGTCTATCTCCAATCTGGAAAGCGCCTCAATGGCCACAGCCTCGGTGACTACCCCGTTTGCCATCACTTGAGCATAGTCACGCACTCGCTTAAGCAGTCGATTAGCTACCCGTGGTGTCCCTCGAGCCCTGCAGGCAATCTGTGTCAAGCTGGCTTCCTCCACTTCTAGATTAAGAATACCTGCTGAGCGTCTCAAGATTGTCTTTATCGCGGACTCGTCGTAGAAATCAAGGCGATGTATGACGCCGAATCTGTCTCTTAGAGGCGGACTCATCAAAGCATATCGGGTAGTAGCCCCAATCAAGGTGAAACGGGGAAGACTCAAGCGGAGGCTTCTAGCACCCGGCCCCTTGCCAAGGACTATATCTATACAGAAATCCTCCATTGCCGGATAAAGAACCTCCTCTACAACTCGACTAAGCCGGTGAATCTCGTCAAGAAAAAGAGCATCGTCTTTTCGCAGATTAGTCAAGATAGCTGCCAAATCCCCGGGACGCTCTATTGCCGGGCCTGAGCTAACTTTGATATTGACTCCCATTTCAACAGCGATGATGTTGGCTAACGTAGTCTTTCCCAAACCAGGTGGCCCATAAAGCAGAATATGGTCCAGCGCCTCGCCCCGTTTCTGGGCGGCAGCGATGGCTATCTCGAGGTTGCCCTTGACCTTCTCCTGCCCCACGAAATCAATCAAACGCTTTGGTCGAAGGCTTGTATCCAAGGAAACATCCTCAGTGCTGGGCTTGCCTGATATTATCCGTGTTGTCACCTTCCCTTCTCGCATTGCTCAGAAACCAACCGAAGTCTGCCGAGATTATATCACATCCCAGCGTTATCCAATCAAAGCCCGGAAGAGGGAACCTACTAGTACAAGAATCCTCGCTGCGTAGCGAGGATTCTTACAACATCAACCTTATTTCAGGACGAAGCCTCAGTTCTCGCTGGCTTCAGTTGAATTGAGCGGCTTTTCCTCCCCAAGATCCGAAGTATCTGCCTGTGGGATTACGGGGCCAGTCTCCTCAGTCGACAATGGAACTGACTCAGTCTCCTCAACCACGAGTGAAGTCAGATCCGTTTCCTCAGCCACGGACGAGTCAGACTCCATCCCCTCGGCCAAGGATGAAGCGGGCTCACCCTCTTCCGCCAATAGTGAAGCTGGTTCAGCCCCTTCGGGCAAGAGTAGAACCGGCTCACCCTCCTCTGCCAGTAGTGAAGCTGGCTCAGCCCCCTCAGGCAAGAACGGAACCGGCTCACCCTCCTCTGCCAAGGGCAAGGCATGGGATGGAATAAGCTTGCCAATGATCACGTTTTCCTTAAGCCCAAGGAGCTTATCCGTCTTTCCCCAAATTGCCGCCTCAGTAAGCACTCTGGTGGTCTCCTGGAAAGAAGCTGCAGACAACCAGCTACTCGTGTTTAATGAAGCCCGAGTGATTCCCAGAAGGACAGTCTGGGCGGTAGCTGGTTCACCTCCTTCTGCTAGCACCTTCGCATTTATACCCTCGTAGTCGAAGCGGTCGACCAGGTCGCCAGATAGAAGCTCAGTGTCACCCGCGGATTCGACACGCACTCGCCTAAGCATCTGCCGCGCAATAATCTCAATATGTTTATCGTTGATGGTTACCCCTTGGGAGCGATAGACTCTCTGCACTTCTTCAACCAGATACCGCTGCACTGCTTCCCTTCCCATGATACGTAGAATATCTTGAGGGTCAGGAGCACCGTCAATTAGCTGGTCTCCCGCTTTCACCTCATCGCTTGATTCAACGCGAATGCGGGTCCCCTGCGGGATGGCATATTCTCTCTCTTCCTTTTCCTCGTATCGAATGTGAAGGTGCCCGTCGTCGATGACTACGCTGCCGGCAACCCTGGCCATGACCGGATGCTCTTCGACAACTGCCGGTCGTTGGTCTCGCCCTGGCTCTTCAGGCACAGAGGGCACTGAAACGGCGAGTCTCGCTCCAGCCTCAACCCATTCCCCATCACCCACCGCCAACTCAGCTTCGGGCGGCAACGCGTATTCATCTAGATAGGATTCAGAACTGGTAACTCTAATCCTGCGTCCCTCCTGAGTATCAATCACCTCGGCGATACCGTCGATTTCAGAAAGAATGGCCAGTCCTTTCGGCACTCTAGCTTCAAAGAGCTCTTCTACTCGCGGTAGACCACTGGTGATATCAGCTTCAACGACGCCACCGGTGTGGAAAGTCCGCAATGTAAGCTGAGTGCCCGGCTCACCAATACTTTCCGCAGCGATAATGCCTACAGCCGTACCGACTCCTACCAGTCCTCTTCTGGCAAGGTCTCGCCCGTAGCAGTATTGGCAGATACCCCGCCGGGAATAACAGCAAAGAGGCGAGCGCACGTACACTTGGGTGATACCACTGTCAGTAATTCGCTTCGCCCTATCCTCATCGATCTCTTCATTCCTGCCAACGATGATCTCACCCGTGCTCTGGTCAATTATATCAACCACAGCCAAACGTCCGAGCAGACGGTCGCAAAGGGGTGATAACAACCCCCTGTCCTTCTTCTCATACAGCCAGACGCCCTCCTCCGTGCCACAATCTTCTCCGGAAATAATCAGATCTTGAGCCACGTCAATGAGACGCCGGGTGAGATAGCCAGCGTTAGAAGTCCTCAAAGCTGTATCGGCTAAACCTTTACGAGCACCGTGGGTAGAGATAAAATACTCCATCACGGACAGGCCTTCGCGGAAGCTCGATCTTATGGGGAACTCAATTATCCTTCCTGATGGGTCAGTCATCAGACCCCGCATGCCAGCCATTTGCCTTATCTGTGAGATGTTCCCCTTTGCCCCCGAGGCAGCCATCACATGCACCCCACCATAGCGTTCCAAGGACTGGGAAATAGTATCCGTGATCTTATCCGTAGTCTCCGTCCAGACTTCAATGGTCCGATTGTAGCGCTCATCCTCAGTGATAAGGCCCCGGTTGAACTGGCTCTCAACAACACGGACTTTTTCATCACCCTCTTCAAGAAGCTTCGCTTTATCGCGCGGCACCTCAATGTCTTTCGCAGCAATGCTCGTGCCCGACTTAGTGGCATACTCGAAACCTAGCTGCTTAAGACTGTCGAGCATAGCAACAGTAGGAGCATTCCCCAGCAAGCGATAGCAGTCTGACACGAAGCCTTTCAAAACAGCTTTGTCCACAACTTGATTACAGTAGCGAAATTCAGCAGGCAGAACATCGTTGAACAGGATCCGACCAACACTAGTCTTCATTCGCTGCCCCCCCCCATCCTCGATCCTTACTTCTATTTCGGCATCCAAGTTGATAATCCCCAACTCGTTGGCCAGCTTAGCTTGTTCAGGGTCGCTGAAACGGTGCCCTTCACCCCTAGCCCCACGTCTAATGCTAGTGAGATAATAGCAACCCAGAACCATATCCAGGGTCGGTGCCATTACCGGCTCGCCAGAACTCGGCAGAAGCATGTTATAGATGCTAAGCATCTGTTCTCTAGCCTCTGCTACCGCCGCTCTGGAAAGTGGCACATGAACCGCCATTTGGTCACCGTCGAAGTCTGCATTAAAGGCCGTGCACACCAATGGATGGATCTGTATAGCACTACCGTCAATAAGTACAGGCTCAAAAGCCTGGACGCTGAGACGATGTAATGTTGGAGCCCTGTTAAGTAACACTGGCCGCTCTTTAACCACCTCCGCCAAGATATCCCACACCTCAGGTCTTGCTTTCTCCACCTGCCGCCGAGCACTCTTGATGTTGTGGGCATACCCTTGCTCGATCAGCCGACGCATAACAAAAGGCTTGAACAACTCCAAGGCCATATGCTTAGGCAAACCACACTCGTGGAGCTTCAGTTCAGGTCCGACAACAATAACCGAACGGCCACTATAGTCTACTCGCTTACCTAGAAGGTTTTGGCGGAAGCGACCCTGCTTGCCTCTGAGCATATCAGACAGCGACTTCAACTTATGAGCGCTACCGATCGCAGGTGCCCGTCCTTTCCGCCCGTTGTCGATGAGCGCATCGACGGCCTCCTGAAGCATACGTTTTTCATTGCGAATTATGATTGCTGGAGCTCCCAAATCAATCAAGCGGCGGAGACGGTTATTGCGATTGATCACGCGCCGGTAGAGATCATTAAGATCGCTGGTGGCAAATCGGCCGCCGTCTAACTGGACGATGGGGCGTAGCTCCGGAGGCAATACCGGAAGCACGGTCACCGCCATCCACTCAGGCTTATTGCCGCTCCGCCAAAAAGCCTCAACCACCCGCAGTCGCTTACTGGCTTTCTTCCGACGCTGGCCTGAGCTGGATCGCACTTCATCAACAAGTTTCTGGCGTAGATTTTCAAGGTCGATGTCCTTGAGGATGCTTAGTATAGCCTCAGCACCCATAGCCGCTTGAAAGATGTCGCCACATTCCACTTTGAGTTCCTGATATTGAGGCTCGGTAAGAAGCCTCCGCAGCCGGAGGTTTTCTAAGTTTCCTATCCTTATCTCAAGCTCAGCTCTCTTGTCAAGCACGTCTGGCTGCAGCTGATCTACATCACCCGAGGGTTCTTCATCTGGCTCAGCTTCTGTTTCCGTCTCCACAATCTGATTCTCAGATATCTGCTCTGTTTCAAGGGACACCCGAGCAAGTCTCTCCTTAAGTTGCCTGATTTGCTCCTGTTGTGCTACATCATCAACGGAAGTAACGACATATTGCGCGAAGTAGATGACCCGCTCTAAGTGCCTGGGAGAGATGTCGAGAAGCAACGCTAGCCGACTGGGCACTCCCTTGGCAAACCAGATGTGAGCTACCGGTGCAGCCAGCTCGATATGACCCATGCGTGTCCGGCGTACTCTAGAATGCTCAACCGTGACTCCACACCTATCACAGGTTACTCCACGGTAACGTATCTTCTTATACTTGCCACAATAACACTCATAGTTCTTGGTCGGCCCAAAGATCTTTTCGCAGAAAAGCCCGTCTTTTTCAGGTTTCAGGGTTCGATAGTTGATGGTTTCAGGCTCAATTACCTCACCGTAAGACCAGCTTCTGATTTGCTCTGGCGAAGCCAACGAAATACGGATGGCACTAAAATCATTGACCTCTGTCATTTGTCTCCTCTAGCTCAAAGCGCTCGGCCTAGCGCCAATTCTCTTCCTCTCCTCGAGAAAGCTTATCATTTCTTCTTCATCATTAAGCAGCTCAACGGCGAGCCCCAAACTGCGCAATTCCATAAAAAGGACCTTGAAAGACTCAGGAACACCTGGTTGGAGTATGTCTTCACCCTTAACAAGGGACTCATAGGCTTTAGCTCGACCAGCTACATCATCTGACTTCACAGTAAGTAGTTCCTGCAGCATGTGACTGGCACCGTAGGCTTCCAATGCCCATACCTCCATCTCGCCGAAGCGTTGCCCGCCGAATTGAGCCTTGCCGCCGAGAGGTTGCTGCGTGATTAGAGAATAAGGGCCAGTGGATCGGGCATGTACCTTGTCATCAACAAGGTGAACAAGCTTCATCATGTAGATACTGCCTACAGTTATCGGTTGGCCAAATGGCTCACCAGTCCGTCCATCACGGAGAACAATCTTGCCAAATATGGGTGCCGATTGTCTCTCCTCCAGGTACATCTTTTCTACCATCTCCTCCACTTCCCCATCACTGAGGCCATGAACGCTCCTGCCCAAGCCTTCAAGCCATAAACGAAGACAGGCTCTCCTGGGCTCCCCTGGATAGCCATCCTCAAGTACTCGCTCTGTATTGTAGCCATGACCAGCCAGCCAAGCTCTAGCCCTTTCCCGTTCCCCGTTACCGGAACTAGCGCGAGCGGCTGAGTTCGTCACGCGTGACTGCCGAATTATCCAAGCCCGAGCCAGAGCATCCTCGATAGCGGTATTGTCAGCCCCATCGAAGATCGGATTGAGAACCTTGAAATCCAACGTTTCAGCGGCCCAACCCAGGTGGGTCTCCAGAATCTGTCCGATATTCATACGCGACGGCACGCCAATAGGGTTGAGAATGATATCCACCGGTCTACCATCAGGCAAGAAAGGCATATCCTCCTCAGGCAGAATGCGGGAGATAACGCCCTTGTTGCCATGTCTGCCCGCCATTTTGTCTCCCACAGAGATTTTTCGTTTCTGTGCCACCCACACTCGCACCAGTACATGAACCCCCGCAGGCAAGTCACTATGGCTATCGCGCGAGAAGACTCTGACGTCGATTACTTTACCCCATTCGCCGTGCGGCACTCGAAGAGAGCTGTCTTTTACCTCACGGGCTTTTTCACCAAAGATAGCCCGTAGTAGTTTTTCCTCAGCAGTTAGCTCGGTTTCTCCTTTCGGGCTAATCTTGCCCACCAAGATAGAGCCGGGACCAACTTCAGCGCCTGTACGGATGATGCCGAATTCATCCAGATCGCGCAGACTCTCCTCACCTACATTGGGTATGTCTCTAGTGATCTCTTCCACACCCAGCTTGCTCTCCCGGGCCTCTATTTCGTACTTCTCAATATGGATAGAGGTGAACTTGTCGCTCTTTACCAGTTTGTCGCTAATGATAACAGCGTCTTCGAAGTTATATCCTCGCCAGCTCATGAAGGCACAAAGGATGTTTTGCCCCAGAGCAAGCTCTCCGTGATCTGTTGCTGAACCATCGGCTACGACTTGGCCCTTTTTGACCTTATCTCCCTTGGACACTGTGGGCCGTTGGTTGATGCATGTCCCTTGATTGGTTCGGACAAACTTGGCCAACGGATAGACACGTTCGTTTCCATCCGTCTCATTGACTGTCACGCGAGTACTGGTAACCGAGACAACCTCACCATCCTCGCGCGCGAATTCCACCTGCCCGCTACACTTGGCCACTTCCTCTTCCATCCCAGTGCCTATCAATGGAGCGTCAGGACGCAGCAAAGGCACCGCTTGACGCTGCATGTTTGACCCCATCAAAGCCCTGTTGGCATCATCATGCTCAAGAAACGGTATAAGGCACGTAGTAACACTGAACACTTGCTTCGGCGAAACGTCCATCAAGTCTACGGCCTCCCCCGGCTCTTTGAGATATTTGCCACCTCTTATGACGCCGATTCTATCCTCAATGAACTCGTTTCTCTGGTTGAGAAGGGCGTTGGCTTGAGCAATAGCATATTGTTCTTCCTGGTCAGCGGTCAGATAGACAATTTCCTCGGAGACGAAAGGAACCACTTGAATAGTCCGGTGAGACAAAGAGGCCAGTTGTTCAGCAATTTCCTTGGTAACCGAAGTTCTCTTGGTGACGACAACACTCCCATCACTGTCGACAACATCCTCCATGATTGTCCTATTCAGCAACTCCTCAACACTATTAGGAACCTTACTGATAACCTTGCGGTAGGGTGTCTCAATAAAGCCGTACCGATCAACGCGGGCATAGGTCGCCAGGGACCCGATGAGACCGATGTTCGGCCCCTCCGGCGTCTCTATAGGACAAATCTTCCCATAATGAGAGTGGTGAACATCACGAACATCAAAACCAGCACGCTCGCGGGAAAGCCCTCCTGGCCCCATTGCTGAAAGGCGACGTTTATGAGTCAGCTCGGCTAACGGATTGGTCTGATCCATGAACTGAGAGAGCTGCGAACCACCGAAGAACTCCCTCATAGCAGCAACTATGGGGCGGTTATTGATTAACGTAGGGGGGGTGGCGGCTTCGGGCCCAACAATGCTCATGCGCTCTTTTATTGTCCGCTCTAGCCGTAGCAGCCCGATGCGAAACTGATTCTGTATAAGATGCCCTGCTGTTCGTACCCGCCGATTGCGTAAATGATCAATGTCATCCGGTTCTTCTACGCCGTTATTGATCAAAATAATGCGCCGGACTATCTCCACGAAATCCTCCGGCGTCAGGGACCGCTGAGCCTCAGGAACCTCAAGACGTAGTCTTTGATTCAGCTTGAATCGCCCCACTCTACCCAGGTCATAGCGTCGTGGATTGAAGAAGAGATTATGCAACAGGGCCTGCGCGCTATCGGGATTGGGCGGGTCACCAGGACGTAATCTCTTGTATATGTCAATCAAGGCGTCAGTCTTGTTCCTGATATCAGGCTCTCTGTCCATCGTAGACTGCATAAAGGCGTGCTCTTCCAGTTTCTCCACGTCTGCGAAAAGCTCGAGTAGCTCGCTGTCGCTGTCGTAGCCAATAGCACGCAGCAGAACCGCCACAGGGATCTTCCTTTTTCCATTCACCTTCGCGAAGATAACATCCCTGCTGGACGTTTCAAACTCCAGCCAGGCACCATGTTCTGGAATCAATTTGGCAAAGCATAGCCGACGTCCGCTCGCCGGGTCTTCATGGGAGCTGAAATAGATGCCAGGGGAACGGATCAATTGATTGACTACCACCCTTTCCGCACCACTAATTATGAAAGTGCCTTTCTCCGTCATCAGAGGAAGATCGCCGAAGAAGATATCCGTTTCCTTAATCTCTCCGGTCTCCTTAACAACGAGTTGGGCCCTAACATAAAGAGGAGCAGAATATGTTGTATCTCTCTGCCAACACTGATCTACGGAATACACAGGTTGGCGAAACTCATAGCCGACAAACTTCAGCTCCAACCTGGTACCAGTGAAGTCAAGAATAGGTGAGACTTCTTGGAAAAGCTCCTTCAGGCCCTCTTCTTGAAACCAACGAAAGGAGTCAAGTTGAACCTGGATAAGATTGGGGATCTCCAAGACCTGGGGTAGTTTGCCGAAAGATTTCCTTTTTTCCAAGATAACCCTTGGTTCTTCAGACGCTAACGAATCAGACACAGATCTCGGGGCTCAGAAACCAAAAAGGCCCGACAATTGCAGTTCTCAATCAAGACATAGACGGTAGCTGTGGATTGCGAATGGGGAATTGCAATGAAAAGACCCTAGCAAAGGCATACGCCAATACCGTAAATTATAAGTCTAGCACCCATTTTGAATTTTGTCAAGCAATTTCAACCGATTTCATAGTTCTTTTCGAAAATTTTTTGATCACACGCGGGCAGGATTGGCAAAGAAAGCGTCTTGGTGGATAGTCATGCGCTCGCCTGGGCATACAACAAAACAAGTAGTATCACGCTGCACGTGACGTATCCAGGGTTCCCAAGGCTCTTTCGGACAAAACCAGGCTCAAGGTTGTTGATCTGCCCCCGGTACAGGGATGGTGCATCTGTACAGTGGATACAGCAAAGCCAGCAGCCTCAATTTACGCCTGCGGCAACTCACATATCCTGCGCAATGTCGCGGCTACATTAAGGTCATTGACCTGCGGCATACAGAATTCCAAATAGTCTGTCCCTGGAACAAATTCTTACCCGGGATATGAACTGGCACGCGTACGAGCTGGAGTATAAATCCGCTGCGTAGCTGCGGTTTTCCCAACTCCTAAGCAGAGAAAAAGGCTGCGTCCACTATCGTTCATTTTGACTGGCCATTGGAGCGGTGATATAATCTGAATTCAGATAGGCTGCTCAGCTAAGGAGGAAGTAAATGCCATTTCATATGGGCCCGATGGAAATCGGCCTCATTCTGGTTATCGTCCTTATCGTCTTCGGGGTTGGTAGATTGCCCCAGGTCGGCGGTGCCATCGGCAAGAGCATAAGGGAGTTCCGCAAAGCCCGCGCCGGAGAAGAGACGGAAGATAAGGATAAGGATGTTGCCAAATCGAGCGAAACGGAAGCCAAAGACAAGAGCTAGCCGCTAAAGGTTAGAGCGCTTCTCCCTCTGATGCCGCCGGACGGATGAACAGAAGCCCCAGCAAGAGAGTTACGGCCTACTCTGCAGGTTAGCTCTCTGCTATGGACTAGAGCCAAGAGGAATACTATGGACTTCATGGGCATTGGCCCTCTCGAATTATTGCTCGTCCTCATCATAGGTTTCCTTCTCCTCGGTCCGGACAAGTTGCCAGAGATGGCATCCAAAGCAGGACAGCTATACCGCAACTTCAAGAAAGCCACCTTTGATCTGAGCAAGACAGTCACGGAAGACCTGTCAGCCGAAAAAAAGGCAATCAGCAATGACTTGTCGAGCATAAGTAAGACAATTACCGAAGACCTGTCGGCCGACAACAGCGCAGAAAGAGACTCAGTGATAGCCTCGGCAGCGCAGTCCGACGAAAAGGTGAACATGGAGAACACTCCAAAGAGAACACCACCACGCCGGTCAGACGAAGACCTAGATGAGCGATGACACCAAACTCACCTTCATGGGCCACCTGAGGGAGCTGCGCTCCTGCCTGCTTAGAACAGTAATTGCTCTAATCGTTGCCCTTCTTGTCTGCTTTGGCGTGACCTATTACTTCAAGGACTTCGTCTTCGGAATACTGACAAAACCAGCCCTGGAACAGGTGCCTGAACTGCCCATTATCTTCACCGAAGTCACCGAGATGATGGCCACCTATATAAAGGTAACGCTCTATACAGCACTAGCCCTAGTCCTGCCTTTCGTCATTTACCAGATCGTGATGTTCATCCGACCGGCGTTGACGAGGCGAGAGAGGGGGTACCTCTACCTGCTTTTGCCGTCGGTGTTTATTCTGTTTACTGCTGGGGCTGTTTTTGCCTACTTTATCCTGCTTCCGCCAGCTTTCAACTTCCTGCTTACATTCGGCGGCGACATTGCCGAACCCATGATAAAGGTGGGGAACTATGTCTCCGTACTAACAAGGCTGATCTTCTGGATTGGCATGTGTTTCGAAATCCCTCTCGTCATGTTCTTCTTGACCAAGATCGGCGTTGTCAGAGCGGAGTGGCTGGCGAAATACCGCCGCTTTGCCTATGTTTTGGCTTTCATCCTGGGTGCCATTATCACCCCCACCTTTGATCCCGTCAATCAAAGCCTGGTAGCTGTCCCTATCGTTTTTCTTTACGAACTTGGTATACTCTTATCCAAGCTAGCCCGGCGAAAAAAGGCAGAACTTGCTTGAACCGGGAGCTAAGATAGGACCGAGGGAGCGTTTGAGTCCCGGTGGGCTTCGCGGACTTCAAATCCGTCGGGAGGCATTAGAAGTGTCTCCGGTGGGTTCGACTCCCATACGCTCCCGCCACGCCTTTGCTTAACACTCCCGATATGGACAACCGATTGGTAGTCTTTCACTATTAAGCACATTGGACTTGAGCTCTCCCCAAGAGGGGAATAAGGGGAATTCCATTTCGGTTTGGGTGGGTGTATAATTCGCAAATGAAGAGCCAACCAAATGGCTGAAAGGAGGAGGGGGAAATGGGAACCAAGGGTCGGAAGAACGTAAAGAAGTCCAAGAAGCAAAAGGATAAGAAGAAATAGGTAAATTAAACGTGCTTCCCGATGAACTGTAGGTACAGAATGGACAGAACGAAGTTAGACC
>Ga0209986_10003163_pt1 | contig 14584 bp, 12 predicted proteins | sample BlataG_FD_183168 | JGI IMG/M metagenome (GOLD analysis project Ga0209986, IMG submission 183168) | Deep subsurface microbial communities from Black Sea to uncover new lineages of life (NeLLi) - Black_00105 metaG (SPAdes) (version 2) | ecosystem: Environmental > Aquatic > Marine > Oceanic >...
TATCTATCTTGTTCTGGCCAGAAGGCAATCAGCCCCCCAAGAACCAGGACTCCTCCGCCAATCCATATCCAGTTAACCAGCGGGTTGACCAGAACCTTGAAGGCAGTGGTACCGTCCTCATCCCAGCCGACTAGGATGACATATAGGTCTTCGAGGAGGGTGTTACGGATGGCTACTTCAGTCACCGCCTGCTGGTAGCTCCGGTGAAAGTATTTTTCCGGAACTAACTCGCCTATCAATTTCCCCTCGTTATAGACCGACAGGGTGGCAGTAACTACCAGCTTACTCTGGGTTTGATAGCGGTCCATACCCTTATAAGTGAGGGTATAACCCTTGATGGTCATCGACTCACCCGGCTTAAGTGCCGCTTCCTTTTCCACATCGTAGACAGACGAGCCGATGACCCCAACGGCGATGAGGATAATAGCGATGTGGACGATATAGCCACCATAGCGAGGTTTGTTGGCCCAAATCAAGCCCCAAAAGGCTTTCAGGTAATTTTCTGCCCTCATCCGGTGGCGGGCTCTTGTCTCTCGGAACCATTCATAAAGTATGGTACAGAGGACGAAGCCACACAATGAGAAGGCGACAAGGGCATACCATTCCTTTATCCCCAAAATGAAAAGACCTATCCCAAGAACTAGAGCTGCCACCAGAGGCCAGAGGAAATTGCCAATCAGGTTTTTGATTGATGCCCGCCGCCAACCAATAAGGGTGCAAAGGCCGGTAAGAAGAATAATGGCTAGGAAAATAGACCCGCTCACCTGATTGAAAAAGGGCGCCCCAATACTAACCTTGACTCCACGTACCGCCTCGGATATCACCGGGAAAACCGTCCCTATGAAAATAGCCAAAGCAGCACCAACTAAGAGCAGATTGTTCAGCAGGATAGCACCCTCCCTGGAAATAAGGGACTTCATCTCCACATCACCCTTTAATTCTTTAGTGCGGGAGTAAAGTAAGCCCAGCGAGCCAAAGATGGTGATACTAAAAAAAGCCAAGAGGAAGGGACCTAAGGCAGACTCAGCATAAGTATGAACCGAGGAAAGGATACCACTCCGGGTCAGGAAAGTGCCGAATATCACCAGGCTGAAGATTAGTATTACCAGCACCATATTCCAGACCTTGAGCATTCCTGTCCCTCTTTGCATCATAGTAGAGTGAAGGAAGGCAGTAGCCACCAGCCAGGGCATCAAGCCAGCGTTCTCTATTGGGTCCCACGCCCAGTAGCCTCCCCAGCCAAGCTCCACATACGCCCACCAAGCGCCAATGATATTACCAACCCCAAGGAGCAGCCAGGCCAGAAGCGCCCATCTTCTTACCGCTATTATCCACTCATCGCCCAGCCGCCTAGTCAGCAGAGCGGCAATAGCGAAGGCAAAGGGGATGGTAAAACCGACATAACCAGCCAGCAAGGCCGGCGGGTGCAATATCATCCCTGGATTCTCAAGCAGGGGGTTAAGACCCGTCCCATCGGTGGGAACAGGGAGGAGCTTGTGGAAAGGGTTTGATGCTGAGAGCAATAGAATGAGGAAGAAAGCCTCGGTGACCATGACAATTGAGGAGGCATAGGGCACCAGCTCCCGGTTTCTATCTCGCTTTTGGAGCACTACCACCGCAGCAAATACAGACAGCAGCCATCCCCAGAAGAGTAGCGAACCGTTATTACCCGCCCATAAGGCGCTCAAGAGGTAAGGCAGGGAAGTATCACGGCTGGTGTAGGCGGCGACATATTCTACCTGAAAGTCATGAGTAACCAGGGCGTAGACTAGAACCGCCACCGAAATAGAAACCAGCCCGCAAACAGCAAGGAGGCTGTTCTTGGCACTGTCAGTCAGCGTCGGGTGTTTCCCCTTCGCCCCAAATATGAAGGCAATAGCTGAGTAAATTGAAGCTACCAGTGCCAGAAATAGCGTAATGTAGCCTATGTCTGCCATACTTCACTTTCCCAAATAGAACCTCAGTTACTAGGCACGTATCTCGAAGGACATTTTGGCATAAGCGTGTGCGCTTGGAAAGTGCCGGTCGAATCAAGATAGCCTTCAACGGTAACATCACTACCAGCCTTGAAAGTATCAGGGACAATTCCGTGATACACTACTGGCAGGCTCTCCTCTCCATCAATAATGGTGAACCGCAGTATGCGCCCCGCAGCCTCCCGTTCCACAGAGTCAGGGGTAACCTCCCCGTTCACCCGCACATTCTGACCGTGTATTGAGTCTGCCTGTACTAAGAGTTCGCTAACCGTATAGTAGAAGATGGTTGCCCTCTGGAAGGCTATATAGCCCAGATAGCCGGCGGCAAGAAATACAATAAGCCCCCCGATAAGGAACCTTTTCCTTCTCACTGGTCTCCTCCTTTGCCTAGGAGAGATGCTATCTGGGTTTCGATAACCACTTCCACCAGTACTTTGACTTTTAAGGTGGCTGCCAAACGGGGTTAATTCTTAGTAAGCTATTAGAGCGCAATACTTCAAGCGAAGATTTTTTCGGCTTGTTCTGCCCTTATTCCTTCCGCGGCTTTTTCCATCCCCAAAACTAGCTCTGAGGCGGCTTCACCCCTGCCCACGGTTTGAATAGCTACCCGGTTTACTGCCTTTTCCGCCAGTGTGAGTTCACGCAAAAAAGCCGTGTAATTGTCCTGAGTCTGGTAAGCATCCTTTACCAGCGACTGGTAGTTGTTACCTTGGGCATCGAGGAGCTTAAGATAGTGGTCAAGGAGCAGATTTATCTCATTCATTTGCTGCCGGCGTATTCTATCAGAGTAAACCCCCTGTTTGTCGGCAGCCAGTATGTTACTTGTTTTTTCCTCAATCCGGGCGAGCACATCTTGCCTAGATTGGTCGTTCTTCATAATTTCAAGGGCAGCATCAAGAGCCAGCTTTTTGGTGAACAGGAAATTCAGCACAAAGGTTTCACTGGCTCTCTTGTATCTTAGAAAAATAAAAACGAAAATGAAAGGGATCATAAATGCCCATACCGTGATGTCTGGCATTTTCACTACGCTTCTGGCAATGGCTTTCGCCAGCCGCCGTTCCTGGGAATGAATAATGTTATACTTTGTATCTAGAAACGTCGGCAGAATTCTTCGCATTGTTAGCCCCTCCTTACCTCAGAGAAGAGTTTGCGCACTCCTCTTGTCCTCATTTCATCTATTGCTGCGTGTTTGGTTAACATTGGCTGCCAGACCTCTTCTGTCTCACCCAAGGTCTTAATAACGGCTCGGTCAATTTCTCTTTCAATCGAGGTAAGCTGGTGCAAGAAAGCTTCATAATTCTCTTGAGTCTGGTAGGTATTTTTTACCAGAGATTGATAACTATTGCCTTCAGCCTCAAGCAGTTTAGAATAATGGTCAATGCGCAAATTTACTTCTGTCATTTGCCCCTGGTGTATCCCCCAAGAATAAAGTTTTTGAGAAGTGAGCTTGTCTCTAGTTTCGCTCTCAATCTGGGTAAGTCTGCTTTGCCTATCTTCACCCTTGCTTATGGCAAAAGCAGCGTCAAGAGCCAGCTTTTTGACAAACAGAAAATTCTTGGTGAATATTTCAGTGTCCCTCTTCCTTCGGAAAAAATCAAAAATAAACACGAACGGTATCAAGAAGTGCCATACCGTCAGGGGTTCCCTTACTATCACTCCGATGGCAACAGCTCTGGCAAATGACTCCTCGTAGGCGAGAATAATGCCATACTGTGTACGCATAACCCCCCACCCCCCAGCGATTTAGAATGATAACACCAGCTATTCTACCGTGTCAATCGGTTCAAAGAGAGATTGGTGGTCTTACCTTGTGTTATAATGTGACAGACTATGGCGTTACCTCGGATTATGCAACTTGAAGTAACCACGGCCTGCCAGTTGCGGTGCACTTTCTGTCCCCGCACTGTTCTGGCTGACCGCTGGGTCACGGCTCACTTGCCTTGGGAAATGTTCTCTCCGCTGCTACCTTTTGTCCAACGCACAGAGCTGGTGCATTTGCAAGGGTGGGGGGAACCGCTACTTCACCCCCGTCTCTGGGATATGGCAGCAGCTATTAAAGAAAGGCATGGACGGGTAAGTCTGACTACCAACGCTATGCTACTGGACGAGGCAGCAAGCCGTGAGGCTTGCCGAATAGGCGTGGACCTAGTAGCAATTTCAGTAGCCGGGGCTCAAGCGGCAACTAATGATTCTTTAAGGGTTGGCTCACACCTTGACCAGATTTGCGCCAATATCTCCTACCTGTGCCAGCTCAAGCCTCGCCCAAAGGTAAACCTGGTTATGCAGATGATGAAGCCTAACTTAGAGGAGCTGCCAGAACTGGTCACTTTAGCGGCTAAATTGGGGGTAGATGGAGTGGTAGCTCCCAATCTCGATTATGCCCCTACCACTGAAGTAGACGCCCTCAAAGCCTTTAGCTTTTCCCCTGACCCCCACCAGGTTGAGCTAACTGATGAAGCGCAGACAAGGGGCAAAGAGTTGGGGGTTAAGGTACGTATATACCCGTTGAGACCCAGCAGTGACGTTTTGATGTGCGATGCTGACCCGGTGCACACTGTCTGGATTACGGTATGGGGAGAAGTGGCACCTTGCCCCTACCTTGCCCTTCCCTGCCGGGGTGATTTTCCCAGGCTTTTCAGGGGGAAGGAGGAGCAACTATCTCGTTTTACCTTTGGTAAGGTAACCGACGGGCTTGACCAAGTAATAAAGGCTCAAGCGGCTCGCTCCTTCCGGCAAGCCTTTGCCCGGCGCTTGCAAGTGGATACGTTGGATGCCATAGCTGATAAAGTACCATCACTACTAAGTCCACGGAGTGCCTTAGCTGGCTTCCTGAAACCGTTAGCCCAGACGACATCTCTGACAAAGTCTGCTACGCTACTGCCACCTCCTGACCTTTGCCGCAACTGCTACAAGTTCTACGGCCTCTGAGGCAGGTGGGGAGGGGGTCCCAAAGACCCCCCTCCTTTTTGTTATCCTCAGTCTGCCTTAGATGGGCGGAGTGAACAGCCACCCGGACCAGAGAATCCAGACGATTCCCAGGGTCCAGAATGCATTCATTAGCTGGGCAATCCAGTAGGCGATAGCCGGTTTGCCGCCACCAACCGAAAGCAATTCCTTAAAGCGGGTTTCCAGGCCGATGCAGACGAAAGCCAAGACGAAGAACGGGTCACGGAAACTCTTGGCAAGGCTGCCGACTGCCTGTGCTTCTTTTGCGCCCATGATCGGCTCGAGCACGAAGAAGACGATTAATGAAGCTACCACAAAGCCGACGATGAACTTGGGGAAGCGGTACCAGATTTCCATAATCGAAGGTCTTGCCGCACCCGCGGCTCGGTCCAGGCTCATAACAGCCCAGAGAGCCATAAAGAAGGCGGCGAAGCCGATGAGAACATTCTGAGCCATCTTGACAATAAGTGCCACCGTCACTGCTGCCTCGCCTGGGTAAACCGCCCCGGCGGCTGCCACTGCGCCAGTATTGTCAATAACCCCACCAATCCAGGCGCCAGCCATATTTGCCGGCAGACCCATAGCCAAAGCTATGGGCGGCATAATTATAATCAATACTACGGCACAAACCATAATCCAGGCGATCATATAGCTAACTTCCTTGGGGTTGCCTTTGAGGGCGCCGCCGGCGGCAATGGACGCCGAAACGCCGCAGATGGAGACGCCGGTAGCCATGATGCCAGCGAAGCGCTCTGACATGCCAAACCTTCTGCCCAGCCAGTAGGCAAAGAACCAGACTCCTCCCACCACCAAGATGGCCTGTCCCATGCCAACGCCACCGGCCTTAATTACATCGGAGAAAAAAATGGCCGCCCCCATGCAGACCAGACCAATTTTGATAAAGTACTCCGTCATAACACCGGCTTTCAGCCACTTCGGGACACCCACAATGTTGCTGATGAGCAAGCCAAGAATTATTGCCCAGATAACATAGGGTATTTGTACAAATGCAAGCAATTTCCACTTGGCCAGGAAAAAGGACAGGAAGCCTAGGGCGAAGATTACGATAAACGCCGGGATGTAATACCAAGTGAACCTCTTCATGAAAACTAAACCGATGATGGTTAGTATTATTACGAAGAGGAACGCCCAAACGGTAGTCCCCAGGGTGCCAATCACATCGGGGAAAGCCTCGCCTAGGGTTGTCCATGAGCCAATTTTGTACCACTTCGGAAGTATCCCGATAAGGGCCAGCGCCAAAATCAGCCAGCCAATCCAGCAAGCCCACCAGTCTTCTGCCCGCCACAGGGAAGACCAGTTAATACCTTTCTTTGCTTCCACAGCATCCCTCCTTTTATTGGATTAATTAGTAGCAACTACTAGAACGCTGTTTAAATTAGCCCGCTATACTCTCAACGGCACCACCCCCTTTTCCCCAAACTTTGGCTTTCAATGTCTTTAACCTGTTTTAAACCATGCCCAAAAGTTAACAGCTAGGTTAGGCATTGACCGCCTCGAGTATCTTCCCTGGCTTGACAGCCTTAGCTAGACCACCTGATTATCTGAAAAAACATTACTATTTTGGTCGTATTATGTTACTAAAAATAGGTCTTGTCAATACCTTTCAACCTTTTTTTAGGGTCTACTTTGACAAGGAACTAAAGGCTTTGCTGGCTGCTTCAACCGTAGCCTCGATGTTGGCACCGGTATGAGCAGTAGAGACAAAAGCAGCTTCAAACTGCGAAGGTGGCAGGTATATGCCCTGAGATAACATCTGATGAAAGAATCTGGCATAAAGCTTGGTGTCAGCTTGACAAGCCGTTTCATAATCTGTCACCGGTTCCCTGGCGAAGAAGATAGTAAGAATTGAGCCTACCCTTGGTACTTGTATGCTTATTAGGGCCTTGTTGGCGGCTTGGGTAATGCCTTGTTCCAGAAGAGATGAACGTGTTTCAAGCTGGCTATAGAGTCCGGATTCCTTCAAGATGTTGAGGGTTTCAATGCCAGCGGTCATGGCTACTGGATTTCCAGAGAGAGTCCCGGCTTGATATACCGAACCGACAGGAGCAACCATTTCCATAATCTCACGGCGGCCGCCATAGGCTCCTACCGGCAACCCGCCGCCGATGATTTTCCCAAGACAGGTGAGGTCAGGGGTTACCTTATATAGAGCCTGGGCACCACCATAAGCAACCCGAAAACCAGTAATTACCTCGTCAAAGATGAGAAGTACGCTCGCTTCCTGAGTCAAGTAACGTAGGTGCTCCAAAAAGCCAGGTTGCGGGGGCACCACGCCCATATTAGCCGCTATCGGTTCCACGATTATGGCTGCTATGTCTCCGCTAAACTTAGTCAAGAGCTGTTCTACCATTTGCCAATTATTGTAAGCCGCAACCAGAGTTTCCGAAGTGAAAGAGGCAGGTACACCGGGACAACTGGGTAGTCCCAGAGTTGCCATTCCTGACCCGGCCTTGGCTAGCAACCCGTCGGAATGACCGTGATAGCAACCAGCGAACTTTACTATCTTGTCCCTACCGGTAGCTGCCCGAGCTAAGCGAATAGCACTCATTGTCGCTTCCGTGCCTGAGTTAACAAAGCGAACCATTTCCATAGAGGGCATGGCGGCACAGACCATCTTTGCCAACACTGTTTCCAGTTCAGTGGGCGCTCCAAAGCTGGTGCCACGCTCAAGTGCTTTCCTGATAGCTTCTACCACCTGCGGGTGCGCGTGACCTAGAATGAGGGGACCCCATGAACAGACATAATCTATGAATTCATTGCCGTCTTCATCATAAATTCTGGCTCCGTTACCACGGCTTATGAACAGAGGCTCACCCCCAACCGCTTTGAAAGCCCGCACCGGACTGTTAACACCTCCGGGGAGGTATCGTTGAGCCTCATCAAAAAGCGCCTTGGAACGTTTCGTCTCTGTCATATCATCCCTTCACCTCTTGGACAGCCAGCCAGCGGCTTCCTTGGCGTGATAGGTAATGATAACATCAGCTCCGGCCCTCTTAATAGCTGTCAGAATCTCTAACACCAACCGAGGTTCATCTATCCAGCCACGCTGGGCTGCCGCTTTAACCATGGCAAACTCACCACTTACGTTATAAGCGGCTAAGGGATGACGGAATGTATCGCGCACCTTACGTATCACGTCCAGGTAAGCCAATGCTGGCTTCACCATTATTACATCTGCTCCCTCAGCAATATCCTGCTCTACCTCCCGCAATGCTTCTCGCCAGTTGGGCGGATCCATTTGGTGGGAACGGCGGTCGCCAAATTGGGGCGCAGATTGAGCCGCATCACGGAAGGGCCCATAGAAAGCCGAGGCATATTTTGCTGCGTAGGACATGATTGGAACCAGATGAAATCCGCTTTTGTCCAGGGATTGGCGAATCGCCTTCACTCTTCCATCCATCATGCCGGAAGGGGCCACCATGTCGGCACCGGCTTGGGCATGAGACACCGCAGTCTTGGCCAGGAACTCAAGAGTCTTGTCATTATCAACATAGCCATCTACCACCACCCCACAGTGACCATGACTAGTATACTCGCAGAGGCAGACATCAGTCACCACTACTAACTCCGGCACTGCCGCCTTTATGACCCGTGTTGCTTGCTGAATAACCCCCTCCGGATGGTAGGCTCCCGAGCCGAGCTCGTCTTTATACTGGGGAATACCGAAAAGGATTACCCCAGGCAGACCAAGCCTGGCTATCTCTTCAGCCTCCTTGGGCAGCAAGTCGACTGAATGGCGGAAGACACCCGGCATTGAGGCTATCTCTTCCTTTACCTGGTTGCCTTCGATAACGAAAAGGGGATAAATCAGGTCACCGATATCAATATGAGTTTCTCGAAACAGGGCCCGCAAAGCTTCAGTGCGGCGGAGACGGCGCAAACGCAACTCAGGAAAGCTACTCATTTTCCCCCCTTTGGCAGTAATGCTCTATAGCTTCTATTAAGCCAGCCATGGTATGCCTTCGGGCAACTATATCCACCCTCAAACCAGCCTTGGTAGCAGTAGATGCGGTTCCAGGACCGATGCAGGCTATTAGAGCCTTATTCATCACCTCTCGTTTCTTACCCAGTGCGGCTGCCAAATTAGCCACCGTGGACGAACTGGTAAAGGTGACAACATCAATTTCTCCGGCCAAGAGCATTTGCTTGGCTTGTGAAAGACTCCTGATATCGGGGGTTGTTCTGTAAGCGGTTACCTCATGTACCTCGGCTCCAAGCCGAGCGAGTCCTAAAGTCAACTCCTTCCCGGCGATGTCAGCTCTGGGCAGGAGAATTCGACATCCAGCGATGCCGTGGCGTTGAAGCTGGGCTAACAAGCTCTGGCTAGTATATTTTTTGGGAATGCAATCGGCACGTAGCCCCCTTTGCTCCAGAGCACTGGCAGTAGCTGAACCGATAGCACCAATGCGAATATCTTTCAGCCATCGGGCATCCAAGTCCAGGGCGTATAGCCGGTGGAAAAAGGCTTCAACGCCGTTGACACTGGTAAAGATTATCCAGTGGTAATTCCTCAGATTCAAGATAGCCCGGTCGAAATCATCGGGAACTGGTAGTGGCTGGATTTGTATGGCCGGCATTTCAATGGGCACCGCGCCGCGTCTCAACAGGAGTTCACTCAATCCTCTCGCCTGATGCTGAGCCCTGGTGACCAGAATACGCTTGCCAAAAAGGGGATGGCTGTCGAACCAGCCAAGACGCTCCCGGAGCCGAACCACTTCGCCGACCACCATCACTGCCGGTGGCTGAAGGCCTTCCTCCTCAGCTCGGGATACGATGTTCCCAAGCGTGCCGATTAGGGTCTGTTGCCGGTGAGTGGTGCCATTAACTATCAGGGCTACCGGGGTGGAGGGTGGCCTGCCGTTCTGTATCAACCGGTCAACTATGTGCCTCAAATTTCCCACCGCCATTAGAAACACCAGAGTGTCGGCACCTGTGCTTAGCTTATCCCAGGTAATCGCTGACTCACCTTTATCAGCAGTCTCGTGGCCGGTTACTACGGTAAACGAAGAAGCCAGACCGCGATGGGTCACCGGAATACCAGCATAGGCTGGGACTGCCAGTGCTGATGACACCCCTGGCACTACCTCAAATGGAACGCCGTTCATAGCTAGAGCCTCGGCTTCCTCTCCTCCCCGTCCCAGAACAAAAGGGTCACCCCCTTTTAATCTAACTACTATCTTGCCCTGCCGGGCTTTTTTTATTAGCAATTGATTTATTGCCTCTTGCTCCATGGTATGGCGGCGGGCTGATTTACCCACATATATCTTCTCGGCATTACGGCGGGCTACGCCAAGAAGACTATCATCAAGGAGACGGTCATATATAACCACATCAGCTTGTTTAAGGCAGTCCAGCCCTTTTACCGTGAGCAAGCCGGGGTCACCAGGACCAGCACCAACCAGGTATACCTTCCCCCGTCTCATTGTTCCCTTGCCTCGGCAACAGTTCGGACGGCTCCCATCGCCAGCAGCCTCTGTGCCAATCGTCCGGCTACTTGCTCAGAAGCAAGTACATCCCCTTCCTCTGAAGCATAAAGAATGCCATTACTACTAGCCGCCATCCCCTGAAGCCTGAGGGTATTACCGACTACCGTTCCCAGAGCGGCAATTGCCGCTGAACACCCCCCACCCATAGCCTGGACAAAGGAACGCTCAGCAACCACGCTTTGCCAAGTAATCTCATCATGCAGAGACTGGACAAGTGTTAGCATTTCATCGTCCCCTGCCCTTATCTCTAAGCCCAGGGTACCTTGCCCTGCCTGAGGTAAGAAATACGCCACGGGCAAATACTCGGTTATCCTATCCTCCCAGCCAAGGCGTATCATGGCCGCGGCAGCCACTATTATGCCGTCGACTTCACCGCTGGACACCTTACGCAGCCGAGTATCAATATTGCCTCTTATCCCCTGCACCCTTAAGTCGGAACGATAAGCAAGCAATTGAGCAGCGCGCCTTGGACTACCTGTACCTACTACCGAGTTCGGAGCAAGCTCATTCAGCCTGCCACCCCGTGAGACAAGGGCGTCTCGAGGGTCAAGCCTCTCGGTTACTGCGGCTAGGTGAAGCTGGTGAGGAATTTGAGTAGGCATGTCCTTAAGGCTGTGTACCGCCAAATCAATCCTGCCATCGAGCAAAGCTTCCTGTAACTCCTTAACAAACACCCCGTAACCGGAGATTCGCCCCAGGGGAGTGGTCTTTTGCTGGTCGCCTTTAGTTGCTATCTTGGTCAGGCTGAACTCAACATCGGGGTAGATGTTGGCAAGTCTGGTAAGTACCGACCTCGCTTGAATTTCAGCCAGCCGACTGCCTCGGGCACCAATGATGATGTGCTTCTTCACTTTGGTTCTTCCCCATCCAAGCGGAAAAGCTCGTTAATTGTCTGGGTGTACCCTTCCCTTTTCCCAGTGTTACTCTTCTTCAGGCATTGTATTGGGTCATGCAGTATCTTTTGGACAATGGCTTTGGTCATCGCTTCCAAGTGAGCCCGCTCATCGTCAGATAAATCTGGTAGCTTTTTGAGGGTTAAACCAAGCTGAACTTGGCGAATCTTCTCCGCCTTTTTCACCATAGCACTGATTACCGGTTTCATTTCAAGTTCCTGCCAATGGGAGATAAACCTTCCTACTTCGTCGGTGACTATCTCCATAGCACTCTGGATTTCGTCCTCTCTCTGTTTATGGTTTGACTCACCAACTCTGGTGAGGTCATCAATATCATAGAGAAAGACGTTGTTCAGTTGCCTTACTTGATATTCCACATCCTGAGGAACGGCGATGTCTATAATCACCAGGGGGTGTTCTGGGCGGGTACTCATTACCTCTTCTACAAGCCCTAGCTTAAGTACCGTGTGAGGTGCCCCGCTGCAACTGATGACGATATCACAAGCGCTTAACTTCTGTTCCAGGTTCTCCATGGGAACCCAAATACCGTGCAGCATTGTTGCCAAAGCTGCCCCCTTTTCTTGGGAGCGGCTGACAACCACTATTTGGGAAGCCCCGCGTTCCCGACATGCCTTGGCAGCTAATTGCCCGGCTTCACCAGCGCCAATGACCACGATTTGGCAATGGCCGATATCGCCAACGGCCCGCGCGGCAAGGTCTACTGCCACCGAACTGACGGAGAGGGCACTCCTGCTAATTCCGGTCTCGGCTCGGACACGCCTCCCCACTCGCACCGCTTGGCGGAAAAGGCTAAGAAGCGGCAGCCCCACTAAACCTGTCTTTTCTGCCTCTTCCAGGGCACGCCTCACCTGCCCCAGAATTTCAAACTCACCGATAATCATCGAGTCAAGCCCAGAGGCTACCCGGAAAAGATGCTTAACGGCGGCTTCACCATGATAAACGTAAATATACTGCAATAAGTCTGCCTGAGACAGGTTGGCTCGAGTATTGAAGAAGTTGATACTGGCTGATTCAACCGGTGCTCCCTCTTCAGCCAAGGCATAGACCTCGGTCCGGTTGCAGGTACAGAGAATAATCCCCTGGGAGACATAGTTATGGAGAGAAAGCAGGGCGTGTTGAAGCTGGCTGGCACCAATGGCTAATTTCCCACGAATGGCAACTGGTGTCGTCTTGTGATTAACACCTACCACGCATACTTGCATCTGCTAGCTTCACCTTACGGGTTTACTTGCCTAAGCATCTCCAAATTGCCTAGCAGGGTGGCTTTCGCCTTGTCTCGTTGGCCAGTTCGTAACAGCCCAAGTAGCAAATCTAGGTCCAGGGCTTTCTGCCAGTCATTGCCACTAACTCTGACCGCCCTCTTTTTTAGCTCAGAGCGGACGTCTTCAACTAAATCAGCCAGAGAAGCATACTCCGCCCCAAAATCCTGTTCAAGCCTGTCTCTGATTTTCCGTGCCAGAGCTGGGCTTCGGTGGGCTGTAGAGACGGCAATGGTCAAATCACCACGGCGGAAATAGGATGTGCCGATAAAATCAGACTGCGCCGAGCTATCTACTACGTTGACCAGAATCTTTCGTCGCCTCGCCTCACTGGCAACCTTTTGATTGGTGTCGCTTTCAGCGGTGGCAGCTATGGCAATGAAGGCGCCTCTAAGGTCTCCCGGTTCATACTCTTTGTCAAGCACACTAATTGACTTGGCCTCGGCTAACTGACTTAGCTCTGGGCAGAGGAAAGGACTGACCACTTCTACGCTGGCTCCGTACTCAAGTAGCGTCTTTACTTTCCTCAAGGCAACCTTGCCGCCGCCAACCACCACACCCTTTTTCCCGCAAACATTAAGAAAAACCGGGTAGTAACCGGGCATTCCTAAGTCTCCTCCTATGCTAACTATGGCCCTATGAAATAGTGCTTTAGCTTATAGACTAATAACGTCATTATGCAAGAGGAGGTCTAAGATTTCGTCCATATTTGCCACTTTGCCTACTGCCATCTTATCGGTTAGCCCTAGTTCGAATACACACCTCTCTCCAGCTAGAATACTTATCCCCTTCTCTTCAAGGCGCTTAAAGCGTGGTAACAATGGGGAGCCTTCAGCTAACAGCTGAACGGCAATATTCCAGCAGATGATTGCTTTGGGTGTATCATCGCGTTTAGCAAGGCGGTCCAGCAATATGGCTAGGACCTCAAAGCCAATATCTTCGTCTCCACGACCACAGCCCTCAGACCCTAATAGTATGACTTTGCCCTCCGGTTCAACCATTGCTTCCTCCTCTTCACTAGAATAAGGTCAATGCCACTCCCACCTTATGAATGGCTCTTTTATATCGACCATGGCATTTACTATTAGCTCAACCAAGCCGCCGTAAAGGATGCCGCATTTCTCCCACGCATTATAGTAACTGAATAAGTCTCTAATTTGACCCTTGCAGTTGGAACAGGGTGCGCACACGTATTTCTTGATTTCAGGGCTGATGACATCCTGGAAAACCTCAAGAATCTGTTTAAATTTCATCCTGCCGGAAACACTCGCCCGCCAATCTGGGAAATTCATGGATTGCATAATGGCAAATCCACTGCCACCACCGCAGCAGTAATTGTCAACCCCGTGTGGCTCCATTTCCCGAAACTGTGGGCAGATTTTCCTAAGGATTCTTCTCTGAGGCTCAATGATTCCCGTCAGCCGACCTATGTTGCATGGGTCGTGCAGGGTAACCGGGAAATTGTTCCTTGTCGGGTCGAGTTTCAGCTTACCGTTACACACCAAGTCTTCAAGTATAGGTAGACAGCTCTCCCTCGGAATATTTGTTTCCTCGGTTAATAACCTATCAGCGGTAACTATCATTGCCTTGTGGAAATGCCCACACTCCCCGACAACAATTTTGTTCACCTTGAGTTTTCTGGCAGCTTCGATATGTTTGAGGGCTACCCGTGAAAACTGAACATCATCATACCACACACCGTAATTGGCTGCATCATAGGCAACGAGATCGCTAGACAATGTCCAACTTAGACCGGCAGCGTCAAAGATGATGGCAAAGGCTTCTGGGTTCTCCGGCCAGGAGAGGCATTCCCCAGAGTTGTGGATGAGCAGGATGTCCGCCCCCTCCCTATCAAGGGGTATCTCTATTTTCTTGCCCGTTTTCTCCTCAATTTCCTCCTCCATGAACTGGAGCATATTCTTGAAGGCTTTAGGGGTTATCCCCGTGCTGGCGCCGACCTTCAGTTGCTGGACTGTGCCCAA
>Ga0209986_10003164_pt1 | contig 14581 bp, 17 predicted proteins | sample BlataG_FD_183168 | JGI IMG/M metagenome (GOLD analysis project Ga0209986, IMG submission 183168) | Deep subsurface microbial communities from Black Sea to uncover new lineages of life (NeLLi) - Black_00105 metaG (SPAdes) (version 2) | ecosystem: Environmental > Aquatic > Marine > Oceanic >...
ATAAAGATCCTGTTGGTCTGGACCGGGAAAGGGATAATCTTCTCAGGCACTTTAAGAAGGGCTCAGATCTTGATAGGCTGTTGTCCAAACGGAAATCCCTTTGAGCGGTCATTAAAACGTTTTTTGCCAACAAATCTTGACAAGCTCGTAAAAAGTGTTTTGTGAACGAGATTGAGCGTTTTGGGAGAAAAGCGCTTGAGATGTTCAGCGTTAAGAAATGCTAACTGTTTGAGGGCATTATACCGAGTTTTAGCATTTTAGCTGAACATCTTAAGTGCGCCCAAAATGCTCACGGATAGAGCAAAATCGACTTTTTACAAATCCATCAATATTTAGAAACCTGAAATAACATGTGCTCAGTAACGACATTTAATTCAAAGAAGCAATTCTTGTGCACCTTAAAAAATAAAATGAATCAACGCAAAGGCAAAGAGCAGTATAATGGCCACAAGAACCCCCAAACCAATAGGTCTTCTATATAGGTTTTCGTTATACATCTCAGCAGAAGAATACCCGCTCACATGTCTCAGCCCACGGGTGATTCTGAGATAAATGTATGCTGCTGGTATCTCAAAAATCATCATGGGATTCTTGGCTAGGCGGATAATAATATCTACTGCCCTAGAGCTAGACAGCTGTAAACTAGACCTGAATTTGCTCAGTGGTGCAACACACACCCAAACTACACCTCGCCCTCCCATGCGATAAAAATAGTCAAAATCCAGAATTGTCGCCCTGTGGGGCGCAAACATGTCTTTGGCTACCATAAAAACAAGTCCGGCTAACATAAAGAGCTGAATGACCCCTATCACGTGGGAGAAGGTGAAGGCATGGTAGTGGACAGGGGAAAAGGGCAGCACGTCAAAGAGCACCTTTGGATAAACCCCAATAAACACACAGAGAAACGCGGTCAATCCCATGGCCAGTTGCATATTACGGGGGGGCTCTTTGGACTTTATCTCGGGGTTTTCTGCAAAAAAGCTAAAGTAGCACAGTTTCACAAAAGAGAGGAATGTTCCCACGGATGCCAGGATCAACATCAGTTCCAGGATGGGCTTATGAACCTCCACCGCAGAGGATATGACCATCCCCTTACTTACAAATCCGTTAAATCCCGGTGCCCCGGAAATGGAAAGGGCAGCTATAACACAGGCGATGCAGGTAACAGGCATATACCGTGCTAAGCCTCCCAACTCGGTTAGTTTTCTCCTCCCCGTCATATATATGACCGATCCCATACACATAAACAGTAAGGCCTTATACAAGATATGATTAAACACATGGGCTATTCCGCCGTTTACACCCAGTGCGGTTCCCACTCCCACCCCTGCAACCATGTATCCCACCTGGCTGACGATATGGTAGGAAAGGAGTTTTCTGGCATCATTTTGCAGCAGTGCAAATATGACACCATATACCGCCATGATCCCGCCCATATATGCTACAAAATCACCACCTGCAAAACATCTGGCCAATACATAAACACCCGTTTTTGTGGTAAAAACCGAAAGAAACACACCCCCCGTAATGGTTGATTCTGGATAGCCATCGGGTAACCAGGTGTGAATAGGAATAAACGCGGTATTGAGTCCAAACCCAGCAAGGATAAGCCAGTAGGCAATGCCCGGTTCCAGGCGGTCCACCCCAATTGATCCGCTACTGCCGATATGAATGATGATACCAACTAAGAGGCAGCACCCGCCAAATATGTGCATAAGGATATACCGAAACCCGGCATTGAGAGACTCCTTGTCTTTTTGATACCATATGAGGAACACGGATGCCACAGCCATAATCTCCCAAAAGGCAAAGAGGCTGAAATAATCTCCAGCAAAAACTACCCCTAGAGAGCTCCCTACATACAGGAAGGCTGCTATATGTTGCCCGTCCTCTTTTATATGCAGAGAATAGAGTATGGCCAAAAACCCTATGATGACAAATATGTATCCTATAACCAGACTCAGTCTATCAACCCTGCAAAAGACAAGCTCATATCCCAAAAAGTGGTATATCCAGCTCATATCTGGATTGAGATAGAAGATGTCCAGAAAGGCCACAGCGGGAACCACGAGAAGATAGACCTGCTTTAGCTTTCCCTTCAACAGGGGAATGAGCATTGCTCCAAGGATAAATATGAAGGCAGGCGGAACGGCCTCAATCATAGAAATCCTCCTTCTTTAGGGCAAAGGAAGCCAGTGTCCGTGTGGCCAATATCAGCAGGAAGGCCCCAAGAACTCCAAAAACCACTTCAATTGAGGGTATCTTGTGCCACAAAAAGACGACGTGGTCGTGTTTTGCGAAGAATCCGACAGGGATACACAGGACAGCCAGTATTAAAAATAACTTCTTAAGCATCCTTTTCATATCAGCCCATCCCTTATGAAACCAGAGGCCCTATACGGCAATCAGTCCTGCACTGAAGTGCCTTTCGCCGAAGGCGATGGCATTTTTCCCTGGCCGTTGCTTGCCCCGTGCAATGCAAAGCATATTGCACTGGGGTCTCCCGGCCAGGGAAATAATAATCTCCTCTGTGACCTCTGTGACTCTGCCTGCCCCGTAGGTGGGAACCATCGTACTGGGGTGGTGAATTGCCGAGCCATGCCTTCCTGCAACATCCAAATTAGCAGCAGGTATATTTCATTATTCCATTATTCCATCTATAAGGCAACACATAAGAATACTAATAACCTACTGGTATTTCAATATATTATGGAAACTCGGAGACATTAAACTATAGGCACTGACCGTGCCGGATAATCCTTTAAAATAAAAGCCCCCAACCAGCGAAACTTCGCCTCAAACCGACGAGTTTGTGTGAGTCTATCAACTTTATTGCTTGTGGCGTAGAGATGCTGGTTGCTGCCTGCTCGCCGGACGGCAGGCGGGGATGCTCGATGCTGGATAAAGCAAAAAAGGCATTTCTGATTTCATCCAGCATCCCCGCCCGCCTCGCCTGAAGGCGAAGCCGATGGCGGGCAGGCAGAATCTAGCATCCAGTATCACGCGCCATGTATCTGAAATCATGAAGCTTTATCAAAACTTGACATAAATTTTGAGATCTTGACCTGTATAGACACCTAGTCGTGGCTTTTTTTGCTGTCTAACGCAATGTGAAAAAGTAGATCAAACCATAAAGAAACAGAAGGACTACGGCTAGAAGGACACCAAAACCTATAGGTCCTCTGTAAACATCTTTGTCATAGGTTATCTTTCTTATTTCAGCATATCTGGTTTGCAATTCCTTCAGTTCTTCAGGTTTATCCTCAGCCAATCCAAAGATATGATAAAGCCTATTGATAATCCTCAGGTGGATATACCTTATTGCTATCTCAGGGAGTAGGATGGGATTCTTGCTCAGACTCGCAAGCGTAGCTACCATTCCGGAAAGAAAACGCTGTAGCCCAAGTCTGAGGTTCTGCAAGGGGTAAATACAGAACCAAAGCAGAAGCATGCCTGGTTTTCTATAGAACCAATCCGTGTCAATGCTAATGGTAGGTTCACCGCCAAGTTTATCTATATAGAGCCAAAATGCACCACCCGTTAAGAGCAATAGCTGCATCATCGCAACTACATTGGATGCTGTGTAAGGATGATAATGCACGGGATACGGGAGAATATCGTAAAGGATCTTAGGGTAACTACCAGTAAAGATACACAAAAAGGCGGCCATGCCCATAGCTATCAGCATATTCAAGGGAGGCTCTGAGGCCTCGATTTCCTCCACCTTCTCTCCCTCAGGTACCCTGCCAAACCACGTACCGTAGGGAAGCTTAAGACCTGTATGGAGGAATGTCCCAATGGAGGCCAGGTGTAACAATAGGTGTATGATAGGCCTATGGAGCTCACCTGCTGCGGCAACAACCATGGTTTTGCTTACAAACCCATTAAAGAGCGGTACTGCTGAGATAGAAAAAGCACCTATCATGTAAAGAGAGAGGCAAATGGGCATTTGCCTGTACAGGTTTCTCCCCTGTAGCTCGGTAAGCTTTCTTCTCCCTGTTACCTGGATTACCGCTCCAACGCCCATGAAAAGCAGGGCCTTATATAAAATGTGGCAAAAGGCATGGGCGGTGGAACCATTCATAGCCATTTCGGTTCCGAGGCCCACCCCGCATACCATATATCCCACTTGGCTGATGATATGGTAGGCAAGGAGTCTTCTGATATCATTTTCGAGTACCGCATAGACCACACCATATACGGCCATAATGGCCCCCAGCCAGACCAGTAGTTCAACACCGGGGAAGGCCCTCAAGAGGACATATATAGCACTTTTGGTAGTGAACGCGGTTAAGAATACGCTACCGGTAATGGTGGCCTCTGGATACGCATCAGAAAGCCAGGCATGAAAAGGGGGTACAGCGGCATTGATGACGAAACCGAGGAGTATGAATTGGGAGGCAAGCCCTCCATATTCTATAAAACCAAAATGAGTAGACCCTGTATTTGACACATATATGATGATGCCAGCCAAAAGAGAGCAACCACCAAATACGTGAACCATGATGTACCTGAACCCGGCATCGAGAGCGGCTTTATCTCTTTGACACCAAATGAGGAATACCGAGGAGATGGCCATGATTTCCCAAAAAACAAACAGGGTAAAAATATCGCCGGCAAAGGTAACTCCCAGGGTGCTCCCCATATAAAGAAAGGCGGCCACATGCTGCCCAGTATCCCTTACATGGAGGGCATAGACCATACCCAAAAAGGCCATAATGACAAACACATATCCAAAACACATGCTAAGCCTGTCGACCCTGCCCAAGATGAGGTCATATCCCAGAAAGTTGTAGATCCAATAGGTACCTTCGGGCATATAGAGAAGGTCTATGAAGGCTATCACAGGGATTAGGAGTTGAAATACCCGTCTTAACCTTCTTTCCCGGATAAGAGGAAGGAGAATGGCCCCTGCAATAAATATTAATGCCGGTGGTTGTGTATCAATCACTATAATAGTCCTCATCCTTCTGGAGCCAATGATGACCAAGGGCCTTGGAGCCGACCACAATGAGGATACATCCTAGGAATCCAAAAATTGCATCAAATGCCGGAATCTTTTCCCACCAAAAGTGCGGGTGTTCAGGTCGAAAAAACAGTCCAAGCAAGATACTCAGGCCAGCACCAATAAGGAATATATATTTCAATGTCTTTGCCATTTACATCCCTCCGAGTATCTTCGCAGCTGCCATAGAGGCTATGCTAAAGAAATGAAAAAAGGCGTTGGGAAATATTCCCAATATGAGTGAAATAACTGCCGTTATCACCAGGGGAACCACCATCATTGCCGGGGCCTCATCAAAATATGGGTTGATAGCCTCTTTGGGAGTCTTGAAGAATGAATTATAGATTATGGGAAAAAAGTAGGCTACATCCATCAGGGCACTTATGAGCAAAACCAAAAGAAAGATAACCTGCTTGGCCTCAAGACAACCCATGGCCAGATACCATTTGCTGATAAATCCGCAAATAGGTGGGGTTCCTGCGACGCCCATAGCCCCAATAGCAAAGGCGCCCATAGTCAGGGGCATCTGCCTGCCAAGCCCATCGAGTTCACTGATATTTTCTTTATGAGTCTTAACATAGATGGCCCCGGCAACAAAAAAGAGGGTTATCTTCATAAAACCATGGCTGCCCATATGAAATATGCTCCCGGTTATAGCGCTTGGAGTTAGTAAGGCAGCCCCCATGACGATTATGGCAAGGTTATTTATGGTAGAAAACGCAAGTCTTCTCTTAAGATTATCCTGGGCCAGTGCGTACATACCGGAGACAATAACGGTGAAGGCCGCAAAATAGGCCAATATAAGCCACAGATCAAGGTTATGCAGAAGTTCAGGGCCAAAAACATAGAGAATAATCCTTAAGCAACCAAAGACACCTGCCTTGACCACGGCCACAGCATGGAGGAGGGCGCTTACAGGAGTTGGGGCTACCATCGCGGTGGGCAACCATTCTTGCATAGGCATAAGCGCAGCCTTGACACCAAAACCTAATATAAGGAGGACGAACAGAAATATAAGCGTAGCCGATTGACCACGACCCAAAAGAAAACCACCAGGTTTGAACTCAAGGGTCCCTGTAAGCGTATAGATGAAGATTATGGCAAATAATATCACCACACCTGCTATAAGGGTGTATGCAAGATATTTTCTGCCACCCATGATCGCATCTTCAGTCTCCTTATGGGCAACCAAGGGATACGTAGATACTGTCAGGATCTCATAGAATATAAAAAGGGTTAAGAGATTGCCTGCAAAGGCGATACCCATGGTTGCAGAAAGGCAGAGAGCAAAGTTAAAAAAGTATCTTGTCTGGGCATGCTCATTCAACCCCCTGACATAGCCTATGGAATAAACCGAGGTGGCAATCCATAAGGCAGATGCAAGAACACCAAAAAACAGACCAAACTGGTCCACCCTGAACTGCAGGGAGACCCCTTGCATAAGTGAGATAATGGTATATTCTAATATACGTCCCTTTAAAACAAAGGGAACCATGGAAATAACAATAACAAACTTGAGGACTGAAACCAGGATAGTCCAGAATTCCCTTAAGTTTCTGTGCCTCTCCCCTGTAAAGATTATGAGCAGAGCCCCTATAAGGGTCACCACAACAGCTAAAAGGGGTCTTATGGATTCAATTGTCTCCATCGATCATCCGTTATTGAGTATTTAGAAAGATGCAGGAACAGCAAACTGGATTATAGTAGAAATAATCTTACCGCTCAGGACACCGAACACCATTATTCCTGCTGTTGCAATGAGTATTGGTACAAGCATACTTAAGGGGGCTTCCTCAATTGTAATAGCCAATTCCGAACCTCCGCCGGCATGCTCCTCATCTGGTTCAAGGTATGCATGCTCTATGACCCTGAAAAAGAGGATAACATTTAAAAGGCTGCTTACGAGCAACACGGCCACAAAAACCCACTGACTTGCATCAATTGCGCCAAGGATAAGATACCATTTGCTGAAAAAACCACAGGTCGGTGGAATTCCTATCACTGAGAGGGCTGCTATGACAAAGGCCGCCATGGTAAATGGCATCCTTCTGTGCAAATATCTCAGTTCAGAAATCTCTCTTTTGCCGGACCTGTACATAATGGCACCTACAACCAGAAAAAGGGCAAGCATCATAAAAGAATCATTGAGTATATGCAGGATAGCGCCTGTAAGCCCAGCCCTGTTGGCAAGCCCCACCCCTAAGGCTATGTAGCCCACTTCACTTACCAAGATATAGGCAAGCATTCTTTTCAAGTCAGTCTGGGCCAAGGCCATTACTGCACCAAAGAGTATGGCTCCTGCAGCCATCCAGCCAAGAATGGTGGTTACAGGAATCAACTCTATACAAAATTGGGGCTTAAATACCGTGAACATAATCCGTATCATCACATATGCACCTACCTTGGTCATCAGGGGGGCAAGAAGGGCACTTACTGCCGATGGGGCATACGTATAGGCATCTGGGAGCCACACATGTAAAGGGAAAAGCGCCATCTTTAGGCCCACCCCCACCATGAAAAAGGCAAAGGCAACCAACACCACCTTAGATTGATAGAGATCAGGTAATATCTGAAACAGGTCTGCCATATTAAGTGAACCTGTACTTACATAAAGGTAGCCCACGCCGAGCAGGTAGAAGCAGGCGCCAATGGTCCCAAAGATCAGATAATTGAAGCTGGCAAATGGTGCACCATCCTCGCCAATGGCAATAAGGGCATAACCGGCAAGAGAAGCGATCTCTAAGAATACATAAAGATTGAACATATCACCGGTTACCACTATTCCTAAAAGACCCGCTACCTGTAGGAGAAAAACGCAATAGAAGTAAACGATCTTCTCAGGTAGTTCCTGTTCCACACTCCTCTTGGAAGAGATGGCCACAACCAGGCTGACAAATGATACAATCACCAGAACAAAGGCATTCAGATGATCAACCACATACTCAATCCCCCATGGGGGTTCCCAATTTCCAAGCCAATAATGGATGGTTCCCGTGGTGATAACGGTATGTAATGTATGAAGGGATGCCAGGAAAGACAAAGAGACGGCCACTAACGTGATTGGATAACAGAGACCTCTTCTCCACCAACCAAACAGAAGGGTAAGAAATGCGAATATCAGGGGGATAACAACTACTAAAACAGGAGACTGCAGGGTCATTTCCGTTGCTCTAAGATCTCATCTTCCTCTAATGTATTATATCTTCGGTAAATAGCTATTACTATTGCCAGTGCTACCCCCAGGGTACTAACCATAACCACGATTGCTGTAAGCATTAGAACATGGGGCAGTGGGTTTACGTAAGAAGCGGCATGAATATGATGTATTGCTTGACTATGGGCATGCTCGACAATCGGTAGGGTCCCTCCCCTCTTTGCAGCGGTCGAAACAAAGAAAAGGATGATTGCCGTTTGAAATATATTGATCCCGATAATCTTTTTTACGAGGTTCTTTTTGCCAATCATGGCGTAAAAACCGATCATCATCAGGATGATATAAATCCAGTAATTATATTTGCTCAGTATAAAATCAAACATGATCCATGTTTGTTGGGTTTGTTGTGTTAATTGTGTTTGTTGGGTTTAAATTCCTAAATCCCTCAATTCCTCAATTCGTTTGTGTTTGTTGCCTGGAAATACATCTGACAACCGACCAATGACAATCTCTTATCTTCTTTGTCTCCTTCTTATCCTCAATATGAGCATACAAGCAACCCCGGCAGTAAAGATTACTGTAGTCTCTCCAAGCGTATCATAGCTCCGGTAATCTGCCAGCACCGAGGTAACCACATTCGGTGTAGCTGTCTCTTCCAGGGTCTTCTCAATATACCGAGGTGAAACATGGATGCTTGCTGGTGAGTTGGGATCTGCCCAGTCCGGCATGTCCTGAGTACCAAAAAAGAGTAGTATGCCGGTTAGAATTACCGTCAGAAGTGCCAAGACCCTCAATCTTTGCTCCTCCTTTTGGTTTTACTTACTGCGGCAATGAAGAGCACAGTTCCTATGCCTGCACTCACCGATGCCTCGGTAAAGGCAACATCAACCGCCCCCATCTCCGCCCACAAAAGGCACATAAAGAAACTATAGGCCCCAAGTATAATCACCGCACTGAGCAGATCCTTTACAGAAATAGCGGCTATGGCGCATATTAAGACGAAGAGCAAGAGCACGAGATCAAAGGCGGCTATCATTTTATTTGCTCCTTTCCCTCACCCATGGCTCCTGGCCGCATCTCATGGCCGCCCTTGAGATGGCGTGGGTGGAAGTGGGTTGGGCAAGAAACATAAATACTGCGATAAAGAGTATCTTCAGGCTGGTAAGGGAAAATCCCTCGTAAACACTGAGACCGATCAGGGATAAAAGAACTGCCAGGGTATCCCCTTTTCCTGTTGCATGGAGGCGGCAAAAGAAATCGGGAAAGCGCAAAAGCCCGACAGTGGCTGCCACAAAGAAAAAGAAGCCTCCCAGGAGAAACGGAATAGAAGCTATTTGGTGGATGTTCATTAGACCTCTCCCTTCATCTCCAGGTATTTCGCTGCGGTGATGGTACCGATAAAATTAAGGAGGGCGTAGACCATACTGATATCTATAAACATCTCCACCCTACGGTAGATAAAGCCCATCAGCAGTAGAATAACCAGTGTCTTGGTGCCAATGGCGCAGATACCTGCAATTCTGTTCAGGACACCCGGCCCAAACACACCCCGGTAAAGACAGAGTAAAACGAGGGTAAACAGTCCCATTCCGAGCCATAAAAAAAAGCTATCCATTTCTCCCCTCTTACTTATTCCTCATCCTCTGGGAGTTCTCCCCCTGTGGATATATCAAAGAATACGGAAAACATAACCGCCATCACAGTAATTCCAACGCCAATCTCAACCCCGAGGATACCAAGAGACCGCGCCTGGGCTGGGGCAACCTTTAAGATGGCAGAGAGCTTTCCATAGTCCAAGTAATTGCTTCCCAAAATAAGACAGAGCAAGCCTATCCCCGAATAGATCAATACACCAAAGGAGCTAAAGAGGCCGGCCTTTATTTCAGACATCCTGATTTTGGCCTCTTCAAGACCGTGGGTCAGGAGGTAGAGGATGAAGCTTGCACCCAAAATAACCCCTCCCTGAAAGCCCCCTCCTGGGCTGTGATGACCGTGCATGATAACATACAGGGCGTAGAGCTGGATAAAGGGTATCATTACCCTGGCTACGGTCCTAATAATGATGTCATCGGTAACGCTAGTCATAGATTGGTCTCTTTGAGATTATGGCTATCAATAGTTATGAAATAATAAGCTTTTAATTTTCAACGCGGTAATCAGGCCTAAATCTCAAATGACAAAGTTCAAATGTCAAATGAAATCCAAATGACTCAATGCCAAAATTTTTGTCATTTGATCTTTGACATTTATTTGAACTTTGGATTTTGACATTTGGGCTTATACAACGTCACTTGAGTGCCCCAAATATCCGCGACACATCGAGCACATCCTGAACATATACGTGGTCTGCCTCCATAAAGACATGGGCGATCTTATCTTCCATCTCTCCGGTGTTGAGATCATAGGCAACCTTTCTATCCAAGGCATGCACAAAAAACTCCCCCTCTCGAATATCTATGGTAATAGTACCTGGGGTAAGGGTAATGGAATTGGCCAAAGCCACCCACGAGATGTCACTCTCTAATTTTGTGGTAAACCTTATTATCTGAGGGTCTATAGGCATCTTCGGGGATAGCGCCAAGTATGCAACATGAAGATTTGCTGAAAAAATTTGGCCCAGGAACCAGGGACCGGCGGAAAAGAACCTCCTAACCATGATCTTTATATCTCCGACTCTGGTATTAGCAAAGAGTAAATCATGAGACATATAGGAGACGAGAAGGCAGCATATAATGCCAAGGGTAAGATGAAAGAGGTCAAAACGGCCTGAGAGCAAAATCCAGAAGGCGAATAGTATGAAGAAGGTTATTGTAAAGTTCCGCAATGCTAACCTTGATTGCTGGGCACCGGATAGAAAGGCCCTGGCCTCTCGTTTTTCTGCCAGGGATTTTGTCTCACTGGTTAGCTTAGCAGAAGTGTATAAGAGCTCTCGGGCCTCATTTCTGGCCTTTTCTAGAATATCGAAGGCCTTATCGGTGGCTTGCACCAATACGGTAACTTCCATATGTACCCCCCCAATTGACCGTAAGTTAGCAGCGGTCAGCAAACAGTCATCAGCAAGATAAAGAAGAACGAGACATTATCTGCTGACTAAAGATATTGAACTTAGTTCGCTTCGCTCATCCCGCTTACAGCGGGAGAATGCTGGAACAGTGGAATATTGACTTCTCGGAAACTGGGACTCTGATCTACTGGCAAAACCGTATTGACAAGGAAGTCAATAAATGAGAAGTTTCCTTTTAAAATCATCCCCGCTAACGACGGGACCTTCGACATTCCAACATTCCAGTATTCCCTGGCCCAGACCTGGCATGCAAAGCATGAGTATAAAGAGCTTATTTACGAAATACTGTAACGCCCAGAGTGTATTCCAGCAGTGTCGCGCCAGGGCAGGCCATTATTCCATGTGCGAGGCAATATCCAACAGCCTCAAAAAACTCTTTTAATTTCAATAAGTTGTAGAATTTCCGAGACGTTCAACTACAGGATGTTTCGTCTCTGTTTCTGTTCTCATCTTTGGCGGACAGATACCTGGATCCTCGCTTTGAAATTAAGGGATAATCAAAACAGGTACAGAAGATTCCTCTGCTACCTGATAGCATACACTACCTGAGAATATCTCCTTAAATATGTCTTTTGATTGGTATCCCATTGCAATAAGGGTGGCATCGTAGTCCTTAGAAGCCAATACGATCTCCCCTGCGGTCTTGCCGGCATAGATATGAGATTCAGCATCTATCTGTTCCTCTAGACAGATCTTTCTGACTTCCTCCACCCTCTCCTTCAGTTGCCGAATGTCCTTTATCGTGGGTTTCTCATTGAGCACATACACTATATCCAAGACCCCTAAAAGTTCCTTTAAACCGATAACATAGAGCAACGCCTTGTAGGCTGAATCAGACCAGTCGGTGGCAAGAATTACACTGTCAAATAAGCCTCTTGTGGAGGAACCTCTTCCCTTACCATTTTCGTGAATTAGCAGGAGGGGGGAAGGAGTGTTTTTTATCAGATTCGTCGCTGCACCGCCCGTAAAGAACTTCTTCTTTTCTCTACTAAGATGAGCCACAATGAGAGATGCATGCTCCCTATCGGCTGTTTCTAAAATCCTGGAGGGAAGTGGGCCCGATCCCTCAATTCTCTTGAGATTTATCCCATGCTCAGATAATCTCTCCTTCAATTCCTGTGATAGGCTCTCAGAAAGAAGGATTATTTCCTCGAGCCCCATTTTCCTAATATCTAGTAATCCTTCAAATAGACTATATGTTGGCTCTCTCAGATGCGTTGCGTAGAGAAGCTTCTTTATCTCTATCATTAACTACTATTTAACCTCGGCGGGTATAACTAAAAGCGGTAATTCAGACTTCTCTGCCAAGGAATGGGAAACACTTCCTGACCACTTCTCCTTCCAGATACTTGCCTTTCCTGTTCCAACAACAATCATGGTCGCCTTGTGCTCTGAGGCTCCCTTTTGAATCTGCTCTTCGGTGTTGCCGATATAAAGATGGGGCCGTGCATCAAATCCCTCTCTAGCGAAAACATCACAAACCTCGTCTAATCTCTTCTTATTCTCCCTTTCCACCTTATGAGCCTCCATCTTGGAAAGTTTCCCGATCTCCTTGTCGCTGAGAACATGGATTATCTCTACCCTTTTGATTGCCCCCTTGAGTGACAGCACAAAGTCGAGGACCTTTTCAGAGGATACAGACCAGTCGAGTGCCAAAAGAAGTCTCTCAAACGGGTTCTCACCCACCTTTCCCGATTGTGACATATAGTTATATATAAGAACTGGCTTAACCGTTCTTCTCAGAAGATCTGAAGTTTCAGAACCGGCAAAGAGTTCCTCTAGTTTGCCCCTTCTTTTTCGGGCAGTAACAATAAGATCTACCTTTTCAATTTCAGCTACAGAGAGGATTTTTGGTACTACATTGCCAATACCTATATGGGCCCCAACCTCCATCCCTTCCTCAAACAGGGTTTCGGCCCAGTCAATAAACCGGATGTCAGCTATCTCCCGCAGCTTCCGCTCTTCCTGTTTGAGGTAACCGGTACCCCTCCTCATAGCCACCTTCTCTCTCTGGATTACATGGAGAAATACCACATGATTCAGGCCTGCCTTCCTGAGCCCCATCAAGGATTGCAGAGCATCGAGCCATAACTCCTCAAACTCGGAAACAAAAAGCATGGTAGTTGTTTTCACTGGAACTCACGCCTCCTCTCGACCGTGATCAGCCCAAAATCTTCTTTAAGATCTCAGCAAGGTCTTCTGCCTCTACCGGTTTTTCAAGGTAGGCCTCGGGTTCGGGTACGGTTTCATCTCCAAACTCGGTCAAGGCCACCTGGGACCTGAGAAAGGTCCGTTTTGCAACACCTGAGAGCATGACAACGGGGATATCCTTTAGGGATGGGTCCTTCTTGAGTTCATGGTACATCTTGATGCCACTCTCTTTCGGCATCAGTATGTCCAGGATAATGAGATCTGGTTTCTCCTCCTTAACCTTCTTCGTCCCCTCTTCGCCATCTTTTGCCATAATTGGTATGTAGCCATTTTCCTCCAGGACAGTTGTTACAAATGTCCTGATATCAGGATCATCCTCAACGTTGAGTACCTTTTTGGCCATCATCTACCCTCCCTTTAACAGAGTTTGTTGCGTTTGTTGAGTGTATTGGGTTTATAGGGTTTCAACCCGGCAAACACAAGAAACTACTTTAAATTAGCGCTTTTTTGTATTCCCTGATAGGGTAAGTAAACGGTAAATGTAGTCCCCTTCCCCAGTTGAGACTCAACCGTTATTTTACCTCCATTTTCTTTGATTATCTTTTCGGTTACGAGCAACCCTAATCCCGTTCCTCTTTCACCTTTGGTGCTGAAGAGAGAAGAGAAAATTCTTTCCTTTGTCTCTGTATTCATGCCTGTACCGTTATCGGCCACCTCAAATCTGATTATGTTATTCTTATCAATTGCCGTGCTGACCGTCACCTGCCACTTTTTCTTTGCTGTGGAATCAAATATGCAAGCATCAATGGCGTTGGAAACCAGGTCCAAGAGAGACCTGTGAAGAGCCTTTGGATCTAGAAATACCTCACCTACCAGAGGGTCAAGATTCTTCTTTATCTCAATATCATTGTCCCTCGCCTTTGCCTCCATAAGAGTACAAACCTCTTGTATTATCTCGTTAGGAAAGCAATTCTCAGGCTCAGGTCTGCGATCCTTAGAATAGGCAAGCAAATCAAGAACGAGGTCCGATATCCTCTCTACATTTCTCTCTATCATGGACCAGCCGCTTTTTATCTTATCCGTGTTCTTCCTGTCAAGTGCAACATTTAATACGTAGGTGCCACCCTTAAGTCCGTTTAAGATATTCTTGATATAGTGGGCAAGGCCTGCAACAGTCTGTCCCGTGGCTGCCAGTCTTTCTGATCTA
>Ga0209986_10003165_pt1 | contig 14581 bp, 13 predicted proteins | sample BlataG_FD_183168 | JGI IMG/M metagenome (GOLD analysis project Ga0209986, IMG submission 183168) | Deep subsurface microbial communities from Black Sea to uncover new lineages of life (NeLLi) - Black_00105 metaG (SPAdes) (version 2) | ecosystem: Environmental > Aquatic > Marine > Oceanic >...
ACCTTTTAAAGCTTTATTCCAAAGGCTAAATATTGACTTCGTAATACCACCAGTCAATAACCAACGCACTCTATCGCTGGGGGTCAGGTATTCCCCTGAAGGGATGTGCATCCCATTCAAGCTAACTATGGGCAACCTGATTGAAGCCGCCGAGCTTGGAGCCGATACTTTGCTTATGCCTGCCGGCTCGGGCATATGTCGCCTGGGCTACTATGCCAAGACGCAGGAGCAGATTCTTCAAGACCTGGGGTATAATGCTGAAATACTCTGTTTAGGGGTTTCACAGCGAAAGCTTTTCGGCTTACTGGAAATGATTAAGCGCTTGTCAAACAATGCCCCTTGGTCTAAGATTATATCAGCCTTTCGCTTTGGTCTGGCTAAATTAAATGCTATGGACAGGATAGAACGAGCGGTGCAAAAGGTGCGTCCTGTAGAGAGGATAAAGGGGACGGCAAATAAGCTGTTTGCCCAAGCGATTAAGGCTATTGACCAGGCAGACGATTATAATACCGTGAAGAGGGTGCAAATAGACTACCTTGACCAGCTCAACCAGGTAACTAAGGACAGCAAGGCACAACCACTGGTAGTGGGCATTACCGGGGAGTTTTATGTATTATTGGAGCCCTTTTCCAATCTGGATATAGAGAAGGAGTTGGGTAAGCTGGGGGTGGAGGTAAGAAGAACAACCTTCATCTCGGAGTGGACTAAATTCAGCCTATTCCTTAATCCCCTGGGCATGAATGAGAAGGACAGGATTCATAAGGCAGCTTTGCCCTATCTTAAGCGGGATATCGGCGGCGATGGCTGGGAATCGGTGGGGGAAAAGGTGCTTCACGCCAAGGAGTATGATGGCTTAATCCACCTCGCCCCGTTCACCTGTATGCCAGAGATAGTAGCTCAGAATATCATGCCGTCGACCAAGGAGAATATCCCGGTGCTGACCATACTTTGTGATGAGCAACTGGGTAAACCGGGTATGTTAACCAGACTGGAGGCGTTCGTCGACCTGTTGGAACACAGGCGACGGGCCACGAGTAACAGACTAAGGAGAGTTCATGGAAGCCTATCTGGGCATTGATGTTGGCTCAGTAACCACCAAGCTTGCTGTGCTAAACGAGGGTGATGAGCTGGTCGCTCACATTTACTTACCGACGCAAGGCAAGCCCATCGAGATGACACAGCAAGGGCTGTGCCATGTCAAACAGCAACTGCCCCAAGATGTGGACATCTGCGGTGTGGCTACCACAGGGAGCGCCCGCTACCTGGCTGGGGTTATCGTCGGTGCTGATTTGGTCAAAAATGAGATTACCAGCCATGCGGTAGGCGCCCTGCACTATTTCCCCCAAGGGCAAACCATCATCGAAATCGGGGGGCAAGATAGTAAGATTATCATTATCAGAGATGGGATAGTGACCGACTTCGGTATGAACACGGTATGTGCTGCCGGCACCGGCAGCTTCCTTGACCATCAGGCACTGCGCCTCAATATGAGCATCGAGCAGTTCAGCCAGCGGTCGCTGGATAGCACAACACCGGTGCGTATCGCCGGGCGATGCACCGTTTTTGCCGAGTCAGACATGATACACAAACAGCAAATGGGGCACCGCACTGAGGACATTCTCTATGGTCTATGCCAGGCATTGGTGCGCAATTACCTTAACAATGTTGGCTTAGGCAAAGATATTCAACCCCCAATAATATTTCAGGGCGGTGTTGCCTTTAACCAGGGCATAGTGAAGGCACTTCAAGAAGAGCTTGGCGCCGAGGTGATTGTCCCACCCCACCACGAGGTGATGGGGGCAATAGGCGCTGCCTTACTGGTGCATGAAGAGATGGAAAACAGTCAAAATGGGAGCAAGTTCAAGGGATTCAGCGTAAGTGAGATAAAGTATCATACCTCCTCATTTGAATGCCAAGCCTGCCCCAACCTGTGTGAGATAGCCCAACTTGCCGTCAATGGTAAGGTTCTCGCCCAGTGGGGGGGTCGTTGCGACCTGTGGGAAAGAAGCCCAACTAGCTAAAAACTTTGAGCAGGAAAGAGATGATAATTGCCATTGATGCTGCTGGCGGGGAGCATGCTCCCCATGAAATAGTGAAGGGAGCTATCAAAGCAGCTCAGGAATACGATGTTGATATTGCACTGGTGGGCAACAAAGCCATACTCCATGTGCTGGCAGGGCGCTATTTAAACAAGCTGAACCTCAGTATCATTGAAGCTAACCAGGTTATCGAGCCTCATGAGCCACCTCTAAAGGCAATCCGCAGCAAGCCAGACTCCTCAATAGTGGTAGGCACTAATCTGGTAAGAGATGGTAAAGCCTCAGCCTTTATCTCCGCAGGTAACACCGGGGCAGTAGTCGTTGCCAGCCTCCTCAGCCTGGGAAAGATAAAAGGCATTGAGCGCCCCGCCCTGGGCAGTTTCCTTGATATCACCCCCGCCACCCCTACCCTGCTTATTGATGCTGGTGCCAATGCTGATTGCCGACCAAGCTACCTAGTTCAATTTGCTCACTTAGGCGCAACCTACGTTAAACACCTCCTGGACATCAGCTCTCCGCGTGTCGCCTTGCTCAGCAGTGGCGAAGAGGAAACCAAGGGCAATCGCCTGATTCAAGAAAGCTATAGTCTCCTCAAGAAGACCAATCTAAACTTTATCGGCAGCATAGAAGGGCAAGACATATCAAAGAGAATAGCCGATGTCATCGTTACTGATGGCTTCACGGGGAATATAGTGCTCAAGACTATCGAAGGGTTAGGTGATACCTTCATGAGTCTGATGCGACAAGTAGGTCATGTTTTCTCCACTGCCTATCACCTCCAAGGGCGAACCCTCCTCCAGGATATAGGATTAGGCTCCTGGGTTAAAAGGGTAGACTATAGAGAATACGGCGGCGCCTGTCTCCTCGGGGTAAACGGAAATATCATCGTAGCCCATGGACGCAGTCAAGCTAAGGCGATAAACAATGCTATAGGTTTAGCCAAAGAGACAGCAGAACGAGATATCTGCCGGATAATTAGGGAGGAAAGCTATGAACAAACCGATTGCAGTAGATGACGCTAACTTTGACCAAACCGTGTTACAAGCCAAAACACCGGTGCTGGTGGACTTCTGGGCACCCTGGTGCCGACCGTGTCTTATGGCTGCCCCAGTGCTAGAGGAGCTGGCTGAGGAGTACGCCGGCAGGATAACTATTGCCAAGCTGGATGTTGACCAAAATGCAAGAACTGCCGCCAAATATGGTATAATGGCGATTCCCAATCTCATTATCTTTAAAAAGGGAAAGCCCGTCTCGCAGATAGTGGGCTATAAACCCAAAGCGGAGCTGAAGCGAAGTCTGGATACTGTTCTGGACTAAGCCATGAATAACGACTATGAGGTAGTTATTATTGGTGGTCCTGCTGGACTTACCACCATCTATACCGAAAAATTCATCCCCCGATAACCTTTCACTTCTCCAACAAGTGAAGTATAATTATAAGTAAGGGAAAATTATGAAGGTCGTCTTCCTGCAAGATGTGCCCAATGTGGCTAAAGCCGGTGAGATAAAAGAGGTAGCCGCTGGCTACGGCAGGAACTTCCTCATCCCCAAAAAACTAGCCTTGCTCGCCACCCCTGAGGCAATTAGCCAGGCAGAAACCAGAGACAAAAAAATAGAAGAAGCCCGTTTGAACACAGAATTGATTGAGCTGGCTCGTCAGCTAGAAGGGAAGGAGGTCAGTCTCAAGGCTCACGCTGGAGCCAAAGACAGACTTTATGGCTCAATCACCAGTGCCGATATTGCCTCCGAGCTAAACAACGCCACCGGGCTAGTTATTGACAAAAGAAAGATAGAATTGGACGAGCCTATCCGCCAACTCGGTAGCTATGAGGTAGCCATTAGACTGGCTAAGGATATTATACCCAAAGTAAGGGTTACGGTAACCGAAGAAAAGAAGCCTCCGAAGGAAGAAAAGAAGCCTCCGAAGGAAGAAAAGAAGCCTCCGAAGAAAGAGGAGAAGCCTCCGAAGAAAGCAGAGAAAGCCCCGAAGGCAAAGAAGAAGACCACGAAGAAAGTAGAGAAGAAAGCGGCGAAGGCAGAGAAGAAGACTACAAAGAAAGTAGAGAAGGCCCCAAAGGCGGAGAAAAAGCCCCTGAAGAAAGTAGCCAAGACCACGAAGAAGGAGGAGACACCGAAGGCAGAGAAGAAGCCGGCGAAGAAGACAGCGAAGAAAGCGAAGGCTACGAAGAAAGAGGAGAAGGCTTAGAATGAATGGCGACAAATTACCGCCGCATGATATTGATGCCGAGGAAGCGGTAATCGGCTCCCTGCTGATAGACGGGACGGCAATCTATAAGATTGCCTCTTTGCTTGAGCAACCTGATAAGAAATCACCTTTTTATAGTGAACGAAATGCATGGATATACGATGCGTGCGTATCGCTTTATAAGCGCGATGAAGCGATAAATCAAATCACCGTTGCTCAAGAGCTCGACCGGGGAGAAAAATTGGAGGCTTGCGGTGGCGCCGCCTATTTAAGTCGCCTAATATCTATATGCCCAACCTCTCTTGATATTGAGGATTACGCTCAAATTGTTTATCGCCTATCGGTAATGCGCCACCTGATTACTGCTGCGGGGCAAATTGCCGATATTGGTTATCAGGCTGACCCGGATGTTGATGCCAGTCTTAATCAGGCTGAAAATGTCCTGTTTGGACTGCGCCACAGGCAAAGCCCCCGAGACCTCACTCATATTCGCCAGGTGCTAGACAAGTATTTTGAAACCACTGCTCCCGCCCTTGAGGCAGAAGGACTTCCCAAGGAGCCTATCTCCTATGTGCTGTCAGGTTTCGCTGGTCTGGATGAATACCTGGGTGGATTTCAGCGCTCTGACCTGATTATCATTGCCGGCAGACCCAGCATGGGCAAAACAAGCCTTGCCCTTAGCCTCGCCAGGAATACCGCCGTGGAGCAAGGGGCTTGCGTGGCTCTGTTCAGCCTAGAGATGGCAAGGGAGCCATTGGTCTTGCGTCTCTTGGCTAGCGAAGCTGAGGTTGATTCCAGGCGAGTTCGCCTCGGGCTTCACACCGAAGATGAGGAAAGGAAGATTATGGATGCCACTGGCGTCCTTTCTGAAGCACCAATCTATGTTGATGATTCCCCCCAACTGCGGGTGGTAGAGATGCGGAGCAAAGCCCGCCGCCTCGACTTCCAGCGTGGCATCGACCTCATTATTGTTGATTACCTGCAATTAATGCAGGGGGAGGGAAGAGACGAGGTTGAGAAGATTAGCAACAACTCCCGTTCCCTCAAGACATTAGCCCGTGAGCTCAATGTGCCAGTGCTGGCGGTATCGCAGCTCAGCCGAGCTGCAGAGCGGAGGGAATCACACCGACCCTACCTCTCCGACCTGAGAGGAAGCGGCAGCATTGAACAGGATGCTGATGTGGTTATGTTTGTCTATCGAGATGAATACTATTACGACAGTCAAAAGGAGTGGGAAGATGCCCATCCAGGCGAACCTTATCCACCACCGGCTGAAATCATAATCGCCAAGCACCGCAATGGTCCTACCGGTGAAGTCAAGTTGCGGTTCGAACCTCGGATGGCTAAGTTCAAAGATATTACTATAACTAGCGAAGAGCTGACTCTATTATGAAGCAGTTTAGCGGTTTCCCAGCCAAGATGCAGTTTACCCCATTGCCCAATTCTTTCTTCAGCACACTACTACCACAAATCAGCGATATCGCCGAGCTGAAAACAACCCTCCACATCTTCCGGGCACTTTACCACAAGCGGGGCTATCCCCGCCTCATCACCTACAGAGAGCTTTTGGGTAATAAGAGCCTGATGAGCAGCCTCAGGGGGGCAACAAGACCGCCAGACAAGGTATTGCGCCATGCCCTGGAAATGGCTACCAAGCGGGGTACCGTCCTTCATATGGTATTAGATAGGGATGATATGCCCGAGGATATCTACTTTCTCAATACCGAGTCTGATAGACAGATTATGGCTAAAATTCAAAATGGTGAGCTCAGCTTGAGCGGACTGAAAGCAAAAGAGCAAACCTTTATTGAGACCGAGGAGCAGCCTGACATCTTCACCCTGTATGAACAGAACATCGGTATGCTAACCCCGATGATTGCCGATGAGCTGCGTGATGCCCTGAAGGTCTATCCTGAAACCTGGATTAGGGATGCTATCAAAGAGGCGGTTAATCAAAACAAACGCAAATGGAGCTATATTTCAGCGATTTTAGAGCACTGGTCAGCAGAAGGTAAGGGCAATGGAACATATCGGGGAGATTCTGCGAAGAAGACAAGCCCAGATAAATACATCAAACAAAAATATGGACACATGGTCAGGCGCTGAAGAGCCGGAAGAAGCCTCGCCAAGCTCAGCCTGTCCTATCTGTAAGGGGGCAGGATTTGTTCATCCGCTTCTACCATCAGGCAAGCCGGATTATAGTCGGGTTATTGCCTGTCGTTGCATTCAGAAAGAATTAGATAAAGAGCGCCAAAGCCGCCTGCAGCGATATAGTGGTCTTGAACTAGAGCTACTTAAAAGCATGACCTTTGACAATTTTGACTGGAAGCGGGTCAATCTGCTGCCGGAGCAACGCCAGAACCTGGAGCAGGCATACCGTTTAGCCCTTGACTTTGCCAAATCACCCGATGGCTGGCTGGTGTTTCAGGGGATTACCGGCTGTGGTAAAACCCATCTGGCAGCAGCTATCGCTAATTATCGTCTCAAAGCCGGCAAGCCAGCTAAATTTGAGGTAGTGCCTGACTTTCTTGACCATTTGCGCTTTACCTTCAGCCCGGAGAGCCTGGTGTCCTATGACCAACTGTTTGAAGAGGTAAAGAATGCCCCACTGCTCATCCTAGACGACTTTGGTGAGCAGTCTACCACCCCTTGGGCACAAGAAAAGCTCTATCAGGTTATCAACTATCGCTATAATGCCCGACTAGCTACAGTAATAACCACCCGCTACTTACTGGATGAAATTGACAGTCCCATCAGCTCCCGCTTCATAGATCCCCGCATCAGCTTAGTATTTAACATCATCGCCCCAGACTACCGGGGTGATGCCACAGCCAGCCGAAAGCAAACAACTCGCGGTGGCAGAAAAGGGCGCCGCAGCTAATCATCGACTTGCATAGCTAGAAGTTTTCAGCTAAAATGAGGAGGTTTTTTGTATAGAGAAGCTTCAGAGATGGTAAATCTTCCCGTTTTAGTGCTAAATCAAAACTACGAGCCGCTCAATGTATGTCGGGTGCGGCGGGCGGTAGTGCTACTATACTATGGTAAGGCTGAGATGCTAGAAAATGGCACCGGATTTATCCACTCAGCTAGTTACACCTTCCCCGTGCCTTCGGTAATCCGCTTAGCTTATATAATTAAGCGTCCCCGACCTCAGAGGAAGTTAACCCGCGTTGAGGTTTTCCACCGTGACCAATACACCTGCCAGTATTGTGGCAAGCAAACCCATCAACTTACCCTAGACCATGTCATCCCCCGATACCGAGGTGGTGAACACGTCTGGGAAAATGTGGTTAGTGCCTGTATACCTTGTAATCGTCGTAAGGCGGGTAAAACCCCCAGCGAAGCTGGAATGAGATTACTCCGCCAGCCCGCACTGCCACGCGGTGACCGTTTCTTCTACATCTCTCACAACTACCTACAAGCCCAGAGTCAATGGCAAAAATACCTGCCCCAGTGAGAACTAATCCTTCTTGGGCGGTTGCTCCTCAATGGTAATCTCACTGAGAGGCAATTCCACTGTTGCCTGACTCTCCAGCTCAACCAATACCGTTTCCTTGATTGGATTACCACCCACTACGCTAGCAATCCCCAAAGGTGTAGACACTCGTTGACCCTGCTTAGGCAATTTCTCCTTCATGATATGGTATTGCTCACTCTCATAGGCTAAGCAGCACAACAAGCGACCACAAACACCAGATATCTTGAGCGGATTAAGGGGTAAATCCTGCTCTTTAGCCATCCTGATAGAAACTGGAGAGAACTCAGTTAAGAAATTCATACAACACAGGGGGCGCCCACACCGCCCAAAGCCGCCTATCAACTTGGCTTCATCCCTAGGTCCTAGTTGGCGTAGCTCGACCCGTACTTTAAAACGGCTATTTAACTCCCGAACCAGCTCACGGAAATCAACCCTCTCAGTAGCGCCGAAGAAAAAGGTAAGCCGACTGCCGTCAAGGTTATATTCAGCGGATAGCAGTTTCATAGGTAGCCCTAATTTAGCTATCAGCTTACCACACTCAGCCAGAGCCTCTCCTTCCTTATCTTCAAACTCCTGAGCTCGTTCGATATCCTCTGGCTCTGCCTTGCGCACTACCGGTTTCAACTGCTCAGCCACCTCACTAGCCAAAACCTGGGCGGGAGAAATGACCACCCTCCCCAGCTCCAGACCGCGAGCTGTCTTGACCACTACATAGTCATTTACCTCCAGGTCGATACCTGCCGGGTCAAAGTAATATACCCTACCGGCTCTTTTGAAACGTATGCCAACAATCTCAGCCATAATTTATACACCGCTCCTTCCAGGTATACTGAGCATCAGCACCTCCAGCACCAGCCGCGGGTTAGCATTCTGTCCGAGCTGCTCCCCAGCCGCCTGAATACTATTGATAAAAGACTTTATCTGAGCCAGATTATAACCTCTGCCCATGTCAACCAGCATGGCTTCCTGGTCGATGTTGGTGATGGTATCATTGCAGCCGAGCTTAACCAACAACAGGTCACGCCACCAGTCAAGCCACAAATCCAATACCTCCTGAACCAAGCCCCGGCTTTGACTGAACTGAGCCGCCAGCTGGGAAACATAATCAAAACGCTCCTCATAATCGCCATTGACGATATCAAGCAATCTGTCTATCTTCTCAGCACGCCGCTGAAGCAAACTATCATCAACAGCAGCCGATAATGCCCAACCCAGACAGCCATGACAAAGCCTAGCCAGAAGCTCAGCCTTTTGCGACTCAATGCCCCGGCGTTCATTAAGGACAGCCTCTACTTGTGAGGTCGCCAGAGGGTGTAACTCCAGTCGCTGACAGCGAGAAACTACGGTGGCGGGCAGAATTGCGTCATTGGTGGTCAGCAGAATAAAGATTACACCACCCGCAGGCTCTTCCAAGGTCTTAAGCAGGCAGTTAGCCGCTTCATTTGACATGAGCTCAGCCCCATCAATAATAAACACCTTATACCTACCCTCAAAGGGCGGTAGGCTGGATGAATGCTGCATCTCTCTGACCTGGTCGATGCTGATTTCGGTCCGAGGTTTAGCATCAGTTGAATTCCCGCTAGAGTTCAAGCCTATAATCTGGACATCAGCATGCTTGCCCGAAGCTATTTTCTGACAGGTGCCACATAAACCACAGGGAGGCTCAGCCGCATCACAGTTCAATGCCTGAGCCAAGTTTAGAGCCAGGGTCATCTTGCCCACATGAGGGGGACCAACCAGAAGATAGGCATGAGCTATAGACCCTCGCTCCAAGTTACGCTGGAACAAGGTGACCGCCCTAGATTGCCCAACTACCTGCCACACCTAGAGCCTCCTGGTTTAAATTAAATCACACCTGGTTAGGTCTTCCAAGGTCTCACGTCGCCGAATAAGTCGTGCCCTGCCTTCCTTAACCAAAACAATGGCTGGCTTGAGCGAGGCGTTATAGTTGCTCGCCTGCGACAAGCAATAGGCACCACAATCAGGTATAGCTATAATATCACCGGCTGAAACCGAGGGCAAAGCGATATTCTCAATCAGTATATCCCCGGATTCACAAAACTTGCCAGCAATAGTAACCTTGCCCGTCTCCTTCTCCGACATCCTATTGGCTACCACTGCCTCATGCTTAGCCCCATAAAGGGCAGGGCGGATATTGTCCGCCATACCACCATCTACCGAGACATAGCACCTGACACCGGGTATGTCCTTCACCACCCCCGCCCGGTATAACGCCACTCCAGCCTGTCCCACTATCGCCCTCCCCGGCTCAACCACCAGCCGCGGTAACGCCAGACCTAGCTCCTGGCATTTACTAGTAACCTCGGACGCTATCGCCTCAGCATAGGCGGAAATGGGTGGGGCTGGAGAATCCACGGCATACTGAATAGCAAAGCCACCACCAACATTCAGTTCCCTGAGCTGGAAACCATTCCTTTGCTTCATCTCAGCAGCAAAGCCGAGTATAAAATCAATAGCCTGCTGATATGGCTCGATGTCATAAATGAGAGAACCTATGTGAAAGTGCAAGCCGAGTAGGTTCACACTTGGCGCTGACATGGCTTGAGCCACCGCCTGCTCCCCACTGAATAGTGGAAAACCAAACTTGGTATCAACGGCACCGGTAGCAATATACCTATGAGTGTGAGGCTCCACCCCGGGAGAAAGCCGCAGCAATATATCAGGTGTATAGCCTTGCTCCCCGGCTATTTCGCCTAACATAGCGAGCTCGTGAAAATTGTCCACCACTATGCGACCGACATGCCACTCCAGAGCCAGCTTTATTTCCTCGGCTGATTTATTATTACCGTGGAAATAGACCCAAGCCAAAGGGAAACCAGCCGATTGGGCAATACCGAGCTCCCCGCCGGAGACCACATCCAGACCCAGCCCTTCCTCCTTTAATATGAGTGCCAGAGCCTTATTGATAAAGGCTTTGCAGGCATAGATAACTGTAGTATCAGCATAGCGCCGAGTAAACTCCCCTTTAAATTCGGCACACCTGCTGCGCAGGCTGAATTCATCGAAGACATATAGCGGCGTGCCAAACTCAGCGGCTAGCTCTAAAGTATCACAGCCGCCTATGAGCAGGTGCCCGCTATCATTTATGCCTGATGTTGATGGAAATAGGGTAAGCCTGGACATCATTTCCTCAATGTTAGCAGTGCCCACCGGTGAAGTCAATTAAAGATTTATATCTACCTCACCCCCTTTAAGTTTCTATTTGGGAACCCTCCCTCTTTATCTCCCTCCCTTGATAAGGGAGGGAGAATTAATTATATAAGAGAGGCTTCGCTTCTCTTTGACTCTCCTTTAGTATCTGTTCCTTCAAGGGAGAGGGGGGAAGGTTTTTTAAGAAGAGAGGCTTCGCCTCTCTTAGACACCCCAATTAAAGCGGGGGATTGGGGGCTGCGCCCCCAAAGACGATTATAGGGCGGGTGGGTGGGGAAAAAGAGGTTGCTAAACAACCTCAGCTACCTTAAATTGACACCTAACTAAGCATACCGTTAGAATATCATTTAATCTCAATCAAAGAGGCAGGATATTGTATCAAAAGACTACTCTAAATAACGGGCTGCGCCTTATCACCGCCACTATGCCCCATACCCGCTCGGTATCTATCTGCATCTTTATCGGGGTCGGCTCCCGGTATGAGACCGAGCCACAGGCTGGTATCTCGCACTTTATCGAGCACCTGTGCTTCAAGGGCACGCTAAAGCGCACCACAGCCAGGGAAATCTCTGAGGCAATAGAGGGAGTGGGGGGAATCCTCAACGGAGGCACCGATAAGGAATTGACCCTCTACTGGTGTAAGGTGGCTCAACATCACTTCCACCTAGCCCTGGATGTGCTGGCAGATATGCTGCTCCACTCCAGGTTCAACCCAGCAGATATTGAAAGGGAGCGCCAGGTTATCATTGAAGAAATCAATATGGGAAAGGATTCCCCATCCCAACAAGTTAACATGCTCATTGATGAGCTTTTGTGGCCCGAACACCCGCTGGGAAGGGATATAGCTGGCAGCAAGGAATCGGTGGCTGCCATTACCCGGGACATGATGCTCGACTACCTGGCACATCAGTATCTACCTAGCAATACGGTAGTCGGTATTGCCGGTGCTCTCCAGCACCAGGAGATGGCGACCGCTGTAGGTCAAGCCCTTGGCGACTGGGCTGACCAGCAGCCTCACCCTGGATATTCGGCATATACAGAGCAAAAATTCCCACAGCTGCATATTGAGAGGAAAGACACAGAGCAAGCCCACCTCTGCCTGGCACTGACCGGGTTGCCACTGCTTCACCCCAAGCGCTTCACCCTCGACCTGCTTAATGTCATCCTGGGGGAGGGCATGAGCAGTCGCTTGTTTGCTGAGATTCGTGACCGACTAGGACTTGCCTACAGCATCCATAGCTATGTAGAGCACTTCCTTGACACCGGCTCGGTTACCATTTATGCCGGGGTAGAACCAAAAAACCTGCCAGTAGCCATCAAGGCTATCCTGGAGCAGCTTTCCCAGCTCAAGGAAACAGTCCCTGAAGCTGAGTTAACCAAGGCAAAGGAGTTATCAAAAGGGCGCTTGCTACTGCGCATGGAGGATAGTCGCAGTGTTGCTGGCTGGATGGGAGGACAGGAGATTCTCACCAACCGCATTCTCAGCGTTGAGCAGATAGTGTCCATTATTGATGCCATCACCGCTGAAGAACTCAGGCAATTAGCCCGAGAGCTGCTGATAGCTAGTCAGCTCCGCTTGGCAGTAGTTGGTCCTGTCGCTGACGATGAGCCCCTGGAGGAGCTGCTGAAGCTATGAGATAGTTTATTTACCTCACCCCTCGAAGAGTCTTCGACCTTTATCCCCTTCCCCTTATCAAGGGGAAGGGGAATGGTTATATAAGAGAGGCTTCGCCTCTCTTTGACTCTCCTTTTTTATCTCTCTCCTTCAAAGGAGAGGGGGAGATATAGGTTTTGAAGGGGCTTCGCCCCTTCAAGCTACTCCTGATAAGCATAGAAAAAATAGCCACAGCCCGAAGACCACGGCTATTTTTATTCCCTTTACACAGGCGATAGTCCGATTAATACTCCATACCACCGGGAGGCATCCCTGGCATCTTCTCCTTCTCCGGTATATCAGTAACCAAGGATTCGGTAATCAAAACCATAGCGGCAATACTAGCTGCATTCTCCAGGCTAGACCTTACCACCTTGGTGGGGTCAATAATACCTTTAGCTACCATATCACCAAAGTCATCGGCTTCAGCATCATAACCAACGCCGGCTGGGCTCTTCTTGACCGCATCTACTATCACTGCCCCATCCCTGCCGGCATTTATAGCAATCCAGCGAAGCGGCTCATCCACCGCCTTCCTCATAATATTAACCCCGGTGGCTTCATCTCCCTCAGCCTTCAGCTTATCCAGAACTGAAACCGCATTGAGCAAGGCAACATCACCACCAGGAAGAATGCCCTCCTCTACTGCTGCCCGGGTAGCTGATAAGGCATCCTCAACGCGATGCTTCCTCTCCTTAAGCTCGACCTCGGTAGCCGCTCCTACCTTGACTACAGCTACCCCACCCACCAGCTTCGCCTGCCTCTCCTGAAGTTTCTCCCGGTCAAAATCAGAGGTGGTCTCCTCTATTTGAGCCTTAATCTGCTTGATTCTGCCCTTAATATCCTCTTCTGAGCCCTTGCCTTCAACAATAGTGGTATTATCCTTATCACAGGTTACCCGGCGAGCCCGGCCCAAATCTTCCACGGTAACCGAGTCCAGCTTGCGTCCCACTTCCTCCGAGATTACCTTGCCACCGGTGAGAATTGCCATGTCCTCCAGCATCGCCTTACGCCGGTCCCCAAAACCGGGAGCCTTAACCGCCAGAACATTAATGGTGCCCCGTAGCTTATTGACCACCAGGGTGGCTAAGGCTTCGCCATCCACATCCTCAGCAACAATAAGCAGGTTCTTTGACACCTGTAGTATCTTCTCCAGAGCCGGCAAAAGGTCAGAAACAGCAGAGATTTTCTTATCGGTGATAAGGATATAGGGGTCATCTATCACTGTTTCCATCTTCTCGGCATTAGTAATAAAATAGGGGCTGATATAGCCACGGTCAAATTGCATCCCCTCTACATACTCGGTCTCATACTTTATCCCCTTGGACTCCTCAACAGTGATAACCCCATCCTTACCCACCTTCTCCATCACCTCAGCAATTAAATCGCCAATCTCTTTGTCAACCGCGGTATTAGTGCCCACCTGGGCAATCTGCTCCTTACCCTTTACCTCGGTAGATACCCTCTTAAGCTCATCAACCAATGCCTTGGTCGCTTTCTCAATGCCCTTCTTCAGCGACATGGCATCGGCTCCAGCAGCCACATTCTTAAATCCCTCGGTGATAATAGCATGAGCTAAGACAGTGGATGTAGTGGTGCCATCGCCACAGGCATCATTGGTCTTAGTGGCTGCCTCTTTAACCAACTGAGCCCCAATATTCTCAAAGGGGTCAGGAAGCTCGATATCCTTGGCAATGGTAACCCCATCATCAATTACCGTTGGTGGACCCCACTTTCTATCCAGAACCACACAGCGCCCTTTGGGTCCCAGAGTCACCTTAACCGAGTCAGCTAAGGCATCTATCCCCCTCTTCAGGGAATGCCTAACCTCCTCACCATATATAATCTGTTTAGCCATTTTCCCTCCTTATATTAACCGACTTGTTACTTGCCTTTCTTAGCTTTTTTAGCCAAGATATCGCTCTCACGCAAAATCACCAGTTCCTCACCCTCAATCTTGATCTCGGTGCCCCCATACTTGGTATAAACCACCACATCACCCACGGCAACATCCATAGCCAGCCGTTTCCCAT
>Ga0209986_10003166_pt1 | contig 14579 bp, 8 predicted proteins | sample BlataG_FD_183168 | JGI IMG/M metagenome (GOLD analysis project Ga0209986, IMG submission 183168) | Deep subsurface microbial communities from Black Sea to uncover new lineages of life (NeLLi) - Black_00105 metaG (SPAdes) (version 2) | ecosystem: Environmental > Aquatic > Marine > Oceanic >...
AAGAAGATTAAAATGTATTACTGTAACCTAAATAACATAAGGATAATTATGCTTATTGGTAAAAACAATAAGCCTTAACAAAATAAGGGGTAGGTCTACCTAAAACCAGAAGAAATTTTTTCACCAAAGAAAACTACCCCCAAAGAGTTGACACAGACAGGATTTTTAAAAATTGGAATTCCTAAGGTTTATATGATAACATATAAAAGTTATTTTAAAAAATATATTTGAATTAATTGCTCGGGCATATTATTAATTTATTTATGATTAATTTAAATGAATATCTAAAAAAGTTGAAAAAGGCAAACTTTCCGAAAGGACGGGACGCAAAGTTATGGGTCTAAAATATTTTATATTATGACTGCCAAACTACCAACTTTTATTTTTTTTGGAATATTTAATAAACTTATAAATTATTATTTATTTGTTTTAGGAGATGAACCAAATGGAAGAAAAAACTAAGGAACAGCTGCAAAATAAATTAACGGAATTACGCAAGAAGATTGATGAGTTAGAACAGGTAAAAGCCAGCCAAATACAGACAGAGAAAAAATTAGTAAAATCTGAAGAACTATACCGTTTAATAGCTGAAAATACCAGTGATGTAATTACTTTACACAAGTTTAATTTAAAAGCAACATTTACTTATATCAGCCCTTCGGGTAAAGATATTGGCGGATATGAACCTGAAGAATTAATTGGTAAATCTCCCTTTGAATTTATCCATCCTGACGACAAAAAGAAATTGTTTCTAATATTAAAAGATTATATTAATGCCAAGTTAAAAAAATTTTTTACCGGCAAAGAATTACCTGCCACTATAAGACTCGAATTTCGTTTTAAAGATAAAGAGGGAAATTGGCGCTACTTTCAAAGCACCGGAAATGTTTTAGGAAATCAGCTGCTTTTTATTACCAGAGATATCACTGCCCAGAAGAAGGCCGAAGAAACTTTATGTAAAAGCCAGCAAGAATTTGCCAGTCTGTTTAAGAGTAGTCCTGAAGCTCTGGTTTATACAGATGAAAGAAGTAATATTTTAGATGTAAATCCTCGCTTTACTGAGCTTTTTGGATATACCTTAGAGGAGATTAAAGGTAGAAATCTGGATGATGGCATGATTCATACTCTTGATAAAATAGAAGAAGGTAAAGAACTGGGCAGGGTAGCCAAGTCTAAGGGTTATTTTGCACATGATAGTATCAGGAAAAAGAAAGACGGAACTTTATTCCCTGTCTCCATATCTGGTTCTAATATCATCATTGATAGTCAATTAAAGGGGATGTTAGTAATATATATCGATACCACTGAACGAAAAAATATGCTGGATAAGTTGAAAAAGAGTGAGGGGAAATATCGCAATCTTTTTGAGAATATGCCCGGAGCTTACTATCGTACAGATAGAGAGGGAAATCTTATAATGATAAATCCGGAAGGAGCTAAATTATTTGGCTGTAATTCTTCCGAAGATGTCTTAGGAAAAAATATCTCCCAACATTTCTACTTTGCTCCGGAAGAAAGAGAAAGGTATCTTAAAGAGTTAGAAAAGAATAAAGGGAATCTTAAAGACTATGAAATTACTTTAAAAAAGAAAGATAGCTCTTCTCTGGTTATTTCTGATACCAGTCATTACTATTACGATAAAGAAGGAAATATTGCAGGAATAGAAGGCATCTTTGTGGATATTACTGAACGTAAGAAAGTAGAAGAGAATTTACGAAAAAGCCAGGAGGAATTTACCAGTCTGTTTAAAAGTAATCCTGAAGCTTTAATCTATCTTGATGAGAAGGGAATAATATTAGATGCAAATCTTCGTTTTTGTGAACTTTTTGGTTACACTCTAAAAGAAATTAAAGGAAGAAATATTGATGATGGCATGATTCACCCCTCTGATAAAATAAAGGAAGGGAAGAGATTAACTGTAAATGGATTAAAAGGTTATCTTAATTACGAGACCATTAGGAGAAAGAAAGACGGAACCTTATTCCCTGTATCCATATCAGCTACACCGCTGGTAATAGATGATCAAGCTAAAGGAGAGATAGGGATATACATAGATATTACCGAACGCAAACGAAATGAGCAACTTCAACAAGTCTTATACAATATCTCCAAGGCTGCCAATTCCCCTATCTCTCTTGACCAGCTCTACAAGACTATCCATCAAGAATTAGATAATATTATTGATACCACTAATTTCTATATTGCCTTGGTTGACGAAAATAAGGATGAATTATATTTCCCCTGTTATATAGATGAAAAAGACGAAAAAATGCCTTTTGTAAAATATAGTATTACTAGTACTCCTACTACTTATGTTATAAGGACAGGCAAGTCCCTGCTTAATAATAATGAGCAATATAAAGAAATGATTAATCAGGGAATATTGACTCCTATGGGCTCTACAACTTGTGAATCTATCTGGCTGGGCGTTCCCCTAAAGATAGAAGACAGGATAATTGGTGCAATGGCTGTCCAAAGCTACACCAATCCTAATCTTTATCGCGAAGAAGACATTAAACTTATGGAATTTGTCTCCTCCCAGGTAGCTACAGCTATCGAGCGTAAAAGCTCAGAAGAAAGAATCAAACATCTAAGCTTTCACGACTCCCTAACCGGTCTTTACAATCGGGCCTACTTCGAAGAAGAACTGGAAAGGTACAACTTTCCCCGTTACTACCCTTTAAGTATAGTGATGCTCGATGTCAATGGCCTAAAAGTCATCAATGATACCTTCGGTCATTCCGAGGGAGACCGACTCTTACAACACCTCTCCCAAGTCCTTGCTTCCGTCTCCCGTCAGGGAGATATCCTGGCTCGTATCGGGGGAGATGAGTTTGCCATTCTTCTGCCTTCTACCACCTCCGAACAGGCCCATGGGTTTTGTGCGAGGATCAAACAGGCCTGTCAGCAAGATAAGATTAAGCCCATCTACTTAAGACTGAATATCTCTTTGGGTCATACCACCCAGAAGGGAGAATATAAAGAAATAAACTCTCTCCTTAAAGAAGCTGACCGTAATATGTACCAGGATAAACTCTTCAACGGTAAAAGCCGAGAAAAACACTTCCTAGAGGCCTTCCGTATCGTCTTAGCTGAACGGGATCCTCATACCTCAGACCATGCTCAGAGACTCCAGGAGTTAGCCCTTTCTTTAGGCAAAAGAGTAGGGCTTACCGAGTACCAGTTAGGAAACTTAAAACTATTTGCTCTCTTACACGATATCGGCAAGATCGGAATTCCCGATAGTATCCTCTTTAAAACCTATATCCTAACTCCTTCGGAATGGGAGAAGATGAGGGAACACTCCCGTATAGGATACCGTATGGCTAAAAACATCCCTGACTTTGCCCCCATCGCCCAGGAGATCCTCTATCACCATGAACACTGGGATGGTACCGGCTACCCGGATGGTCTAAAAGGAGAAAATATTCCTCTTCTTTCCCGTATCATCTCTATTGTCGATGCCTATGATGTGATGCAATCACGTCGTCCTTATAAAGGTGCAGTAAGTAAAGCCAAAGCCCTAAAGGAGATTAAAAGATGTGCCGGCACCCAATTTGACCCCCAGCTGGTGGAGATATTCTTGAAGATAGTAAAAAATAATGCAAGTAGAGCAAGAAAATAAATTATTTCTTAAAGTTTTGATAACATTTTTTAATTACTTTCGCCTTTTTTGGAGTACATGTAATAAAATCTACTAATATGCCTATTAAAGGAGCAAAAACTATTAGTTATAAATTTTAGTATGTAGTAAAATAAAGAAAAGAATAGCCTGAATTATTTTTACGCAATACGCGATACACGATTCGCAATACGAATAAGCTTCAATTCTTGATATTTAAATAATCCTTTGATATATTAATGTACATAGTACACTTTTCAAAACAAATGACCATCCTCGGGATAAGCACAGAGAAAATTTTAAAGGTTATAAAGAATTCATTTAAAACATAGGAAACAATATGATAGAGCCAGTCTTTATATACCTGGCATTTTTTATTGCTGCAGGTATAAGTTCCATGATCGGCATAGGTGGCGGAGTACTTTATGTCCCCATTTTATTAGCCTTTGGTTTTCCTTTTTATCAAGCTGCAGCTATTAGTATTTTTATAATTATGGCTCTCTCTATTTCAGCTTCTTTAGTATATTATCGAGCTCAATTAATAGATTGGAAATTAGCTTTAATAATTGAACCCTTAACTGCTATCATGTCCCTTATGGGCGGGTATTATTCTTCCTTTATTCAAGTTAAAGAATTAAAAATATTATTCATTTTGGTTCTGATTGTTTCCGGGTATTTTATGATGAAACCCATTAAAGAAATTCAAGATAAATTCATTAATCAGAGGAAATGGGGTTACTGGCTAAGAAAATTTGGGAAAGAAGAGTATTCGGTTAATCTCATAATCGGACTTCCACTTTCTGCTTTGGCCGGTTTAATGGCGGGTTTATTAGGCATTGGGGGAGGAGTAATTAAGGTGCCTTTAATGGTTTTATTGCTGGGAGTCCCCATGAAAGTTGCAGTGGGAACATCCTGTCTTATGGTAGGTTTAACTGCTTTATTTGGTTTTTGGGGGCATTTTTTTGCCGGACACTTTGAGCCTAAAATGGCTTTAATTCTGGCTTTAGTGGTTTTTGCCGGAGCTCAAGCTGGTTCTCGGATATCTATAAAAGTAGATAAAATTTTATTGAAAAAAATTTATGCTATATTTCTTTTTCTAATCTCTGCCTGGATGATGATGAATGTGGTAAAATAATTAATAAAAAGAGGTAATGATTAATGAGAGTTATCGGTATAATAGGATATAAGAAAAGTGGTAAAACTACTTTGACGCTAAAACTATCCGATGAATTAACGAAAAGAGGCTATAAAGTAGCAGTAGTAAAACATATTAACGAAGACCTTGACCTGGCCAATTCGGATACTTCAAAATACAAAGAAAGCCTAACCCAGGTAGCGGCAATTACTCCCAAAGAGTCGGTAATATTTCTAAAGAATAAAAAGAATTTAGAAGAGATTATAAAATATTTTGAAGCTGATATTGCCTTAATAGAAGGTTTTAAAAAGGAAAAAACTTTTCCTAAAATTGTGTGCTTAAGAGAGAAAAGCGAAAAGGCCGAATTATTTAATGGATTACAGCTTTGCACAGCTGGTTTTGTTTCTAAAGGGGTAGACCCGAAGCTTTACGATTTTAATATTTTAAATGATGAGGATATAAAAAAGATAGCAGAAATAGCTATTAATAAATCATTTAAATTGCCCAACTTAAATTGCGGGGAATGTGGATATCAAGATTGTTATGGTTTGGCTCAGGAGATTGTTAAAGGAAATAAAACCCCAGGTGATTGTCCTTCTTTGGAACCTTCAACTTTAGTGAAAGTAAATGGGAAGATAATTTCGATGAATTCATTTATAGCGAAAATTGTAAGAAATACTATTATTGGACTTTTGTCTCCCTTGAAAGGTTTTGTTAAGGGGGACATTGAGATAAAGATAAAGCAAAAATAAATTCGTATCGAGTATTGCGTATCACGTATCGCGTGAAGAAAAAGAGCGGTTAGTAATTTTGTATCTCACATTTTCGTCATTGCGAGGAGTTTTAACGACGAAGCAATCCCAATTGAATTTTGAGATTGCCACGCTTCGATAAATCGAAGCTCGCAATGACACAAGGAAAGATAAGACAGGCAAGCCCGTCTTACTAACGACTATTCACTATTCACTAACGACTATTTAATAATTTCTATGGAGGTAACTCTTAAATGTCAGTAGTTTCGATTAAACCAAAAACAAGTAACAAAGAAAAGGATAAAGAAGAAATAATCTATGACGCCATAATAATCGGAGGTGGGCCTGCTGGCTTAACTGCAGGTATCTATCTTAGTCGAGCTAGAATGAATACTTTATTAATTGAAAAAGCCCTTCCTGGCGGACAGGCAGTACTTACCGAAATTATAGAGAATTATCCCGGATTCCCCGAAGGAATAAGTGGACCTGAATTAATGCAAAAAATAGAGGAGCAGGCTGTCCGATTTGGCTTGAAAATAGAATACGGGGAAGCTGCAGAATTTAAGATAAAAGAAGATGCAGAAGATAAAGTAAAAATAGTAAAAATCAATAATCAAGAATATAAAACCCTAACTATTATTCTGGCTTCCGGTGCAGATGCAAGCAAATTAAAAGTCCCCGGAGAAGAAGAATTAAGGGGGAGAGGAGTTTCTTATTGTGCCACCTGTGATGCCCCCTTTTTTAAGGACCAAAAAATAGTAGTGGTTGGTGGAGGAGATACAGCAATTGAAGAAGCTTTATATTTAACTAAGTTTGTTCGAGAAATAACCATTATTCACCGTCGAGATAGATTAAGAGCAACCAAAATATTACAGGAAAGGGTTTTTTCTAATAAAAAAATAAATTATTCCTGGGATTCAGTAGTAACAAAAATATTAGGCAACGAAAAAGTAGAAGGCATTTTGATTCAAAACAAAAAAACAGGTGAAGAAAAGGAAATTTCCTGCCAGGGTGTTTTTGTTTTTGTGGGGAATGTACCCAATTCAAAATTTTTAAACGAGTCAATAAAATTAGACAAAAAGGGATATATTTTGACTGATGATAATATGATGACCTCACAAGAAGGTATCTATGCTTGCGGAGATGTTAGAAAAAAAATCTTAAGACAGGTGGTTACTGCTTGCGGAGAAGGAGCTACCGCTGCCTTCGCCGCTCAAAAATATATTGAAGAATTAAAAGGGCTTTCCTATAAATAGAAGAAGAGAGGATAAAAAATGAATTTTGGAATATCAACTATGCCGCTTGAGGATTATCAGTTACAATCGAAACTAACTTTGTTAAAAGAGGCTGGGGTAGAATACCTTGAAGTAAAACCGAAAGAAGGGCATTTCAATTACTATGATCCCAAATATCTGGATGAAATGTCTAAAGAATTTAAAAGAAATGGAATAAAAGTCGTATCAATGCATATGCCTACTCACGGAGCAGATATTTCCCTGATTGAGGAATATGATCGGGTATGGTCTGTTCGGGAAGTGGAAAAAACAGCTCTTGCTTTACTAAGATTAGGAGGAGAGATTTTAGTAGTTCATCCGGGAAGTGAAATTGAAGATGAGAAAACGAGGAAAGCGCGTCAAGAAAAGAGTAAACAAAGCTTAGAGGAAATATTAAAATTTTGTGAACATTGGGGAATTAAGATTGCTTTAGAGAATACTTTACCCGGGAAGACCGGTGACAGCATACCCGAAATTCTGGAGATAGTAAAAAAATTTAATTCGAAAAATCTGGGAATTTGTCTGGATACCGGACATTGCAACATGACTTCTTCTCTTTATAATCATAGTGGAGTTGTGGAGTGTTTGCCGGAGATAAAAGATTATTTATGTCATTTACATATTCATGATAATTTCGGAAAGAGTGATGACCATTCTCTGCCTTTTGAAGGCAATATAGATTGGAAAGGATTTGTAAAGGGTTTAAAAGAAATCAATTACCAGGGGGTATTTATGTTTGAATTAAGGAAAAAAACCAATAATGAAGAAATGCTCCGAACGATTAAAGAATTGTATCTAAATTTATTTAAGGAAGAAAAAAATGATTGATAAAAAAGGACATCTTTATTGGTTACGAAGAAAATTGCCCGACCAAAAAGTTTTAGAGCGGATGGATTCATTATTAAAAGAACTGAATTTACATACAGTTTGTGATAGTGCCCTATGCCCCAATCGGGGTGAGTGTTTTAAAGAAGGAACCGCTACTTTTATGATATTAGGGAATATCTGTACGCGAAACTGTAAGTTTTGTGCTGTAGAAAAAGGAGAACCCCTCCCCTTGGACCCGGAGGAACCTCATCATATTGCCCAAGCTGCTAAATATTTAAATCTTAAACATATAGTAGTTACTTCGGTAACCAGAGACGACCTTTCGGATGGCGGAGCAAAACACTTTGCTCAGACCATTACAGAGGTTAAAAAAATACTTCCCGAAAGCACCATAGAGGTATTAGTCCCTGATTTTGAGGGTTCCTGGGAAGCACTCCAAATAGTAATAGATGCTCAGCCGGAAGTTATAAATCATAATATTGAAACGGTTGCCCGTCTATATAATTTAGTAAGGCCAAAAGCAGTTTATAAGCGTTCACTGGAGCTATTAAGACAGGTTAAGACTAGGGATAAAAATATTATTTCCAAATCGGGGATTATGGTAGGCTTAGGAGAGAAAAAGGAAGAAGTTATCAAAACGATGAAAGATTTACGGGAAGTAGATTGTGATATTTTAACTATAGGCCAGTATTTAAAGCCGTCTCCTCACCATTTAAAAGTCAGCGATTATATTCATCCTGATAAATTTGAAGAATATCAAAATATAGGGATGTCTTTAGGCTTTAAATATGTAGCGTCAGCTCCTTTGGTGCGCAGTTCTTATCATGCCGGAGAAATATTAAAAGAAATACAATTTAATTTTAATTTGTAAGATAATTTCTTTGATATATTTAAATATATCTGATAGAATTAAAATCAATAAATCAAATATAATAAAATTGACCAAGGATAAGGAGGACAGGTTTGTATGACCAAATATGATATTAATAAAGTAAAAAATATTGCCTTGGTAGGCCATGGTGATTCTGGAAAAACCTCGCTTACCGAGGCTTTGCTTTATGATTCAGGAATGATTACTAGATTGGGAGATATAAAACAAGGTAATACCACTACTGATTATGACCCCCGAGAAATGAAGAAAGGAATAACTATCAATTCATCTTTAGCCTATTTAAATTGGAAGGATTTGATGGTAAATATTCTTGATACCCCAGGATACCTCGATTTTATTACTGATACAAAATTAAGCCTTAGAGTTGTAGATAGTGCCATAATAGTTGTATGTGGAGTATCGGGTGTAGAAGTGCAGACTGAAAAAGTCTGGGATTTTGCCGATGAATACAAACTGCCACGAGTTATTTTTATAAATAAAATGGATCGGGAAAGAGGCGATTTTTACCGAGCAAAAGATACGGTTAATAAAGTTTTTGGTTCATCCGCAATTTCAGTTCAGTTACCCATTGGTAAGGAAGAAGATTTTCAGGGCATAATCGATTTAATAAAGATGAAAGCTATTGTTTATAAAAAAACGGGAGATGGTAAACCAGTTTTTGAAGAACAGGAAATTCCCCAGGATATGAAAGAACAGGCAGAATCCTACAGGAAAGAATTGGTAGAAGCAGTAGCTGAATTTGATGATGAGCTTTTAATGAAATATTTAGATGGGGAAAGTTTAACTGATCAGGAGATTGCTTCTTTGTTAAAACAAGGGGTAAAAGAGAGAAAGATAGTGCCTATTCTTTGCGGCTCAGCAACCATGAATTTGGGGGTAGAGCCTCTTCTTGATTTTATAGGCGAATACCTTCCTTCTCCATCTGAAATGCCCTCCGTTGCGGCTAAAAATGTAAAAACTTCTTCGGAAGAATTAATAGAAAATTCTATTGATTCTCCTTTTTCTGCTTTTGTTTTCAAAACTGTAGCAGACCCCTACGTGGGAAATTTAACTTACTTTAGAGTGTATTCGGGGAAATTACCCGAAGATTCAAATGTATATAATCCTTCAAAAAGCGTAGATAATAAAGTAGGGAAGATTTATAAAATGCAGGGCAAAAATCAACGATCTATTCCTGAGGTTTGTGCCGGAGATATAGCTGCTGTAGCCAAACTTAAGAATACTATTACCGGTGATACTCTCTGCGATAAAGATAATCCTGTTTTATTTGAAAAAATAGAATATCCTGAGCCAATAATGCTGCTAGCAATCTCTCCCAAGACTAAGGGGGATGAGGATAAGTTAAGTACCGCTCTAAGCAAGATAATCGATGAGGATCCTACAGTTAAAGTTTATCGGGATGAAGATACCGGAGAAACCATATTGGCTGGCATGGGAGAATCTCACCTGGAAGTAATAATTGATACCATGGAGAGTAAATTTGGAGTAGAGGTGGAAAAGAGTACTCCTAAAGTAGGATATAAAGAGACTATTCGAAAAAATGTTAAAGTAGAAGGAAAATATAAGAAGCAATCCGGCGGTAGAGGGCAGTACGGACATTGCTGGTTAGAGCTCGAACCCAAAAGCAGGGGAGAAGGCTTTGAATTTGTAGATAAAATAGTTGGTGGAGTAATTCCGCGTCAATATCGTCCTGCAGTTGAAAAAGGCGTAGTTGGAGCAATGAAAAAAGGAATATTGGCAGGATATCCTACCGTAGATATAAAGGCTACTGTTTATGATGGCAGTTATCACCCGGTAGATTCTTCAGAGATGGCTTTCAAAGTAGCCGGTTCGATGGCTTTTAAGAAAGGAGCGGCAGAAGCTAACCCGGTCTTGTTAGAGCCTATTATGGATATAGAAGTAATAGTGCCAAAAGAATATATGGGGGATATAATCGGAGATTTGAATAGTAAAAGAGGGAAGATAATGGGCATGGAAGAATCTTCAAGCGGGAAACAAGTCATTAAAGCTAAGATCCCTCAATCAGAGATTTTCAAATATGCTATCGATTTAAGGTCAATTACTCAAGGGAGAGGAACTTTTAGTTTAAAATTTTCCCATTATGAAGAGGTGCCTGCTAATATTGTACAGGAAATAATTGCTCAAGCTAAAGAAGAAGAGGAAGAGAAAAAATAATTCTTAAAAAAAATTTAAAAAATATTTTAAAAAAAGAAGGATTTTTAAATTAGATATAGAATATATTATATAAAGATAGATTTATTTATTAACTTGTACCAGTAAAATATTATACAAAAAAAAGGGGAGGTGTAATAATATGGAATGGTATTGGTGGGCAGCGATTGTTGCAGCAGTAGCGTATTTGATATACTATTTTTATGAAGACTAAGCAGCATAGAATTAAAAAATTGAATTAATATTAAATTACCAAAAATTGTAAGAAACGTTTCTATAAGTGCAGGGCGAAGCAAATTGTCCTGCACTTTATTTATCTTTATTAAAAGGGTGATTAATTTGAAATTAAAAACCAAAAAAAGATATATTTTGTTAATTTTGCTTTTCCTTATCTTCTTTATTATTACTTATAAATCAATGGCAGATGAAGAAAATAGAGAAAACAGGGTTGTCCCTTTGGGAGAAGCAGATTCATTAAAAATGACGATAAAATTTGGGGCAGGCAAGCTGGACTTAATTTCCGGGCAAGAAGATGTATTTAAAGGCAATTTTCAATATGATAAAAGTATCTTAAAGCCTAATATTCAGTATGAAATATTAGGGGAAACCGGTATTTTAACCCTATCTCAGAGTATTAAGAAAGACCTTGATTTACCATTTCCTTATAAAAATAGATGGAATTTAAAATTGCCTCCCGGTATCCCTCTGCAATTATATATCAACACCGCAACTTATAGCGGAGATATTGACCTAACTAATTTGCAGATAGAAAATTTTTATCTCAATTCAGGAGCAAGTCAAACCAATATTGTATTTAATCAACCCAATCTTATAGACTTAAAAAATATTAATATTAAAACAGGTGCCTCCACTATTAAAATGTTAGGCTTAGCTAATGCAAATTTTAATGAAATGAATTTTAGCGGTGGAGCAGGGAGCTATACCTTTGATTTTTCAGGTAACCTGATTAAAAAATCAAAAGTTAACATTAATGCAGGGGTAGCTAAAATAATTTTAAAGATACCTTCAGCTATTGGAACAAAAATAATTATTGAACGTTTTCCTGCTGTAAAATTAGATATTAGGGGATTTGTAAAAATAAATGACCAGACTTATATTAGCCCGGAATATGGTAAAAGTGCTGCAGAATTAGATATCGAAATCAAGGGAGGCCTGCTAGACGTTGAGGTGATTTCACTAACCAATTGACTTTTATTTTTTTTTCAATTATACTAAAAACGAACCGAGAAAGAAAAAAACCGAGCGAAGGACTGAAAGGTGTATTTTAAAAAGAGAATCAGTATTTGGTGAAAGCTGATAAAACACCTTTAAACTCGCCTTCAAGTTTTGTAAGCGAAAAATTAAATTAAAATGTTAATTTAAATATAGTTTACAACGTTGACAAGCGTTAATTGTTTAATAAGAGTAGATAATGTGGGGCTGTAGCGCAGTCGGGAGCGCGCCTCCTTGGCGTGGAGGAGGTCGCGGGTTCGATTCCCGCCAGCTCCACCAAATTATAATGTATTAAATCTACTGAAAAAGGGTGGTACCACGAGAAAGATCTCGTCCCTGGTAATAGGTTAATCAATTACTTGAGACGGGATTTTTATTTTTAAGGAGGAATATCTAAAAATGGAAGACAGATATAATTTTACCGAAGTTGAAAAAAAATGGCGGGAGTATTGGAATAAAAATAATTATTTTAAATCTTATGTCGATTCTAAAAAACCGAAATATTATGTTTTAGAAATGTTTCCCTATCCTTCGGGAGAGCCTCATATGGGACACGTAAAAAACTACGTTATCGGTGATGTAGTGGCCAGATATAAACATTCTCAAGGATATAATATCCTGCACCCTATGGGCTGGGATGCTTTTGGCTTACCTGCGGAGAACGCTGCTATAAAAAATAAAATTCATCCCTCAATCTGGACTAAAAACAATATTCAAAAAATGAAGAATACTCTAACCAATATGAGTATCAGTTATGATTGGGACAGAGAAATAGCCACCTGCAATCCGGATTACTACAAGTGGACTCAGTGGATATTTTTGCAACTATATAAAAAGGGATTAGCCTACAAGAAAAAAGCAGTAGTTAATTGGTGCACTTCCTGCAATGTAGTATTAGCCAATGAACAAGTAATAGATGGAAAATGCTGGAGGTGTGAAACTGAAGTTGTTAAAAAAGAGTTATCCCAATGGTTTTTTAAGATTACTGAATATGCTCAGAGATTACTCGATGATATAGAATGTTTAGAAGAATGGCCAGAGAAAGTATTAACTATGCAGAGAAATTGGATAGGCAGGAGCGAGGGAGCAAGGATTGAATTTCCCATAAAGGGGAGTGATAATACTATTCCGGTTTTTACTACCCGACCCGACACTCTGTACGGAGCAACTTATTTTCTATTATCTCCCGAACACCCCTTAGTAGATGAGATAATAAAAGATTCCCCTTATAAAGATGAAGTGCAGAGCTTTAAAGAGGAGGTAAGTAAAGAGAGTGCTATAGATAGAGTATCAGGTATCTTAGAAAAAAGGGGATGTTTTACCGGTAAATATGTAATAAATCCCCTAAATGATGAAGAGATTCCCATCTGGATAGCAAATTATATATTAATGGACTATGGAACAGGTGCGGTAATGGCAGTTCCGGCTCATGACCAAAGGGATTTTGAATTTGCCAAAAAATATAATTTACCTATCAGAATAGTAATTCAACCAAAGGATAAAAAAGTTACCTCTGATACAATCGAGGCCGCTTTTGACCAAGAAGGCATTATGGTTAATTCCGGCCAATTTAATGGTTTGTCAAGTAGTAAGTCATTAGATGTCATAATTGATTATCTGATTAAAAAGGGGTCTGGGAAGAGAGAGGTTAATTATAGGTTAAGAGATTGGCTTATTTCGCGGCAGCGTTATTGGGGAGCGCCTATACCCATGATTTACTGTTCCGAATGTGGCATGGTTCCCGTACCTGAAAATGATTTGCCGGTTTTGCTCCCGGAAAATGTTGATTTCAGACCCAAAGATACGTCACCGTTGGCAAGCAGTAAAGAATTTGTTAATACAATTTGTCCAAAATGCGGCAAGGAAGCTAAAAGAGAAACAGATACTATGGATACTTTTGTCTGTTCTTCCTGGTACTACCTTAGATTTTGTTCTCCTAAAACCGATACAGCGCCATTTGATGCTGAAGAATTAAAATATTGGATGCCGGTAGACCAGTATATCGGTGGAGTAGAGCACGCCATATTGCATTTATTATATTCTCGATTTTTTACTAAAGCTCTATATGATATGAAATATGTCAATTTTAAAGAACCATTCAAAAGGCTCTTTACTCAGGGGATGGTCTGCAAAGACGGGGCAGTGATGTCTAAATCAAAAGGTAACATAGTTAATCCGGGAAAAATATTTTCAAAATTCGGTATTGATGCTACCAGAGTAATGATGCTGTTTGTCGGTCCTCCGGAAGCAGATATGGAATGGACTGATAAAGGGATGGAAGGGGCATCTCGATTCTTGAATCGAGTTTGGCGGTTAATTTACAATAATATTGATTGTTTTAAAAAGCCGAAAAATAAGGAAGAAGTTTCCCCGGAAGATATAAGTGTGGTAGCTAAAAAAATAAGACAGAAGACCCACCAAACCATTAAAAAGGTTACCGAAGATATTGAGCAGAGATTTCACTTCAATACAGCTATTAGTGCAATTATGGAATTAGTCAATGAAGTGTATAAATTTCAGTTAAAGGCAGAAGAAAAACAGGGAAAAGAAGGAGATGTTTTTGTTTTAAAAGAGGCTTTAGAAATGATAGTCAGGCTTTTAGGTCCTATCGCTCCTCATTTTTCAGAAGAACTATGGCAGGAGATGGGGAACAAAGAAAGCATTTATATGC
>Ga0209986_10003167_pt1 | contig 14579 bp, 12 predicted proteins | sample BlataG_FD_183168 | JGI IMG/M metagenome (GOLD analysis project Ga0209986, IMG submission 183168) | Deep subsurface microbial communities from Black Sea to uncover new lineages of life (NeLLi) - Black_00105 metaG (SPAdes) (version 2) | ecosystem: Environmental > Aquatic > Marine > Oceanic >...
CGATGCCATGATCGTTGTTGCTCCACCACTCATAATCACCAAAGAGGAGATCGACAGAGCGCTAGACGTGATGTATCCCGTGCTGGCCGATTTCAAACCAGTCTAAGCGGGCAAGGCGCAAAAACAAGCGACTTGCCCAGACAGTTGTCCATGAAGCATGCTGGGTGCAACTGCTTGACTTGTGCAATGCGGACGAACTCGACGGCCATACCTTCCGAATACCCGCACCGGTGCCAGGTGAGTCGTGAGCTCGTTCAGATAGATGGGTGACACTTATTTGGCATCTGTTATGGCTGTTTCCACGTCATTGCGAGCCCTTCGCCCCCTGTCATTCTGAGCGGAGCGAAGAATCTGAGGTGCGGCTCAGGGTGAACTCCGCGAAGCAATCTCATTTTCATCCTTCCACCTGGATTGCTTTGTCGCTGACGCTCCTCGCAATGACAAAGGAAGTAGACAGAAAGGGCAAATGTAGGGACAGGTCTTCAGACCTGTCCGAAGCGGACAGACCTAAAGGTCTATCCCTACGACCTTGAAAGGAAAGGGATGTGTCACTAATGTACTGGACGAGTACAGGTCGTTGCATGTTCGCTGCCATTTGGCTATAATCAACCAGGCAGCAATTGCCCTGCGTGGGGGCTGAAGACTGAACCATAGACTTCGTCTATTGCATACCTCAGCGCAGCACAATGAATGATGGAGAACGCTCCCGCCTCTGTTCTAAGATGCTCTTCGGGGTGGAGTGGTTCGGCACAGCGTAGGGTTGAGTCCAGTCGCGAGTAGTACAAACACATCTATTTCGGCCAGGATGGGTTCGCGCAGACTATCTTCGACGACGGCTATTCCCACAAGGGGTTGACTGCTAAGACCACAAATTCGCATTAAGGAGGTGTCAAGATGGATTTTTCTTTAGATGGCAAGGTGGCTCTCGTAACCGGCGGCGGCCGCGGCATCGGGCGAGCTGTGGCACTTGGTCTTGCCCGGGCTGGCGCGGATGTCGTGGTGGCCAGTCGGAAACTTCCTGACCTGGAAAAGGTGGCTGAGGAGATAAGAGGTCTGGGCAGGAAATCCCTGGCTGTAGCGGCGCACATCGGCAGGGTCGAGGAAATCAGCAATCTAGTCAGCAGGGTGAAGGAGGAGTTCGGGAAGATCGATATCCTGGTGAACAACGCCGGCACCAACCCTACTATGGACCAGGCCCTGGACATAGATGAGCGTGCCTGGGACTCAATCATGAACCTCAACCTGAAAGGGTTGTTCTTTCTGAGCCAGGCGGTGGCCAGGGTGATGAAGGAACAGGGTGGAGGCAAGATTATCAACATCGCCTCGGTGGCGGGGATTACCCCCGACATATTGCCAGTTTACTCGATGAGCAAAGCCGGGGTGATCATGGCGAGCAAGGTCATGGCGCAGCAATGGGCACAGTACAGCATCAGGGTAAACACGGTAGCCCCCGGGCTAACCAGGACTCAATTCAGCCAGGCCCTCTGGAGTAACCCGGACATCCTGCAGGGCGCTATGAGCAGAACTCCCATGGGGCGAATAGCCGAGCCTGAGGAGATGGTAGGGGCTATCATTTTCCTGGCCTCTGATGCCTCCAGCTATGTGACCGGGCAGGCCATAGCCGTGGATGGAGGCGTCAGCATATAAGGAGGCACTGTGTCGGTGTAGCTCAGTAGAAAGCACACATGGAAATATCGAATAACGGGAGGTCGAGATGATTACATCGAGTGAGTATCGCAAGAGGTTGAGCAAGATGAGGCGGAATGTCTACATGGATGGCGAGCTTGTGGATCGCGAGAATCCGCGGATGGAGGGGGCGGTAAATGTCCTGGCCAAGACCTATGACTTGATAAACGACCCGGAATTCAAAGAGTATGAGGATATACTCACGACCACGTCTCACCTGACTGGCAAAAAGATAAACCGGTTCTGCCACACTCATCGGAGTGTTGAAGACCTGCTTGCCAAGCAGAGGATGACAAGATTGGCGTGTCACCAGGTAGGTGGATGTATTGCCAGGTGTATGGGCATCGACGCTATCAACGCAAATTCCGTGGTTAGTTACGAGGCTGACCAGGCGTACGGCACTGAGTATCACAAGAGGTTTGAGAACTGGTTGAGGGAGTTCCAGGAGAACGATTGCACCGGTTGCTGTGCCCAGACAGATGTCAAAGGAAACCGCCCGTGGAGACCTCATGAACAGCTAGACCCAGACCTCTATCTCCGCGTGGTAGAAACGAAAAGCGATGGTGTCGTCATCAGGGGAGCCAAGGTGCACAACTCAGTTGCCCCCTGTGTGGAATGGCTTATGGTGCTACCTACACGGCGACTGACGGAGGAGGAGGGTTCTTGGGCCATTTCCTGTGCAGTTCCATCTGATGAAGAGGGTGTAAAGCTAATTGTTAGCGCTGCCAATTATGAGGCCTCTAAGGACCTGGGGATGGCGGGTCCTTTTGGGTCGGCTGACTCTCTGACGATTTTCGATAACGTGTTTGTTCCCTGGGAGAGAGTGTTCCTGAATGGAGAGTATGAGCTGGGTGGCAGGCTGGCGCTTTTGTTTGCCCTGTATCACCGCCACAGCTACACTGGCTGCAAACCGGCTATGACTGATGTTCTTACAGGGGCCACTGCGCTGATGGCTGAATGCAATGGGATAGAAAAGCAGGCGCATGTGAGGGAGAAACTGGCTGAGCTGATCTGTACTTCTGAGCTGTGCTATGGGACAGGTATTGCCGCCTCGATCAATGGCCAGAAGTCGGGTTCGGGAACGTATATACCCGATATCCTGTACTGCAACGTCAGCCGCAGACATGCAGGTGTAAATATCTACCATGAGTTTGACATCCTGGCCGATATTGCTGGAGGCATGCCTGCAACCTTACCGCGGGAGGGCGATTGGTTGAACCCGGAGACTCGCCCGTTCATGGAGAAGTACATGATGCGGAACCCGGAAGTGCCCATCCAAGACATACACCGTGCCTTTCGGTGGGTACAGGCCATATCATGCTCAGAGCTTGCTGGCGTCATGCAGTACGCTGGCGTTCACGGTGGCGGTTCTCCCAGGATGGAGCAGATAGCCATCATGGGTAGCTACGATGTGGAGAAGACGAAGAATATCGCCAAACGCCTGGCGGGCATTCCGGTAAAGGAGGAATACTCCTTTGGTAGGTTGGGGGTGATGCCGGGAGAACGGTGAGTTGGAATCGGGTTACCAAGAGGCCTCTTTGCAGTATCGCAGAGAGTGGTAGTTGGCGGTGAGGTAACGACCCACAGTGGTAGTGTGACAGTTGGGAGATGAAGTTTCACTCGGGAGGGCACGGTGATTACGTCAAGTGAATATCGCAGAAGACTGAGCAAGATGAGGCGGAATGTCTACATGAACGGTGAGCTCATAGACCGAGATGACCCCCGGCTGGAAGGAGGGGTCAACAGGCTCGCCAAGACCTACGACCTGGTGGCGGCCCCGGAGTTCAAGGAATATGAGGACATTCTTACGGCTACATCTCACCTGACCGGTGAGAAGATAAATCGATTCTGCCATATTCACCGAAGCGTTGCCGATTTGCTTGCCAAGCAGAAGATGACCAGATTGGCCTGTCACCAGGTAGGCGGGTGTATCGACAGATGTATGGGTATCGACGCTATCAATGCAAACTCCGTGGTCAGTTATGAGGCCGACCAGGCGTACGGCACTGAGTATCACAAGAGATTTGAGAACTGGCTCAGGGACTTCCAGGAGAATGACCGCATGGGTTGTTGCGCTCAGACAGATGTCAAAGGAAACCGCCCGCGGCGACCTCACGAACAGGTGGACCCCGACCTCTACCTGCGCGTGGTGGAAACGAAAAGCGACGGTGTCGTCATCAGGGGAGCCAAGGTGCACAACTCAGTTGCTCCTGTTGTCGAAGAGATCGTGGTGATACCTACAAGGCGACTGACGAAGGAGGAGGGAGAGTGGGCGATTTCGTGTGCGGTTCCGGCCGATGCAGAGGGCGTGAAACTGATTGTCAGCGCCGCCAGGCAGCCTATCTCCAAACGGCTAGGCATGCCCGGCCCCTACGTGGGTGCCGACTCTCTGACGGTTTTCGACGATGTGTTTGTGCCTTGGGAGAGGGTGTTCCTGAATGGAGAGTATGAGCTGGGTGGCAGAGTGGCGCTCTTGTTTGCCCTTTTCCACCGCCACAGCTATACGGGCTGTAAGCCAGCCTTGACAGACGTGCTTACAGGAGCCACTGCCCTGATGGCTGAATGCAATGGGATAGAGAAGCAAGCGCACGTCAGGGAGAAGCTGGCGGAAATGATTTGCACCTCGGAGCTGTGTTACGGCACGGGAATTGCTGCTGCGATTAACGCTGAGAAGTCGAGCTCAGGAACCTACATTCCAGACATAGTCTACTGCAACGTCAGCCGCAGGCATGCAGGTGTAAATATCTACCATGAGTTCGATATCCTGGCAGATATTGCCGGAGGGATGCCTGCAACCTTACCGCTCGAGGGCGATTGGTTGAACCCGGAGACTCGCCCGTTCATGGAGAAGTACATGATGCGCAACCCGGAAGTTCCGATTGAAGATATACACCGTGCCTTTCGCTGGGTACAGGCCATATCATGCTCGGAAGCGGCTGGCGTGGCGCAGTATGCTGGCGTTCACGGCGGTGGTTCTCCCAGGATGGAGCAGATTGCCATCATGGCCAGCTACGATGTCGAGAAAACTAAGAACATCGCCAAGCGCCTGGCTGGTATTCCCGTGAAAGAGAAATACTCTTTCGATAGGTTCGGAGTGATGCCGGGAGAACGATAAGCCCCGGTAGGTGCAGACAAAGGCTGGGTTTCGGTGTGAGAGGCTTGCCATTCAGTAGTACTGGACAGGAGGCAATATGGAGTTTGAGACGATTCTCTACGATAAGAAGGATAACGTTGCCTGGATAACGTTTAATCGGCCGGACAAGTTGAATGCGCAGAACGAGACCTTGCTTGGTGAAGTCGTTGCCGCGCTGGAGAAGGCCAACGACGATGATGAGGTGTACGTCATCGTCATAACGGGGGCTGGGGATAGGGCTTTCAGCGCCGGTGCTGATATCAGTATGTTTTCCAAATGGGCTCCCATTGACGTCATGAAGTGGACCAAGGCGACAAGAAGGCCATACGAGTTCATAAGGGAGATTCCCAAGCCGGTCATAGCCATGGTGAATGGGATTGCAGTTGGCGGCGGGACTGAGATATCGATCGCCTGCGATATAATCATAGCTGCCGAGAATGCCCAATTTGGGCAGCCGGAGATAAGCGTTGGAGTTATACCGGGAGGAGGAGGCACCCAGATGTTGCCGAGGCTCGTGGGGGAGAAGAAGGCGAAGGAGCTTATCCTGACCGGCGATTTCATCTCAGCCGAGGAGGCCTTGCAGCTCGGGTTGGTTAACAAGGTTGTCCCAAAGGAGAAGCTAAGGGAAGCGGTTGACGAACTCGTCGGTAAACTCAAGAGCAAGAGCCCGGCCATCTTGAAATTTGCCAAGCTGGCGGTGAACAAGTCCCTTGAGACTCCCCTTTCAGTCGGGATCCAGAGCGAAGGCGACCTCTTTGCCCTGTGTTTCGGAACCGAGGACCAGAAGGAAGGGGCAAAAGCTTTTCTGGAGAAGAGACCTCCCAAGTACACAGGTAGATGAGTCTGGGGCCCCTTGCATAAGTTCTGCAAACGGTCGACAGAAGACTGCTACGGGCCTATCTCGCTTTTCCGTTGGTAGTCTTTCATGGGGTTTGGGAAAAAAAGTAAGACTTGGAGCGATAAGAATGAAACTATTACAGCCTATTAGCATTGGAAAGATGGAGCTCAAGAACCGCCTGGTGGTGCCGCCAATGGGGACCGGCTTCAGTGCCCCTGATGGGACGGTAACAGACCGGTTTATCGAATACCTTGAAGCTAGAGCCAAGGGCGGCTTCGGGCTCATCATTGTGGAGGTGACTGCTATTGATTCCTCAGGTAGGGGGATTCCCTCCCAGTTGGGCATCTGGGATGATAGGTTTGCGCCCGGGCTGAACCGCCTTGTCGACCGGCTCCACGCTGCTGGCGCCAAAATCACTGTCCAGTTGCATCATGCCGGGCGCGCGACATACCCTTCTAGCATCGGTGGCCAGCAGCCTGTGGCCCCGTCGGCCATCCCTGACCCCATCACTCGAGAAATGCCCAGAGAGCTAACCGTAGAGGAGATAGGGTCGCTGGTTGAGGCATATGCCCAGGGGGCACGGCGTGCCAAAGAGTGCGGTTTTGATGCGGTAGAGCTGCATGGTGCTCATGGGTACCTCATAGCCCAGTTCATGTCAGCTTACGCAAACAAACGGACTGATGACTATGGGGGAGGCCTGGAGGGATTCCTGCGCTTTCCACTGGAGATCTTGCAGCGGACGAGAGAACTGGTCGGGCCTGATTACCCCATCCTGTTCCGCATCAGCGGTGACGAAGCAGTTCCCGAAGGCCGTACCATCGAAGAGAGCGTGGTGGTAGCCAAGCGGCTCGTTGAGGCGGGCGTTGATGCGCTTCACGTCAGTGTGGGCGTTTTTGAGTCGGCTCACCTCACCAGTGCGCCTCCTGCCATGGAGCCGGGATTCAATGCCGCGGCGGCTGCTACCATCAAATCGGCTGTTTCGGTGCCGGTCATTGCCGTAGGACGGATAGTAGACTCTGGCGTTGCCGAGGATATCCTCAGCTCCGGGAAGGCCGACCTGGTGGCCATTGGGAGGGCGTCATTAACCGACCCTGAATTCGCCATCAAGGCAGCGGAGGGCCGCGATGAGGCTATTGTCAAGTGCCTTTCCTGCAATGAGGGCTGTATTGATATGCTGATGCTGGGCACGCCGCCGATAACCTGCATTCAGAATCCGGCGCTAGGGCGAGAAGCGGAATACGCTTCAGCAGGTGCGGCAAAGGCCAAAAGGGTGGTGGTTGCTGGTGGTGGGCCAGCGGGTCTGGAAGCAGCCAGGACATCAGCTTTGTGGGGACATAGGGTCACCCTGTGTGAAAAGCGGGACTGCCTCGGCGGGCAAGCTCTGCTGGCAGCAGTGCCTCCTACCAAGGAGATTTGGCTGGAGGTGGTCCGGTCTCGAATCAAAGACCTGGAGCGATTGGGAGTGGAGATAAGGCTGAATTGTGAGCTGACCCCCGGGATGGTTAATGAGTTGTCGGCGGACGTAGTCATAGTGGCCACGGGGTCAGCGCCGCTGTTACCTGATATTGCAGGAACGGATCGAGGTAATGTTGTCACCGCTCACGATGTGCTCAGTGGAGCCCCGGTTGGCGTCAGGGTGGTGGTCGTTGGAGGGGGCATGGTGGGGTGTGAGACCGCCGACTACCTGGCTCAACAGGGCAAGGACGTGACCATAATTGAGATGCTCCGGCGTACTGCTCAGGACGTCTCGCCATCGGCCCGCTACTTTCTGCGCCGGCGTCTCAGGGAGAGAAATGTGACGATACTGACCTCCACTCCGGTGAAGGCTATCACTGACGCTGGCGTGGTTGTTAGCTCAGAGGGTGAAGAGCGAACACTCGAATCTGTGGATACCGTGGTTCTGGCTACAGGGGCAAAATCGGTCAATGACCTGGCTGGAGTCAAGGACCTCGCCCCTGAGGTCTATGTGGTGGGTGATGCCGCCAGCCCGGGTAAGATACTGCAGGCTGTCCAGCAGGCGGCAGAGGTAGCGCGGAAATTGTAGCCGGCTCTCAAGGAGTAAGAACAGGCTAGGAAGGACGATTGTACTGACTCAGTGCATTCGCTAGAGTTTCCGCGGTTGCTGAGTCATAATCTGAGAAAGGAGGGTTTAACATGGCAATAGCAACTTACGACGAGTACTACAAGCGCTTGACGAAGATGAAGAGGAACCTTTACATGGACGGAGTTAAATGCGACAGGGCTGATGAAAGGCTTGCTGGACAGTTACGCGTTATCAGAGAGACGTATGATCGGGCTAACGACCCCGAGTGGGATGGCCTGGCCACTGCGACATCACACCTAACAGGAGAGAAGATAAACAGGTTCACCAATATTCATCATAGCGTCGACGACCTCCTAAAGAAGCAGGCGATGACCAGGCTTCTATGCCACAGGGTGGGCGGCTGCATTATGAGATGCATGGGGACAGATGTTATGAATGCCCTGTCTGTTGTCACCTATGAAATGGACCAAGCTCTCGGTACAGATGCAAGCCAGAATTTCTTGAAGTATCTGAGATACTGGCAAGACAATGACATAACTGCGAATTGTGCTCAGACAGACGTCAAAGGTGACAGGTTGAAAAGGCCTCATGAGCAAGTAGACCCTGACCTTTACCTGCGAATAGTTGAAAGCAGGCCCGATGGAATCGTGGTAAGGGGGGCCAAGATTGACAACACGACTGCTCCGGTGGGTGATGAGATAATAGCCGTACCTACCAGGTTCATGACTGACAAAGACGATGAGTACGCTGTTGCATTTGCCGTCCCCGCTGACTGGGATGGTGTGAAGATGCTGGTCAGGCCGGCATACAATCATAAGAGGAAATACCTGCAAGCTCCCATTGCCGAAATAGGCGATGCTGAATCGTATACTATCTTTGACGATGTCTTTGTGCCTCGCGAGAGGGTCTTTCTTGATGGCAAGGGCGACCCGAGGCAAACCCCGTTTGCCGGCTTTCTTGCCTTGCTTTTTGCCCATTATCACAGGCACTCATACACTGGCTGTAAACCCGCCACATCTGAAGTCTTAGCCAGCGCCGCTGCGCTTGTGGCGGAGTACAATGGAATTGAAAAAGAGGATCATGTACGAGAGAAGATATCACACATCGTAGGCGTAGCAGAGCTTGTCTTTGCCGCCGGCCAAATGAGCGCTCATCGCGCTGAGCAATCGGCATCCGGTACCTACATACCCGACGAGATTCTGACCAATGCTGGCAGGAGGCTCGCCGGAGAAGAGATCTATAATGAGTTTAAGATCGTAGCCGACCTTGGCGGGGGTTTGTCGTCTACTATGCCTTTTGAGGAGGAATTCTTCTCAAAGGAGACAAAAGAGCTGGCAAATAAATACATGATGAGGAACCCCAAGATATCCTCAGAGAATCAGCATAGATGCTTCCGGGGCTTGGAAAACCTCATAGTGTCAGAATTGTCTGGGGTGATGCAGGTGGCAGGATTGCATGGTGGTGGCTCTCCGCAGATGGAAACTATCACAATGATGGCCAGATATGACCTGGAGAGCCTAAAGACTGTAGCCAAATATCTATTTGGCATAGAAAAAGAGTTGCCCAAATATGAAAGGCCCACGGTAACGCCGCGCAAGATGCTGGAAAGATTTCAAAAGATGTACGGTGCTCCAAAGAAATAATCACATATCTTTCCAGGCTGAGCCATGGTGCAGAACTGAGGCCAAAACGCTCCAAGTGGCTTCGGAGGGCTACAGGTCAAGCTGTTGACTGGTCAAGGCTTGCTTCTATCATTGCCGCTTTCTGAGCTTCTCCCTTTCTATCCTGCGCAGGGTATCGTCGCCAATACCGAAGTGATGCGCAATCTCGTGGCGGACTACTTCGCCTATCTCCGTTTCGATTTGCCCCTCAGAGCGGCATCTTCTCTCGATGGGTTTCTGAAAGATGGTTATCTTGTCTGGCAGAACCAGGTTATAGCCTCTGTCCCGACTGGTTTGAGGTACTCCTTCATAAAGACCTAGCAGTTGACTACTATGCCTGAGTCCCAAGTCGCGCACTTGCCTTTGGCTTGGCCAGTCCTCAACAAGCACATCGACATTTTCCAGTTTGCTCTGGAATTCGGCTGGGAGTTCTTCGAGGGCTTTGGTTACAAGGGCTTCGAACCTGTTCCTGTGCATGTCTGTTAGTCTGCCTGGTTTGGATACTGCTACGCCTCTGTGCGGCTTTCAAGATGGGCAAGTATGCGCAGCGCAACCACCCAAATCATGCCCAGATAACATGCTATGGCTAGTAGGAACCACAGCATCGGCGTGAAGCCTGCTATCGTTACGTCCGTGGCTGCGGCAACGATGCCAACAATTACTAAGGCGTCGCCGAGAATACCGAAGTACCACATGAAAAGCGGGCGTGCTGCCAACTTGGTCAGTTCATCCATGCTCGCACCTCCTACTGAAGCTTCTGCTCCTATGTTCATTATACATTGCTTTGTCCGACTTTGGCAGCCATTGGGCGGCGCGCTGGTCAAGTTGACGACATAGCGATGAGCGGATAGAATCAACTGTTTGGCGTAATCCTCCTCGGATGGCACAATTCATTGACATATCCGTAATGGATGTGTTATCTTCTTGGGTATAATCCTCGGAGGGGTGAGTTTGCTATGTTGGATATATTGCAGAATCCGTTTGTCGGGGTACACGAGCTGAGAAAGGACTTGACCAAGCTTCTTTCCTCGGTCAAAGAGGATGGGGTGGATGTAGTAGTGACGCAGCAAGGCAAACCTGTAGCTCTCTTGGTGGACGTGGAGAGATATCTTGAAATGAAGCAAGCGTTGGAGGAATTCTCGGATCCAGAGTACTTGGCTGCCTTGTTCGAGGCGAAGAGAGAGATCCGGGAGGGGAAGGGAGTTGAGGCGGCGGAGGTTTTTGCCAACAAAGGGCTGTAATGCATCAAGCCATATTCTCCCGGCGAGCGGAAAAGGCCTTTATGAACCTGTCCCAAAGGGAAGCACGAAGAGTTAGAGAAGCAATAGGGAAGCTGACAGAGAATCCTCGGGTTCACGGCGTGATAAAGCTGGAAGGTGCACCGGTAGCTCGGTATCGATACAGGATTGGAGGCTACCGGCTTCTGTTTGATATCGATGATGAGGCTGAAGTCATCGAGATCTTGGACATCAGGAAGAGAGACGAGCGAACCTACAATCAATAGAGGTGCCCATGGCAATCAAATACAATCCCCAGGAAATCGAAAAGAAATGGCAGGACAAGTGGGCGGCTGATAGGCTTTACGAGGTCAGGGACGATGATAGCCGCCCCAAGTTATATGAGTTGACCATGTTCCCCTATACCTCGGGTGACCTCCATATCGGACACTGGTATGCCATGGCGCCGTCGGACGTCCATGCCAGGTTCAAGCGTATGCAGGGCTATAATGTGCTCCACCCCATGGGCTTTGATGCCTTTGGGCTGCCTGCAGAGAACACGGCTATCAGTCGCGGTATTCATCCCTACACCTGGACGATGGAAAATGTCGAGAACATGCGCCGCCAGCTTAAAAGTATGGGTGCCATATATGATTGGAACCGTGAGGTGGTTACCTGCCTCCCCGAATACTACAGGTGGACGCAATGGCTTTTCCTCAAGCTTTATCAGGCTGGTCTGGCATACCGGGGTGAGGCGCCGGTCAACTGGTGTCCCAACTGCCAGACGGTGCTGGCCAACGAGCAGGTTCTTGCCGACGGCTCGTGCGAACGCTGTGGTACAGCGGTTATCAGGAAGTACCTCGAGCAGTGGTTTTTCAGGATTACCAAGTATGCCGATGAACTCCTTGACCACAGCCACATCGATTGGCCGGAGCGGATACAGATAATGCAAAGGAACTGGATTGGCAAAAGCACCGGTGCTGAGATTGCCTTTGGCCTGGAACATGAGGGCGTGGATACCAAGGAGATAAGGGTGTTTACTACCCGCCCTGATACTATCTTCGGGGTGACCTTCTTTGTCCTGGCTCCGGAGCACCCTTTGGTACCTCAACTCACTACGGCGGAGCACAAGGCTGAGGTGGATGAGTATGTCCTTCAAGCCCAGCGACAGACCGAGATCGAGAGAACGGCTGTGGAGAAGGAGAAAACGGGTGTTTTCCTGGGAAGCTATGTCATCAACAAACTGAATGGAGAGCGGGTGCCTATCTGGATTGCGGATTATGCGCTACTTGGCTATGGAACTGGTGCAGTGATGGGAGTCCCGGCCCATGACGAGCGTGATTTCGAATTTGCCAAGAAGTTCGGGCTACCTATCCGGGTGGTGATCGCTCCTCCGGATTGGGAAGGGGAAGAGCTGGAGTCGGCCTATATAGGGTCTGGAACGATGGTGAATTCAGGACAGTTCGACGGTCTCCCGGACCAGCAGGGAATTGAAGCTGTCTGCGATTATCTGAAAGACAAGGGATGGGGGAAGCGGGCTGTAACTTACCGCATTCGTGACTGGCTTATCTCCCGCCAACGCTACTGGGGAGCGCCAATTCCAATGGTGTATTGTGACAAATGCGGCATCGTCCCCGTGCCGGAGAAGGATTTGCCGGTCTTGCTGCCTCCTGATGCTGAGTTCAGGCCTACCGGTGAGTCTCCGCTGAAATACTGCGAGGCTTTCGTCAATACGACATGTCCGCAGTGCTCCTCTCCGGCGCGACGAGAAACCGACACCATGGACACTTTCATGTGTTCTTCGTGGTATTTCCTGCGCTACACCAGCCCAGATGTCGACGATTCCCTGTTTGATGCCAACAAGTTGAAGCACTGGATGCCGGTGGACTTGTATACCGGTGGTGCCGAACACGCTACCATGCATCTTCTATATGCCCGCTTCTTCATCAAGGCGATCAGAGATATTGGAGTGGTCGATTTCGATGAGCCATTCATGCACCTGTTTAACCAGGGGACGATTGTCTACCAGGGCGACAAAATGAGCAAATCCAGGGGCAACGTGGTTACGCCCGATGAATATGTATCCGAGCTGGGGGCTGATGCTGTTCGGGCCTACATCATGTTCATTGGACCCTGGGAGCAGGGTGGGGAGTGGATTGACAGCGGAATCATAGGTATGAGCCGCTGGCTGAACCGAGTTTGGAACCTGGTGATAGCTGGCTATTCGGAAAAGGTGGTTGACGCCAGCGTGGAAAAAGAGCTGCGCCGCCTCACCCATCAGACCATCAGAAAAGCGACCGGCGATATGGAGCGATTCCGCTTCAACACCATGCTAGCCGCCCTCATGGAGTTCACCAACTATCTTGGTAAGGTGCAGGGGCAGGGTAGCGTTTCCGAATCGGCATGGCAAGAGGCCCTCACCAATCTGTTGCTACTTCTTGCTCCAACGGCACCCCACCTTACCGAGGAGCTATGGACGCGCAGCGGTCATCCCTACAGCATTCACAATCAGTCGTGGCCTGTGTGGGATGAGGAGCTGGCTAAAGAAGAGGAGGTTACGCTGGTCATCCAGGTGAACGGCAAACTGCGCGATAAAGTCACCGTGCCCGTATCCATTACCGAGGCCGAGGCCAGGGAGCTGGCGTTGAACCGGGAGAGGATCAAGGCCTACCTGGCGGGTAAAGAAGCTGCCCGCATCATCTACGTCCCGCAGAGATTGGTGAATATAGTGGTGCTGTAGGGTGAAGTCTGAAGTGTCTAATTCGGCATATCATATGTAATTGAACTTTCTGGGTAAAACATCCAAGAAAACCGAGGTGGTGTGATGACATATGAAACAAGCGAACTTAAATTGAGGATTGAATTGGTTCCTTCTACATCTTGGTATGATAATCTACGAAAGGTGCTGCCTGCATCGGAATGGGACAGAATACGGAAAAGGACGTATGCTGATTACGAGCATAGATGTGGTATCTGCGGAGCCGAGGGGAGATTGAATTGCCACGAAATGTGGGAATACGATGACAAAAAGCATGTACAGAAATTGGTTGGTTTCATTGCACTGTGTGACATGTGCCATCATGTGAAGCATATAGGCTTGGCTGGAATCTTGGCATCGCAAGGGAAGTTGGATTATGAAGAAGTTGTTCAACATTTTATGAGAGTAAATAATTGTGACAGGAAGACATTTGAAAAACACAAAGAAAACGCGTTCGATGAATGGGCTAGGCGGTCGAAACACAAATGGCAGGTGGATTTGGGAGAATGCAAGGGCATGATCAAAGATGCTTCAAGAGGATGATACTATTGGTTAAGTTGAATAAGTTCCCCTAGTTCGACGGGGTGTAGCACGGGGTAGCAACTTTGTTTCTCAAGCATACTAATTTTCCGTATCGAAGACATTCTTTTGGCTGGCGCTGATGACCACCACTGCTCGCAAATGGTGATTTTGATGTACCTATGGCTTAGGCAATTATGGTACTGGAAATCGTATTAGTAGTCATGTCAGTAATCCTGGCGTTTCCTATCCTGTGGCTGAGCCTGGTTACATTGTCGTGTATTCTGGGAGCATCGGGCAAGAACGTTGATAACAGGAAACCATGGGGAAGAAGTTATTACTGGTAAACCCGGTTAATCCTCATCGAACAGGGCTGACGGTAAACCCAAGTTCCCGTTTTCCGCCGCTGGGACTGGGCATCGTGGCAGCACTAACCCCCGGACACTGGGAAGTGGAAATCGTTGACGAGAACTTTGAGCCCTTCGAGTACAAAGAGGCTGACTTGGTGGGTCTGACTGCCTTCACGGCCGCTATCAATAGGGCTTATGAGATTGCCAGTCTGTATCGAGAAAGAGGGATACCAACGGTGTTAGGCGGAATCCACGCCTCGATGCTACCTGTGGAAGCTCTGGAGCACGTGGACACGGTAGTCATTGGTGAAGCGGAAGGGGTTTGGACCAAAGTCATCGCCGATTTCGAAGCGGGTAAGGTTCAAACGACTTA
>Ga0209986_10003168_pt1 | contig 14579 bp, 15 predicted proteins | sample BlataG_FD_183168 | JGI IMG/M metagenome (GOLD analysis project Ga0209986, IMG submission 183168) | Deep subsurface microbial communities from Black Sea to uncover new lineages of life (NeLLi) - Black_00105 metaG (SPAdes) (version 2) | ecosystem: Environmental > Aquatic > Marine > Oceanic >...
GAAGGGATCAAAAAATGGCTGAAGGGTTCAGTACCAGAGCTCCAGGCATAGAGATAACATTTCATAAAAAGCTCGGTGCTCATGATGTAACTGTAGTAAAAGTAAATGATTTAAACCATTTCATAAATTGGGTGGAGAACTTTACCACAAAGATGGGTTTTGAACACACTGAAATCTCATCCGAATTTGAAAATACTGTCGCAGGCTACTTAAATAGAGATATAAGATTCTTTGTGTTTGATGTTATTGAAGCAAGTGAAGATAAACAGAGCATTAAACCTTTAATTTACAGATTCGAATCCGATTTTCTTTATTACCCTCTCGAGATAACAGCTACTTCGGATGCCGGCTCGTCTCGTTCGGAGGTCAATATATTTCTTCTCGCAAAGGGGATAATAAAAGAAGATGTTGTAGAGGATATAAATCTCTTGCCGAGAACTGGTTTTCGCTATAACATTAAGTTGAGTGAAGAAGAACTGAAAGAGATCAGTCCCGAAGTTGCTGATTTATTTAGTTCCGCATACGTAATGAATGCTTATTATTACGGTCCACTTAACAGACTGAACAAAGATCTGGTAGTTCATAAACAGGATGTTCACATTCCAACGTTCTTCGACAAGATCTCACAAATTATTTCAGGATCTTTAGTTTTTCAATTTGTTTCCGAGGCAAAAGAAGACATTACTGAAGATGTTCCAATTTTGGAGAAAGTCTTTTTAGCCATCGTTTTATTCTCGTTTATAGCAGGAATACCTTCCGTAGTTTTTCTCGTAGCTAAACCAATTAGTAAATTAACGAGAAAATATAAGTCGTCAAGTTATGTTGTATCGGGCATGTTCGTTGCTATTTTACTCCTGTCAAGCACCTTTTTGGTAGCAATTCTGATCGTATTTATTTTTGCAATTATTGGTTTTTCGATGATGGTTTTCTTGGTAACAAAAATATTTAAAGAGAGGCGATGTAAAGAATGAATAGAAATTTTTATAAAAAGATGAAGAACTATAAAGAAATAAAAGAGTTCATCCAAAATGAGTATATATACATTGCGGATATGAACGAGTTAGGCGCAATGCCGTGCCTAAAATTAAAGAATGTTAGCCACCAGTGGGTAGCTTAAATAAAATAAATACAAGGAAAAAATGAGACCTGACACAAATTATCTAAAGAGTAAAAATAGTAACAAAGATTTGTTAGTTATAAAAGACCTGCCTCTTTTTGAGGAAGGATATGATGAAAAGCTGGATTCATTTCATCACAAGGCCTACGCAGAAACTCTTATTAAATTGGTAGAATCTAATGAACCTCCTTTATCTATTGGACTATTCGGTCTTTGGGGTACTGGAAAATCAACTATCTTGAACATAGTAAAGGGTAAGGTAGAAAACAAAGGTTTTGTCTGTGTATATTTCAATGCTTGGAAGTATGCGGGAGATTCGTTCCGAAGACAATTTCTTTTAAATGCAATTGAAAAGTTGTTTTGCAAAGAGGAGAAAGAAAAAGCCCTCCAGGAGGTTAAGGTCCATTTTCATCGGGAGATCCCCATAACTGGTAATTGGCCCAAGGAAATATATTCACGGATACAAAAGTGGCTCCCTAAGATTAATCTATCTGGGACGTTATCGTTTTCTTTTCCAATACTAGAAACCGATCCAAAATTGGTTTTACCCGAACAGTTTGAGGAAGAATTCAAAAGTATGCTCAATCCTCAAAATTTGAAGGAAAGGGGGTATTCAAAAACTGCTGAAATAATCAATGACAAAAACTTTCTGTTTATCATAGACGATATAGACCGTTGTCCCCCAGAAATGATAATCACTATCCTTGATTCAGTAAAAACTTTTTTAACCCCTAAAAATTTAAAGTGCTTTTTTATTTTGGCATTGGACGCTAAAGTAGCTGTTACTGCACTTAACGAAAGAAATGAAAGTTATAGTGATGAAGAGCTGTTAAAATTCTTTGATGTAACAGTGAGGATGAATCCGCTCAAGAAGCACGATTTAGTCTCCTTTGCAAATAGAGTAGCGGAACAATCAAAATTACCTGAAAGAGTGATACAGATTGCGGTATACGGTGGCTTTGATACACCAAGGAAAATCAAGCATTTTTTAAACACTTTTTTAGTTAGGCTTGATGTTGCGAAAAAAGATCTGAGGAGGGATTTCTAATCGAAATGCCTGATTTAAATCAATTGTCTAAACTATTAGTTATTGAGACTAAGTTTCCACAAATTTACGAAAAGATTATAGAAGATTCGGGTTTAATTCAGAAATTACAAGAATATTTAGAGGAATTTAGCTCTGGCAAAAATGAGGAAATCCCCGAAGATTTTAGAAATTTGAGCGATCTCTATAAGTTCTTATGGGCGACAAGGTCTATCACGATTGATAACCCAGAGATGCTTATTTACTTGAAACTTTCACAGTCTGCAAATGTTCTTAAAAAAGATGAAGTTAAAATAGAGGAACTTGCATCTGCAATAGAGAGTTTTACGCCAGATAAATTAAGTGAACTTATTAAACCTATACAATCTGAGAAATCGCAGAAGGTACTTGTTGACTTTATTAAAGAGGAATTAGAACCTGCGACTGAACTTTTCCTCGAAAATATAACAGCTTCTGCACTTTACATTTTTGAAAATCTAGAGTTTAATGAGAGTTCTCGTAAAGAGTTATGCCGTGCCATAGTGCAGAGTTACATTAAAGAAAGGGTAAACATTTTCAATTTACCCGATGTCGACTTGCTCTTTAAATGTATCAATTTATTAACACAACAAAAACGATGGTATAGAAGTCTAAAAAACATAGGTTTAGCGGTTTTAGAGAAGATGAAAGAGCCTCAAAAGTTAAAAAAAGAACAACTACTCAATATTTCAAAATTCATTAACCAACTTTACTCAAAACAGTTGATTGAAGTCGAGACTTCTACGAGAATCAATACTACACTAAAAGACTGGGTAGAAAGTCCTGAACAACTTATTGATGTATTAGAAAATATTGAAATATCCAAGAATGATTTAGATGAAAGAGCGAAAAAAGGAAATCTTATACCTAATTACGATGTAATAAAACCGCTAATCGATAAGATTAGTATAAATGAAGAAAAGGTTCCTTTATACGAAAGAATTAGAAAGATAGTGTCTAACTTTTGGCAGGACGACTATCTTGAATCAGTAGGAGAGAAGCTTAATTTCATCCTGACGGATAGAGTCCCACAAGTCACTGACCTTACCTCTGAAATAAAATTTGCACTGGAAACTATCATTGATTTGCCTGCATGGTTGGATGAGAAAACTGCAGTTCCAATCGCCCAGCAAATATGGGATCTTTATACTAAATGCCCAGATCCAGATGATAAGACTCTATCTCTAAAAGCCTATTTAATATCAACTCACAGTATTCCAGATGAAGGTCAAAAAAACTCTTTAAGACAGCAATTCTTAGATCAACTTCAGGCACTTAATTCCGACCAGTATAAGAATATCCTTGAATTTATTAAAGAATATACAAAGACCGAGAACTGGTGGAAAGATTTAGAAAAAGATTTTATTGTCGCTATATTTAACTTAGCGAATGGAGACCTGAATAATCCATCTCTTGCAATTCCACGTTTTGAGTTTGTTTGGCAAAAAGGGGTTAACTTTTTAGATATGAATCAAGTTGAAACTCTATTTAAGAATCTAATCACCCACTTAACGGTCAATGACGATGCTTTTTCACAATGGCGAGAAACAATCGTAACCTTTGTTCCGAGAATAAATAAGGAAAGGGATGGTTTTCTTGCCGAGTTTTGTAATGATTTATATACTCAAATAACAAATCTGTCCGTCTCACCTCCTGCTTCAGATACTCGTAGGAAGGAATATCTCATTGTGCTGACCACATTGACTAAAACTTCTGGAGATAAATCGCTAAGAATTAATATGGGACAAAAACTAATGTCTTTACTCTTAAGTCCAGAACCAGAATTGCAGAATATCAGTATCGAATCTCTCCAAGTAACGCAAGAAATTTTGGATAAGAACTTTGGACTTTATTTAAGTAGTAAAGTAAAGGAGTTATGCAACAAACCGTTAAAGGAGATTTCTGCTTTTCAACAATCAATATTAAAAACTGTTGACTTCCAGAAGGAATGGGATTCTGAAGCTTTGAATAGGTTTAGTGACATGGTTTTGATATGTTTAACAAATTCAGACCCCCGTATTCAGGAAATGGCTTATATCTTTTTAGACAAAGCTCCTGAGCTTTCAAGAAGCAAGGGAGAAGATATAACAAGTGCGATTATAAATCTTTGCTCTGTGAGTTTGGAAAACAAAGAGAGAGGGGAGCCGATTCTTTCTAGCAAAAAGAACATACTGAATAGAAAGTTAGTGGATGAATATTTTAAAAAGGCAAAAGATGAAGGCAAAGGATAACAAAAAAGATTTGCAAAAAGACACCTAAAATCATTAAAAAGTGAAAAAAAAGTGGCGGAAAAGAGGTGTTGGTTCTGAATTTTACCTTAGATATGGCTAAAAAATGACAGGCACGGCACAGCGTATAACAGCGTGTTTGCTGTTCGCTTCGCTCACTTAAATGCTTCGCACTTCGCAAACACGCAAAACGTTAGGCGAAATTTTAATAGGATAAACAGCAAGAGGTAATTACATGAAGAAACGCAAAGTAAAACAAGGCGAAAAGATATACCTGATTAAAGCAATACTGAGCGATTGGTATGGTCATGTTAGGGGAATGCCTTATAGAACTTTGACAATTCCAGAAGGATCTACATTGTACAGTTTAGCAGAAGCCATCGTGGAGAGTTTCGACTTTGATTTCGACCATGCTTTCGGTTTTTATGATAACATAAAGAGATGGACGGAGTCAAGGGAAGGGTATGAATTGTTTACAGATATAGGAGAAGAGAGTGAATTTAAAAGTGTAAAGAGAACAAAGATAAACAAAGTTTTCGATAAAATCAAGAAGAAGATGTTGTTTCTCTTTGATTATGGCGATGAGTGGCATTTTATTGTTGAATTCAAAGGAATAGAATCACCTAAAGAGGATGCGAAGTATCCATTAGTTGTGGAGTCTGTTGGAGAAGCTCCTCCACAATATGGGGAGATGGATGAAGAAGATGAATCCTAGAAAAACTTCGCCTAACAGAGGGCATCTGGCTCTGTGCCTTCGGCACTCCGCCCAAATTCCCCTTTGGAGAACTTCAGATATACTCGGAACGTTAGTTGCAATTCAAGACTATGTGTTAAGATAAAGGAGAGGAATATGGAACTGATTGAAGAAATGGAAAATTATTTACCCATTCCTGCCTATGCATCTAAAGAATTACGGCAACTTCTTCGCAAGCAAGAAAAAGATATTGACATAAACACAGAATTAGAGATAACCAAAGTATTTGATTCTGGAGGTGCCGGAGGTATAGTTTGTTCTATAATTGGAGAGAACAATCAAGTATTCATTGTCTCATTAACTCATCTTAGAATAAAGCTAGACCATCCTTTAAGTGATAAGATCCTAGCTTATCAAAAACAGAGAATAAAAAGTATTTTGAGGCCAGGAGGATTTTAAGCTATATGATTCATATTCGTGGTTTTGAACATCAGATAACATCTCTTAGAACTCTTCCTTAACTTTATATCACCTGACTACTTAGATATCTTACCTTTAAATCTCAGGACAGGAACTAATCCACAGACATCTCTCGATGCTAAGGCACATTTTGGTTATTATGCCATAGAAATATTCCAAACCTATATATATGTCCTTCATGTTATCATCTCTATAAGTTAAGAAAAAGTTCTACTACCGTCAGCGGGTATGCGGTTCGCTATCGCTCGCCCAAATCCCTCGATAGCTGGGGACTTCGGATATGAACGAGTTAAGTGAAATGCCCAAGCCCTCCTTATAAGTGGACTCAGAAAAACTTCTTAAATCAGAGAATCAAAAAGATAATTATGGTAGCGAAAAAAACATTAGCAGAAATTAAAAATATTCTTGAAAAACACAAAACTGAACTAAAGGCAAAGTATGGAATTAAAGAAATCGGCATTTTTGGCTCTTATTTAAGAGGAGGACAAAAGGAAAAAAGCGATCTTGATGTTTTGATTGAATTTGAGCCAGATGCCAAAATGGATTTGATAAAATTCGTTGAACTTGAAGAACATCTCTCCAACTTACTTGAGATAAAGGTTGATCTGGTGATGAAATCTGGTCTCAAGCCGAGAATTGGTAAGCACATATTAAGGGAGGTTGCTTATATATGAAAAGAGAAATTGGTGATTACATTGATGATATTGTTGATGCGATGAACAAAGTACTGAAATTCGTGGAAGGGATATCCTATGAAGAATTCGCTCAGGATGAGAAAACTGTCTTTGCTGTTATAAGGGCCATTGAAATTATTGGCGAGGCTGTAAAGAATATACCCGAGGATATAAGAAGAGAGTATCCAGAAATTCCGTGGAGAGGAATGGCAGGAATGAGAGACAAAGTGATTCACGGATATTTTGGTGTAAATTTAAAAGTTGTATGGGAAACTGTCAAAGAGCGTATTCCAGAAGTTAAACCTATATTTGAGAAGATGCTAAAGGATTTGGAGAAATTGTAATCTTAGGCGGGCTTTGGCACTCTGCGGAAACCTTCGGTTTCCTTTCCTCGTCCCATTGTACTTGGATAACAGCGAATATAGGGCTACGCTTCGCTCCGTCCAAATCCGCCTTCGGCAACTTCTTTTATCCGCAAAACGAAGAGAATGATATATATTTAACCTTTTCTGTTTAATTAATTACATGATAGAAGAAAAGATCATTGAGATCTTGAAAGATAAAGAAGCAACATATTTTGAATTGAAAGAAGAATTGAAGATAGATTTCGGGAGTTTAGATTATTACCTCCTGAAACTCAAGAAAGAAAATAAAATAAAATCTGTAAAAAAAGAGGGAGAAACATACTATTCCGTGCGATAAAGTATTTATTCTGGAGCCATCTTTTCTTTTCATGAACGTTGATACTATCTTTACGGCATCTGAGATAGCGACACCTGAAAATAAATTGCTGAAAGGAAAAGAGATGCAAGATATAGTTGTAATAAAAGATGGAGCCGTTGCAGTAGACAATGGAAAGATCATAGATTTTGGAAAGGAAAATGAGATAAGATCAAAATACTCTGGAGAGATAATAAGTTTTGAAGGGAAAACTATGCTCCCTGGATTTGTTGATCCGCACACGCATTTAGTTTTTTCAGGAACTCGTGAGAATGAGCTCGTAATGAAGCTCAAAGGAAAAAAATATCTCGAGATTCTGAAAGAGGGTGGAGGGATTCAATACACTGTGGAAAGAACACGAGCCGCTTCAAAATCGAAACTGAAAAAAGAAGCTGAAAAAAGATTAGACCATATGTTGAAAAACGGCACAACGACAATAGAAGCCAAATCAGGGTACGGTTTGAACAGGAAAGACGAGATAAAATCTCTGGAAATTTTAAAAGAAATGAAACACGATGTAGATATAATACCCACTTTTTTAGTCCATGCGATCCCGAAGGAAAGTAATGAGAAAGATTATATCGATCTCTGCATAGATATGCTTGACGAGATAAAAGAAAGAGATCTTGCAGAGTTCGTGGACATTTTCTGTGAAAAAGATGTTTTTTCCGTTCAGGAATCAGAGAGATTTCTTGAAGCCGCGAAGAAAAAAGGGTTTAAACTGAGGATACACGCGGACGAGATCGAAAATACCGGAGGAGCGGAGTTAGCTGCAAGACTCCATGCCAAAACTGCCGACCACCTTTTAAAATCCTCTGAAAGAGGATTAAAAATGATGGCTGCAAACAACGTTGTTGGCACCCTCCTTCCAGGTACGCCTTTTTCCCTCTTTACCGAGTTTCCCGATGCACGAAAGATGATAGATTTAAAACTGCCCGTAGCGTTAGCGACAGACCTTAATCCCAATTGTTATACCGAGTCGCTCCAGTTCATATTTTCCCTGGCTGTTTTCAAGATGAAAATGCTTCCTGAAGAATGTATATCGTCTATAAAGAATGGTGCTTGTTCGCTGGATAGAAACATAGGATGCATAGATCGCGGGGTAAATGCCGATCTTGTGGTCATGGATATACCTAATCACAGACATATAGGCTACCATTTTGGTGTGAATCTTGTCGGTACCGTTATAAAAAATGGAGCCATAGTATGGGAAACTATTTAAAAGATGAGATTAAGAATTATTTATGCGTATTTCAAAATACTATGGTTTGAATATATATAACAGCAAGGGAAGGTATGTGGGCATAGTCAACGATATTATCCTGGATTTCCAGGATGGAGATGTTTTTGGTCTGGCAGTCGGTCAGGAAAGAGGTTTAGAGAACATAGCAGTATCGTATAACGATGTTCTTGCTGTGGGCGACATTGTTATAGTTAAAGCGATGGAAAAGAAGGAATGATTATTTTGCAGCAGTATGCACTTTAAAACGTATCAGAGGAGATATTATATTAGTTCCAGTTATCTTTTCTCTGCCTATGTCTTCTATATTTTTAAGAAGATCATAGATGTTGCCAGAGATCATAAAGACACATCCCCCCGTGATCTCACCATTCTCTACCTTAAAACCAGGATTGCATACAACAGAGAACTCACCCGACTCTGGATTTGAAGAGTGTGCCCCCTGGAAACCTTTGACGTAATACCCTTCTCTTATATCAAATATGTTTTCATTGCCTTCTTCGATCACTATGTTTGTAGGTTTTGTCTCTACAGTTCCTTTTAAAATATTTCTGTACGCATTTCCTGTGCTTCTTTCTCCTCCTATTTTTGCCCAGTAGTCATTCCACAAAAAGTTTTTCAGGATACCATCTTTTATAAGGAATGTTTTCTCTGCAGGTACGCCTTCAAAGTCAAATTTCATCGTTGATACTCCATTTTTGTATAACGGATCATCTGTCATTGTCAGTTTTTCAGAAAATATATGAGATCCTATTTTACCTTTAAGAAACGATTTTCCCCTCACAACGTTCTCTCCGAGAATGGAAGTAAGAAGCGTATAACAAAGAAGATCTTCGAGTGCATAAGGATGTATTATAACGTCTTTCAATCCTGACTCTGCCTTTTTAAGATTTTTTGAAAGCTTTACATCATCTGCAGCCGAGCTCACTATTTTTTCCAGATTTAGATTTTTTCTTCTCATTATTTCTATCCCAAGACACCCCGGTGTTACTCCAGTATCTGTTTTTCCTACGAGATAGGAGTACGCGGCGTTCCATGTTCCCCTTTCCGATATCTCAATTCCGTTAGTGTTTATGCAGTACTTTTCACCTATCTCTCTCCTCGCGTCACAAAAAGCGGGAGTAATACCTTCCGGAGTAAGATCGATTATTTCCTGGCAGGTATCTATAACTTCTTCTACAGACATTTTTTCTATCTCCGGATCGTATTCTTCAATATCATGATATTTTCCCACTTCGGGAAGATCCTGCCAGTTTTTATCTTTTTTATTAGCTCTTGCCGAAGAATAAACTTTTTTTACAGTATCATTAAGGAATCGCATATCATTCGTAAATCCAAAACCCACACGTTTATCCGCTATACCCCTCACAAATATATCTGTCTCCCTTGCTTTGTTAGTTTTAGAAATTTCTCCCAGCTCTCCTTCGACATCTATGACGTCCGTGATGTGAACAAATATTTCTAACTCATCCAACCCAAGTTTTTCTCCGTATTTTAAAGTTTTAGAAAGTTCCGTAGGATCACCCGAAAACAATTGCTCCCTTTTTGAATCTCATTTTAGGACCTCCCGAAGAGACAAAAGCCTCCTGACCCTTGCCGCATCTTCCATTCTCAAAACTCAATTTTTTTCCCATGCCTGTTATGTATTTCAAAGCTTCTATAGCCATACCCGAGATAGAGGTATTCTTTATAGGATCTCCTATTTCGCCATTAATAATCTCGTACCCCTCCTGGACACCTACTTGAAATGAAGAATTCAGTTCAGCCTGCCCACCTCTGAAATCAACGCAGTAATATCCATGTTTTATGCCTTCAAAGAGTTCTTCTTCCTCAAAATCACCTTTTTCAAAATAGGTGTTCCTCATCCTTATTATCGGTGAAGATCTCCAGTCTTCAGCTCTTGCAGATCCCGTTAATGGCATTTCCGTCTTTTTTGCATACTCTCTATTAGTCAAAAGACCATTAAGAACTGAGTTTTTTATTATCTCAACTTTTTTTACCTTAACCCCTTCCTCATCATATTTATAGTTCCCAAAACCGTCAGGAACGATGTCATCAACCATATTTATCTTGATATCTTCTGTGGCAACTATCTCTCCAATTTTTCCATCAAAAGATGAGTTAACTGTAAGATCTGCCTCTGATAAATGCCCGAGAGCTTCATGGGCTAAAACTCCCACAACTCTGGGCCCCAGAACACATTCAAAACTTCCTTTCCCCACTTCTTTACCTTCAAGCTGCATCATGACTCTTTTTCCCGTTCTTTTAACTATCTCTTCATCTGTTTCCCTATCAAAATACTCAAAACCTCTGGATACAGATCCTATTTCGTCTCTCGCCGATGTCAACAGCTGATTTTTTTTACCTGTGACCCAGCAGTAGTTCCATACGTGACATACATCCTGTATAAGTTCCGTACCCTCGTTTGTGAAAAGATATCTTTTTCCCTCTCCATCTCTGTAGCTTATAGAAACTGCTTTGATTCTCGGATCATATTTTTTAAACTTGTTATAGAGATCGATCATTCTCTCTATTTTCGTGCCTACAGGAACAGATTTAGGCGGTTTTTCTAATTTCTTGATAACATTTTCCTGAACAGGCTTTACTTCTGCAAGCTCTATCTTACTTTTCCTTCTTTTTGCAGAGTTTTTTGCCAGGGAAAATGCATCTTTAACCTCTCTCTCGATATCTTCAATGTTGCACGACACAAAACCCCATGCTCCATCTTTTAAAATTCTTATAGCGGCTCCAAGCTCAGTTCTTTGATTTAAAGTGTCTATTCTTCCGTCTATAAGGCTTATGTACGTCAGATCAATGTTTTCCACTCTTATTTCACAGTAATCGGAGTTGAGTTTTTCTCCAAGTTCTATGCCTTTCCTAATTACATCTTCCATTGTATCACCTAAAAACACAAAGTCAAAACCAGGGTGACATATTTCGTATGATTCATGGTTTAGTCAAAGGATAGCCTAGATCAAAGTGAGTCCAATTCCAATACCTAAAATCGCAGCAATAATTGAAACTATGAACACAGCTATTACCATGAAGACCCATGCAACGATGGCTTTTACCCATGCAGTTGAGTATACGTATTTTATTATCGCTATTGCGCCTATTATTCCAAGTACAAATCCTGTCGTGCCGCCTGCAAACGCTAAAATAAAGCTAAGAATGAGCATCAGAATAACTGCCAGAATAGCGTTACCCCATGTTCTTCTTCTTTCGTCGACTCCCGCTACCTTCGCTCCGAACCATACAAAAAGCGACTCTATTATCAGTGTAACGACAAAAACTATTATTACTGTCGTCAAAGCCAGTCCTGCAAAACCTAAAGTTCCTATTGCCATAGCTTTTATAGGAGTTTCTTTTTAAAAGATTATCGGTAATATATTTTTAAAGGATCGTACTCTACAGGTAGAGGAAAAGTAATAAAAAGATCAGGAGTATATTAATCTAATATGGATATATCCATAGAGAAGGGACTTGAAAAAATTAAGAATATGGAAGGATTTGAAAAGGTAAAGTTCATCATTTTGTATGGCTCGGCAGCAGAAGAAAGGATGATGAAGAGTTCAGATATAGATCTCTGCATATATTATGATAGTGCCTCGGAAGAGGCATCAAGATTCAGGTTTAAAATACTCTCAGAACTTTTTGATGATATATATGACATTCAGATTTTTCAGCAGATCCCTATTTATGTGAGGGTGGAGGTTTTGAAGGGAAAGGTAATTTACTGCAAAGATAAGGGATTTTTATACGAAGTAGCTATCGAGACTATAAAGGATTTTGAAGGATTTAAACACAGATTTTATGATTATATTGGAGAAAGGGCAATTACATGAGGAAACAGATTATCAGGACAAAGATAAAGGAGATAGAAGAAAGCATAGGATTGGTAGAAGAGTATCTACCTGATAAATTTGAGAAGTTCTCCAGCATGGGATTGATGAAAGATGGGATTTACAAAAGGATAGAATTTGCGATTGAAAATGTTTTTGACATCTGTGCTATTATCAACACTGATCTTGAACTTGGAATTCCAAGTAATGATGAGGACATTGTAGAGAACCTGGTAAAAAACAAGATTTTAAGCGAAGAAATGAAGGAGAAGTTGAGGTCGATGAAAGGCTTTAGAAACATAGTTGTACACAGGTACGGAAGAATAGACGACAAACTTGCATTTGAGATATTAAAGAAAAATATTAAAGATTTTCATGAGTTTATAAGAAAAATAGAGGAATTTTTAGGAGAATAAGAATGAAGGTGTTATCAAATTTTTGAACAAAAACCGAAAGTTTTTTATATAAGTATAAGTTATAAAATGTAACACTATAAATGAGAGTGATAAAATGAAAAAAATAAAAAGTTTGATAATAACAGCAATGTTTTTGATATCCTTGTTGATAGTGATTAATCCGGTGAGTGCAGCAAACTGGCACGTCTACCCGGGTGATTCAATTCAAACGGCGATAACCAACGCTTCTGGCGACGACACGATCTATGTCCACGCGGGAACGTACAGTGAGTGGGATATCGACATTGGCAAAGATCTGACAATCATTGGTGCAGGTTCCGGACTCACAATTATCGATGGTACTAACCATGATACGGTGATCACGGTACAGACTGGAGTCACGGTCAGTATTTCAGGAATAAGCATCATAAATGGCAGTAGTGATAGCAATAGCGGCGGCGGCATCTACAATGATGGCACCCTCACGCTCACTGACTGTACCGTGAGCAGTAACACGGCTCCTATTTATGGCGGTGGCATTTATAATCACGGATCAGGTGCCCTTAACATCTACAGCTCAACTATTAGCGGTAATACCACTACAAACTCCGGCAGCGCAGGGGGAGGCATCTACAACAGTGGTACTGTATCTATGTGGAACAGCACTGTAAGCGGCAACACCAGCGATTATGGTGGTGGTATCTACAACAATACCAGTATCACCCTCAGCCAGTGTACTGTCAGTAGTAACACTGCTACATACTATGGTGGAGGTATCTGGAACGGCGCCAACTCCGATCTCAAGAGTACAATAGTTGCCGATAACACAGCTCCAATCGGACCCGATTTTGACAATGCTCTGGATTCCTACGGCTACAATTTAATTGAAGACGTTAAAGACTGTACCATCACTGAAATCGTGAATTCTGGTACTGACCTCACCGGTGTCACTCCTAACCTTGGACCGCTCCGGAACAATGGTGGATCTACACAGACTCACGCGCTTCTTTCGGGAAGCCCAACCATTGATGCTGGAGATTGTACCGATAAAGACGGCAATCCTGTCACCACTGACCAGCGTGGCGTTAAGAGACCGCAGGGATCTCAATGTGATATCGGTGCGTATGAGGTCGAGGTTCCTCAAGTCTTTGCAAACCCAATAGCAGCCTTCATGCCTGTGAAGAACTATCATCTGAGACAGGTGAATGCCTATCTTGAATGTATAACGGAGAACTTACCGGAGGATGTTCCTGAAGACGTGCAAGCACTGTTAGACGAAATGCAGGAGCACATAAACAATGCAAATACAACTGGTAACTCTATTTACGCAAATAATGAACTTCTGAAGGCTCTGAAGTGTGCTGAAGATATCCAGGAAAAACTGGGCATAACATGCCTTTAATTTTTTCTTATTTTTCTTTTGTTATTTTCAGAACAATGTTCAGCAGTCCATCCCAACACTTCTTTTATACGGTCATTATCAGTGACTCCACATGGCGAGAAGTAGAAAAGGCATATCAAAAAAAGAAGCGAAATTGCTCACTGATACAATAAAGAAGATATGCAAATATCAAAGAAAGGAGCCTTTCCTTTCTAACTATACTGACTTTCCCCGAATTACATATCCGACCCCAACCCTTTTCAAAAGCTAAATTTATTCACGGGGTGAGAGATGGAAGGGCAGTAGCAAACTCGTATTATAATAAAATTCAAAAGGGAGATTTTAACACTTGGAAAGAAAGAGATTGGCGGATGAAAGGTTGACCAAAAGAATGGATGAAAGAGTTTAAAGACAAATACGATTCAAAAATAACATTTGTGAATTATCAGTGGAAATTCTTTTTAAAAAGAAATATGGGAAGATTCCAAAAATATATCAGATGATCAATATTTGGAGGTAAAAAATATGAAAATTTAGTAGACCCTCCAAAGAAATACGCCTCCCAACTACAATTATACAAAAAAGGCTGTCCAAGAACACACATTAGTACCAGATCAAGACAGCGATGTTCAACAAGCACGGTCATTACGAATTATCGTAATAACCTTTTTTCATTATATATTATTCGTGAAGTTATTTTCTCATAGCAAAGTATAAATAGATAACTGCCGATTTTTAAATAAGA
>Ga0209986_10003169_pt1 | contig 14578 bp, 11 predicted proteins | sample BlataG_FD_183168 | JGI IMG/M metagenome (GOLD analysis project Ga0209986, IMG submission 183168) | Deep subsurface microbial communities from Black Sea to uncover new lineages of life (NeLLi) - Black_00105 metaG (SPAdes) (version 2) | ecosystem: Environmental > Aquatic > Marine > Oceanic >...
ACAGGTTATTGCAGAGGAAGGGGTGGTTCTATGCATATAGCAGATGTTGAGAAGGGTAATTTAGGAGCAACTGGAGTTGTTGGGGGAGGAATACCAATTGCATCAGGAGTTGGTTTAAGTATAAAGATGAGGAAAACTGGACAAGTCGTCATATGTTTTTTTGGTGATGGAGCAGCGAATCAGGGGGCTTTTCATGAGTCATTAAATCTGGCAGCTATTTGGAAACTTCCAGTAGTATTTCTTTGTGAAAACAATATGTATGGCATGTCTATGTCTGTGGAAAAAGCTTTTGCGATAGAGAATATAGCGAAAAGAGCTGGTTCTTATGGCTTTCCTGGAGAAGTAGTGGATGGTAATGATGTGTTGGCAGTATATAAAGTTGTATTAAAAGCTGTAAAAAGAGCAAGAAAAGGAAAAGGTCCTTCACTGATAGAGTGTAAAACTTATAGATGGAAGGGTCATTCAAAAAGTGATCAAAATCTTTACCGTTCAAAAGAAGAGATAAAATTCTGGAAGATGAAATGTCCTATAAAAAGATTTAAGGAAAAACTAATTGCTGAAAAAATTATCACAAATGAAGAGATAAAAATCATAGAAGAAAATGCAAAAAATATTATAGAAAAAGCAGTGGATTTTGCAAAGAACAGTCCAGAACCGTCTGTTGAAGAAATCTTTGATGGCGTTTATTCATAAAAATGTTTTCAACAATTTTATTTAATTAAAATATTTGTCTTGATTAAGAAATATTTAAGGGAGTAAATTCATAATGAGAGAGATAACATATGCAGAGGCGATAAGGGAAGCACTTCGTCAAGAGATGAGAAGAGATAAAAATGTTTTTCTAATTGGTGAGGATCTCGGGATTTATGGAGGTGCATTTGGAGTGACATATGGATTATTAGATGAATTTGGAGAAGAAAGAGTAAGAGATACACCTATTTCTGAAGCAGCAATTGCTGGTGCTGCTTTAGGTGCTGCTATAACTGGAATGAGACCTGTAGCTGAAATAATGTTCATGGATTTTACTACTATAGCAATGGAGCAGATAGTAAATCAAGCTGCAAAGATAAAGTTCATGTTTGGTGGAAAAGCAAAAGTTCCCATGGTAGTAAGAACTCCTGCAGGATCAGGAACTGGAGCTGCAGCACAACACTCCCAGAGTTTAGAAGCCTGGTTTACACATGTTCCTGGATTAAAAGTTGTAATGCCGAGTACTCCATATGATGCAAAAGGGCTATTAATTTCTTCAATAAGAGATAATAATCCTATAATTTTTATTGAACATAAGTTACTTTATAAAACAACTGGGGAAGTTCCTGAAGAAGAATATAAGATTCCATTGGGAATAGCAGATATAAAAAGAAAAGGTGAGGATTTAACAATTGTCGCTACTTCAATAATGGTTCAAAGAGCAATTTCTGCATCAAAAGAATTGGAAAAGGATGGAATAAGTGTTGAAATAGTGGATCCAAGAACATTAAAGCCTTATGATAAAAAAACAATAATCGAATCCGTTAAAAAAACAGGTAGAGCAATAGCTGTTCATGAAGCATGTAAAACAGGTGGATTTGGTGCTGAAATCGCTGCAATGATTTCTGAAAGTGAAGCATTTGATTATTTAGATGCACCAATAAAAAGACTAGGCGGATTGGATATTCCGATACCTTATAATAGGAATCTTGAAAGACATGCTGTTCCTCAAGTTGAAGATATTATAAATGCAGCAAAAGAATTAATTTATAGATAAGTTATATAAAATTTTATGTAGGGCAAGGCTTTAGCCTTGCATAAATGCAACCCTAAAGGGTTGCCCAACAAATTAAATTATATTATTAATTTAGTTAATTATATATTTTTTAAATATATTTTCTTGAGGTGTTGTTATATGTATGAAGTTATAATGCCAAAGTTAGGAATGACTATGGAAAAGGGTTTAATAGAAAGATGGTTGAAGAAGGAAGGAGATTATGTAGAAAAGGGTGAACCTCTACTTGAAGTTATGACTGATAAAGTAACTATTGAAGTTGAGTCATTCCACAATGGATATTTAAAAAAGATATTGGCAAAAGAGGGAGAAGAGATTCCAGTTACAGAAGTAATTGCATATATAGGTGAAAAAGATGAAAAGATATCAGAGGAAATTATCAAGGGAATGATTAAAGAAAAAGGTGAAGAAAAAATTGAAATAAAAAGGAGAGAGGAAGAGAAAGTTTTAGCATCACCTCTTGCTAAAAGATTGGCTAAAGAAATGTCAATAGACTTATTAAAAATATCTGGAACAGGTCCTGGTGGAAGAATTATAAAAGAAGATGTTTTAAAAGTAGCTAAAGAGGTTAAAATGAGAGAAGCTGAAATAAAAGAGAAGGAAAAAATTGAGATTGAAAGGGAAATTATTAAGAAGCGAATAACTCCTGAAATTTTAGAAACAATTCCTCTAAAAGGTATAAGGAAAACTATTGCTGAGAGAATGTATAAAAGCATAAGTGAAATTCCCCATTTTACTCTTTATGTTGAAATTAATATAAGCAATCTAAAGAGTTTAAAAGATAAGCTAAATAAAGAAACAAAGGGAAAAAAGATTTCATATACTGATTTAATAGTTAAAGCAACAGCACTATCATTAGAGAAATACCCAATTTTAAATTCTACCCTAAAGGATGATAAAGTAATTATTTTTAAAGATATTAATGTTGGTCTTGCTACTTCTATGGAAGATGGTTTAATTGTTCCGGTAATCTTTAATGCAAATAAATTATCATTAGAGGAAATTGCTGATAAAAGGGTTGATCTTGTAAATCGTGCAGGAGAAAATAAACTTGAACTCGATGACGTATCAGGTTCAACATTTACTATTACAAATTTAGGGATGTTTGAAATAGATTATTTTTCTCCTATAATAAATTTTCCTGAAGCAGGTATATTATCAGTTGGAGCAATAACAAAAAAACCAATTGTAGATAAAGAGGGAAAGATTACAGTAGAACCAATGATGAAATTGGGATTAACTTTGGATCACAGGGTATTAGATGGTGTGACAGGAGCAAAATTTCTACAATATTTACGAAAAATTCTTCAGGAACCTAATAAATTAGTTTAAATAATCTTCTCCTGCTATAATTATGGGGAAAGTGCTTGTCGGTTTTCAAATCTTTGAATTATTAAATTAAATATTTTTTTAGACTAAATATTTGAGGTGAATTTATGACTAAAAAAACCAAAACTATTTTACATTGTATTGAATGTGGAGAAGAAACAACACATACAATAAATTATCTTGGAGATCATATAAGAAGTATACAATGCGATAAATGTAATAGTGAAGTTGAATTGGATAGAAGAGAACTGATGACAGTTTTTACAGAGGATTTTATAGATAGAGTTTTAACAAAACCAAAAAGATTTACTGTGGAACTTGTTAAAGTTATTGCTCCACTTATTCCCTTTCTGCCAAAAAGATTAATGAAAGAACCCAGGAAAGTTCTAAAAGATATTTTTAGGGCAGTAAAAGGAGAAGAGGAAAAGGAAAGAACAGAAAAAAAGTAAGGAAATAATATGAACTTCGAGTAGGTATATTTCCCTGTTTATTTTTCCTCTCCCCTGGTGGGAGAGGGTAGGGAGAGGGGGAAAGTACAGATACTTAAATTTAAAGGGTACTTTTAAATTCTTTTATAATATTTTTCTTCAATGTCTTCATATCTATTTCTTTATTTAACACCTCTTTCATTGAAGTTATATTAACATCCTTTATTCCACATGGAATTATGTAGGAAAAGGGTGTTAAATCATTATTTACGTTTAAAGCAAAACCATGATAAGTAACCCATTTTCTTATTCTAAGACCTATTGATGCAATCTTTTTTTCTTCAACCCAGACTCCAATCAATTTAGTAATCATTTCTGCTTTTATTGAATATTCATTTAAGGTTTTTATAAGTATCTCTTCTAAACTTTTTACATACCACTTGACATCCTTTTTATAATATCTGAGATTTAAAATAGGATATCCAACCAATTGTCCTGGTCCATGATATGTAACATCCCCTCCTCTATCAGTGTGGTATACTGAAACCCCTTTATTTTTTAATGCATCTTCATTAAACAAAATATTTAAACTATTTCCACTTTTTCCAATAGTTATTACCGGATAATGCTCAAGAAGCAGAAGAAAATCAGTTTTGCCGTTCAGCGATTTTTCTTCATAAAGTTTTTGGAGTTTTAAACCTTCTTTGTATTCAATTAATTTTTTAAAATCTATAACCTTAAGCTCTCTCATGTTTTTTAACCCTTCCATGGAAATTTAGTTATAATAGCTTAGAGATGAATTATTTTTTATATGTTAATTCAACACTTATGGAACTTCTTATATTTTTAAAAAAGAACTTCTAAACTTGAAAAATTTAAGTTTAAAAATTTATGTAAGATACAACTCATAAATTATACTATTATAAATATTAACGTGAATATCTTTTCAATTACTATATTTAAAATCTAAATCTTTTGATAGAATTTTAAAAGCATAATAAAAGACTATATTAAAGAGCATTATAATTATAGATATAAAATATTTCAATTTCAGATTGTAAGGAGAATTAATGAAAAGAAAGATAAAAGTTATTTTATGGGGACTTGGGAATATGGGATCAATAATAGCCAAGGAATTGTTTAAAAAAGAGGGAGTAGAAATAGTTGGTGCCATAGCCCGAAGAAAGGAGAAAGAGGGCAAGGATTTAGGTAGATTATTAAATTTTGATAAAGAATTGGGTATCCGGGTTACTAATGACGCAAAATCTCTATTTGAAACTACCGAAACTGATATTTTACTTCATTGTACTACTTCATTTGTTGAACAGGTTTATCATCAGATTAAACTTGCCTTAGAAAAGAGAATAAATGTTATCACAATTGCAGAAGAGATGTATAATCCATGGATAAAAAATCAAGAGTTAGCTGAAAAAATTGATAATTTAGCAAAAACAAATAATGTAACTGTTTTAGGAACTGGTATTAATCCTGGTTTTGTATTGGATACATTAATCCTTACATTAACTGGAGTATGTTTAGAGGTTAATGAAATTAAAGCTTCAAGAATAAATGATCTATCTCCATATGGTCCAACTGTGATGAAAACCCAGGGGGTAGGAATAACTGTTGGTGAATTTGAAAAAGGAATTACTGACGGTACAATTGTTGGTCATATTGGCTTTTTGGAATCTGTAAGCACAATTGCAAAATATTTAGGGTGGAAACTTGATGAGATAAAGCAGACAAGAGAGCCTATAATATCAAATGTTTTAAGAAAAACTTCGCATGTTTTAGTAAAACCTGGCATGGTAGCGGGTTGCAATCACAAAGCTTATGGAATAAAAAATGGTAAAGCATTTATAACTTTGGAACATCCCCAACAGATCCTGCCTGAATTAGAAGGTATAGAAACGGGAGATTACATAAAAATAAAGGGTAAACCTGAAATTAATTTATCTATCAAACCAGAAATACGAGGGGGAGTGGGAACTGTAGCAATTGCAGTAAACATGATTCCACACGTAATAAATTCAACCCCAGGCTTAAAAAGTATGATGGATATGCCTTTCTGTCACGCCATTTTGTCAGACTATAGAGAATGGTGTCAGGTCTTGACATAGGACATATTATTCAGATTAATTGTATATAAAATATATAAAAATTAAAAATATAATGAGAATTTGATTAATAATAAATAAGATATTTCAAACTTAAAAATTTCATACTTAAAATAATATATATGAACTTATATTTTAATTTTTAAATGTAGATTATAAAGAGATATTTAGAATGTAAGTATAGGAAAGGAGAAAAATAATGTCATATGCAAAAAAGGGAGATTGGGTTCAAATAAGCAGAATCATTCTTCCTCCGGGAAAGAGAGCTCCACAAGTTCCTGAGGAAACTCAAAGAGTTCCTCTAAAAGAAATGGTAAAAGGGTTTCTATTAAATGATGCAGAAAAGGGTGATAAGGTAAGAATAAGAACTGTTATAGGAAGGGAAATAGTAGGGAAGTTAAAAACAAAAAATCCTGTATATCAGCATAATTTTGGAGAACCTGTTCCTGAGCTTTTATCCATTGGTCAGGAATTGTGGGAGATTATTGGAAGGTCTAGCGAAGAGGAAAAAAATGGATAAAAAAGCGACTGATTATAATTCTGCGATGAGTAGGAAGAGCAAGATTATAAAAGCAACACTTGGTTTAGATTATGACCAATTTGAACTTCCTGGGATTGGCTTTGATTATGAAAGTATGATGGAAAAAGCAGGATACTCTTTAGAAGAGGTAATTAAGATACAAAAACAGACAAATGTTGGTAATACACCACTAATTGAAGTAAAAAATATTAATCTTTTAGTTAAGAAACTTTCAAAACCTGGATATGGAGCTAAAATTTTAGTTAAGGATGAAGCTGCAAATCCCTCAGGAAGTTTCAAGGATAGAAGAGCCTCAGTGTCTGTTTATCATGCTAAAAAATTAGGTTATGAGGGGGTAATAGCTGCTACAAGTGGTAATTATGGAGCAGCTGTTGCATCACAAGCAAATAAGAGGGGATTAAAATGTATAATAGTTCAGGAGACTTATGACTCAAGAGGATTTGGTCAGCCAGAGATAGTTGAAAAGGGAAGAGCTTGTGAGTCATATGGAGCAGAGGTTCATCAATTAACTGTTGGTCCAGAATTATTCTATGTTTTTCTTCTCCTTCTTGAAGAAACTGGATATTTCAATGCTTCACTTTACACTCCTTTTGGAGTTGCAGGGATAGAAACCTTGGGATATGAAGTGGCAATGGATGTAAAAGCTAAATATGGAAAATTTCCTGAAGCTATTATTGTAACTCATGCTGGTGGTGGTAATGTTACTGGAACAGCAAGGGGACTTTTAAAAGCAGGTGCAGAAAGTACTGAAGTAATAGCTTCAAGTGTTGATTTAACAGGACTTCATATGGCTAGCGATTTAGACTTTAATAGGAAGTCATTTACAACTGGACATACAGGATTTGGGTTTCCCTTCGCTACATGGCCTGATAGAGCTGATGTTCCACGAAATGCAGCAAGAGCTTTAAGATATATGAACAGATATGTTACTGTAACTCAGGGAGAAGTTTTTTATGTTACAGAAATGTTAGCTCAACTTGAAGGTATTGAGAGAGGACCTGCTGGAAACTGTTCACTTGCTGCAGCAGTTTCTATTGCCAAAGAGATGCCAGATGATAATATAATTGTGGTTCAAGAAACTGAATATACTGGTGCTGGTAAACATCCTACTGCTCAGCTTACATTTGCTAAAAAACAAGGTATAGAAATATACAGAGGTGATCCAAAAGAAAATATACCTGGTAGAAAGATAGTTATTCCAGAACAACCAAATCAGATAAAAGCTAAAGAAGTAAATTTAGATAGAATAAGAAAATCTTATTTAAAAAATACATTAGAAAAAAATAACATTAAACCACAAGATTTAACTAAACAAGACTTAGAATTCTTGGCAAAGGAGACTAAAACTAATGTTAACTGTGTTAAAGAACTAATTAAAGAATTTGAAGAATAATAATCCAATGTTGAGATGAAAAAACAAATTAAGATGATAGTAAAAGAATTATTTATAACAAAATAAATAGAAATTGATAAAAGAAATAATAAGTAAAGAGGAGTTTAATTTGCAAAGAAAGAATGATTTTGAGATAAGGAGAGAAAAGATAAAGAATCTCTCTGATGATGAGTTAAAGGAAAGATTCTGGGAATTAGCAAACAAAGTTGTAGAACCTATGATTGAGATGGCTAAAGAATATACATCTCCCTCAATTGAAAGGTCTGTACTTTTAAGGATGGGTTTTAATTCATTACAATCAAAAGCTATTGTAGATAAGTGTTTAGAGTTAGATATTTTAGGAAAGGGAGCAGGTCATATAGTTTTAAGATTGGCAAAAGAAGAAAATATTTCTTATAAAGAAGCTGGAGAAAAAATAGCAAAGGGAGAATTGATAGAAAAAGTAAAAGAGATTTTTAAAGAATTAAAAGGAGAATAAAGATTGAGTGAAATTAAAAATGTAAATGAATATAGAGGGAAAATGGATAAAAATATAAAAAAGTATGTCTTAAAGACTAATAAAAAGATAGATGTTTTAGAAATATTGAAGGATTTGGATAAATATAAGCCCAGGAGGAAAGGTTGGACCTGGAGAAAGAAACTTCCAAAGGGAACTTTAGTAGGACCATTTGTATATAACCAAATTTCAGAAAATTTAGAAAACAGTCAACCTCTTCCAGCAGCTCATTATTTCAAAAATATTGATCCTCAGCCAGATTGCATAATAACATCAGAAATAGCTTCAGGAAGATTTGAAGATGATATAAGAAGATTCAGAATGGCAGCGTATCATGGTGCTGACCATATTATGGTTATAAGAACAGCAGGACAGAGCCACTTTGATGGTTTAATTGAAGGCACACCTGAAGGGGTAGGTGGTGTTCCAATTACAAGAAAACAGGTAAGGGCTTCAAGAAAAGCATTAGATTTGATTGAGGATGAAGTTGGAAGACCAATTAATTTTCATTCTTATGTAAGTGGAGTTGCTGGACCGGAAATAGCGGTATTATTTAATGAAGAAGGTGTAAATGGAGCTCATCAGGATCCACAATATAATATATTATATAGAGGAATTAACATGTACCGTTCTTTTGTTGATGCAGCTGAGGCTAAGAAAATAATGACTAATGCTAAAATGCTTCAGATTGATGGTGCTCATAATGCCAATGCTACTGCCAAGGAAGCATGGAAGGTGATGCCAGAATTATTAGTTCAACATTCTATAAACTGTGCATTTTCAATTAAAGCAGGTATGCCAAAAAATTTAATTGCTTTATCGACAGTTCCTCCAACATCTGCTCCTGCTCCTTGTATTAAAATAGATTTGCCATATGCTGTTGCATTAAGAGATTTCTTCGAAGATTTTATCTTTAGAGCTCAGATGAATACCAGATATATGGAATCGTGCACTCGAGAGGTTACAGTTTCTCATACCTTAAATGCTTTGATATCACGTTTAACATCTGCACACCTGCAAAGTACTATTACACCTGATGAAGGTAGAAATGTTCCATGGCATTATAACAGTATTCATGGAGTAAATACAGCAAAGCAGTCTTTAATTGCACTTGATGATATTAAAGAATTAATTGAAATTAAAGATGAAGGAATTCTTAAAGAAAAGGTTAGGGAGATAAAAGAAAGAGCTATTCTTTTCTTAGAGGAAATACTCAAAGTTGGGGGATATTTTGAAGCAGTTAAAAAGGGCTTTTTTGTAGATTCAGGATGTTATCCAGAAAGAGCTAATGATGGAATTATTAGATATAAAGAAGGAGGAGTAGCAGCAGGAACTATTATCAGGAGGGATAAAGATTATTTTGCTCCTGTTTGTTGTCATTTTGGTTATAATAATCTTTCATTAGCCCAAGAGATAACAGGTAAGAAAATTGTAGACAAAGATATAGAAAAGGAAAATGAAGATATTGAAAAAGGTAAAAAAATAAAAGAAAGCAAAAATATGGGAGAAATTAATAGTAATCAGATTAAGAATAATCAATCAATAGATAAAGAAATTTATAAAAAACAGGTTAACAAGGAAATTAATAATAAGGTGTGTGATTTAATAGATGGTTGTACACTTTGTGTTCATGGCAAAATTTCTTACATTGATGAGCTTGATGAAATAGATAATGTAAATGTAAGACTTAAGGAAAATAAAGAATATAGACTGGGAAGAAAAGTAAAGCCAGAAGTTCAGTGGGCTGGTGATGGTGTAATTGTATTATCGATGTTTTTACCTACAGGAGAGAGAACATCACATTTTGCTTCACTTGAAATTGCAAGAAATTTAGGATTAAAGGAAACAGAGGTTATTCATAAACAGATAATGCATCCCGCTGAAGGAACCTATGTTGAGGTAAAAGGAGTTCTACCATTTAGTATTGACTTAGAAGAGGTAAGGATGCCTGAAATTATTCCTAATTTAGAGCCTGAATATGTTGAAAAAATTGTAAGAGAAAAAAACCTAAAAGTTGTTGCAGCTACAGTTGGAGAGGATGAACATTCAGTAGGTATGAGGGAAATTTTGGATATAAAACATGAAGGTATAGAGAAATTTGGATTCAAGTGTTATTATTTGGGCACATCAATATCTATTGAGAAGGTGATAGATGCAGCCATAGAAGTAGATGCTAAAATCATTTTAATAAGTACAATAATTACCCATGGTGAAATTCACAGAATAAATATGAGAAGACTTAATCAATTAGCTATAGAGAAAGGAATAAGAGATAAAGTTATCTTAATCGCAGGTGGTACTCAAATAAAAGATAAGATGGCTAAAGAAGAAGGAATGGATACAGGGTTTGGCAGAGGAACAAAAGGTATAGATGTAGCATCTTTTATAATTAGAAAATTAACAGAATAAATTTTTTTATTTTGTAATTAATTCTTAAAAATTTTAGAAAAGTTTTAACCTAACCTTTTAATAGTATATTTTAGAGTAAAAAATTAACGCAAATTAATTAAGTAAAATAGGCTCAATAAATATAGTTAATTTTAATATAGGAAAGAAAAAATTTTGAGAATCGATATATTAGTAGCAGAAATTGGTAGTACAACCACTAAGGTAAATGCTTTTAACTTTGATTATGAAAACAATCTCTTATTTTTAGATAGGGGAGAAGCTATAACAACTGTTGAAGATGGAAATGTGAAAATAGGATTAGAAAAGGCTATTAGTCAACTTAAGAAAAATCTACAAAATAAAAAGCTTTTATGGTCAAATTTCTATGCCTCGAGCAGTGCTGCTGGTGGACTTAGAATGAGTGTTCATGGTTTAGTCAAAGAAATGACTGTAAAAGCAGCAAATGAAGCAGCTTTAGGAGCAGGTGCAGTAGTTAAAATGGTAACAGCTGGAATTCTATCCAAATATGATTTAGATAGTTTAATTAAACTTAATCCAAACATTATAATTTTATCAGGTGGAGTTGATTATGGTGAGAAAGAAACTGTAATTAACAATGCCAAGTTTATTTCAGAAGCACCTCTTTTCTCACCTATAATCTACGCAGGTAATATAGCGGCAGCTGATGAGGTTGAGCATATTCTAAAAAATGCTAATAAAAAAGTGTATGTTGTTGACAATGTATATCCCAATATTGATGAATTAAATGTTAAGCCAGCAAGAGAAATTATTCAAAAAGTTTTTGAAGAGCATATTGTAAAAGCACCTGGAATGGAAAAAATAAGAGATATGGTTAATCAAGATATTCTTCCTACCCCGGGGGCAGTTATGAAAATCTCCACTCTTCTATCGGATGAAATAGGGGATTTAGTTGTTATTGATATAGGTGGAGCAACTACTGATGTACATTCCATAACTGATGGCTCACCTTCAATTCAACAGATTACTATTTCTCCAGAACCACGCAGTAAAAGAACAGTCGAAGGAGATTTAGGAGTCTTTTATAATGCCGAAAATGTTATTAAAATTGTTGACAGGAAACTATTTAATAAAATTGGTATCGATGATGTAGATGTTTTCAAATCTAAAGTTAAGCAAATTCCACAAACTAAAAAGGAAGCGAAATATTACGAAATTTTAGGTAAAGTTGCAGCTAAAAAAGCAGTCGAAAGACATGCAGGGAAAATAAAAGAGTTATTTGGACCAACTGGTAGAAAAAATATAGCTAAAGGTAGAGATTTAACAGCTATAAAATATATTATTGGAACTGGCGGAGTATTAGTAAGAAATCCTGGTGGTAAAAAAATACTGAAAAGTATAAAATCCGATTCAACAGCTACTGAAATCTTAAATAAAGCTAAAATTTCACCCTCTCAAATTTTATTACCTTCAAAAGATGCAAAGGTTTTAATAGATAATTTATATCTTTTTTCAAGTTTAGGATGTTTATGTGAAAAATATCCAGAAGCATCTATAAAATTAGCAAAAAAAAGTATTGAACTAAAAATATAATTTAACAAAATCAAAAAATAAACTTTATACTATCTAATTGAGAGAAGTGAGATTTCTCATTTGTCATTACGAGATTAAAATATGAGATTGCTTCGCTAGCGCTCGCAATGACGAAAATATAATTTTACAATGTATCATTGCAAGGGACAAGACTTCTTCTTTGTCATTGTGAGGAGATAAATTTAAGTTGTCATTGCGAAGGACAAAGTCCTGAAGCAATCTTATTAATAAAATGTTTTTTAAAATAATTTTAGAGAAAGAACTAATTCAGAATTTTTGTTAAAAAAGGAGTGATTTATGAAATCTAAAAATGTGCTAATAATGGGAGCAGCTGGTAGGGATTTTCATAATTTTAATGTTTATTTTCGAAATAATCCTGATTACAAAGTAGTTTCATTTACAGCTACACAAATACCAGATATACATGGTAGAAAATATCCTTATGAACTTGCTGGCAGGTTATATCCAGATGGCATACCAATTTACTCAGAAGATGAACTTGAAAAAATAATAAAAAAAGATAAAGTTGATGATGTTGTTTTTGCATATAGTGATGTATCTCATAATCATGTTATGCACTCTGCATCAAGAGCTCATTCAGCTGGCGCAAATTTCATTTTACTTGGTCCAAATTCAACAATGATTAAATCAGAAAAACCTGTTATTTCTATTTGTGCAGTAAGAACCGGGAGTGGGAAGAGTCAGACTTCAAGAAGAGTGAGCAAGATACTTTTAGATTTAGGTAAAAAAGTGGTTGTTATAAGACATCCAATGCCATATGGAGATTTAGTTAAACAGAGATGTCAGAGATTTGAAAACTATGAAGATTTAGATAAATATGAATGTACTGTTGAGGAGAGGGAGGAATATGAGCCTCATATTGAAAGAGGGATAGTAGTATATGCAGGGGTAGATTACGAGGAGATTTTAAGAAATGCAGAAAAGGAAACTGAGATTATACTTTGGGATGGTGGAAATAATGACTTTCCGTTTTATTTCACAGATTTACATATAGTAGTAGCTGACCCACATCGCTCAGGGCATGAACTCCTGTATCATCCTGGAGAGACTAATTTCAGAATGGCAGATGTGATTATTATAAACAAAACTGATACAACTACATCAGATAAGATTATAAATGTTCAGGAAAATATAAAATCTGTAAACCCTAAAGCAAAAGTGGTTTTAGCTGAATCACCAATTTCTATAGATAACCCAGAATTAATTAGAGATAAGAAAGCATTAGTTATAGAGGATGGTCCAACACTGACTCATGGAGGAATGTCTTTTGGAGCAGGTTTTATAGCAGCTCAAAGAGCGGAAGCAAGGGAAATAATTGACCCTAGACCTTATGCAGTAGGTTCAATTAAGGATGTATATAGTAAATATACTCATCTTGAAAAGATATTACCAGCAATGGGATATGGTGATGAGCAGGTAAGAGAACTAGAACAAACTATTAATAATTCACCATGTGAGGTAGTTGTTATTGGTACTCCAATAAACCTATTTAAACTTATAAAGATTGATAAACCAACAGTAAGAGTTAAATATGAATTAAAAGATGTTGGTACTCCAAACTTAAAACAAATAATAAAACAATTCCTTCAAAATCTTAAGTAATTTTTTAGTTTAAATATAAAATAAATTTTTGTCTTTTTAATAGAAAAATTTCTTTTTTCCTTACTAACTACTTTACCTCTTCATCTTCTTCATTAACTGGATAGTACGAGATTCCTACTCCTCCAGGTCCAACATGTGTTGCTATAGCAGCACCTGCCAGTAATGTAATAATTTCTCTACAATTGAATTTTTCTAAAATTTTTCTTTTAAGTTCTTTTGCCCTTTCCAGTGCATTTGTGTGCATAATTGCAACTTCAATTTGTGTATTTTCTTTAATTTTCTCTTTTATATTCTCTAATACTTTATCCATAGCTTTAGATATTGACCTGGCTCTGGAGAATGGTTCAAGTTCACCATCAATAACCTTTATTATAGGTTTTATGTTTAAAACAGAACCAAGAAAGCTTTCGACTTTTCCAATTCTTCCACCTCTTTTTAAATATTCAAGGGTGTTTAATATAGCAAAAGTTTCCATTCTGTCTCTAATTATTTTCAATCTATTTAGAATATTTTTTATAGACTTACCTTCTTTGGCCATTTTTGCTGCTGCTATAACCTGGAGTGCTAAACCACCACTTGTTGTAAGTGAATCAAATAGATGAACTTCAGCATTTTTAAACATATCTTTTGCAGTGTTAACTGCATTAAGAAAACCACTTAGTTTTGAGGAGACATGAAGTGAAAGAATTTTTACACCCTTTTTTGCCACTTTATTATAGATTTGTAATACATCACCAATAGATGGAATGGAAGTAGTAGGTATTTCCATTTTCTTTAATCTTTCATAGTACTCATTAATTTTCATATCCAATCTATCTTTATAAGATTTTCCTTTATAATTTAAATAGTATGGAACAACACCTATATCAAACTTTTTACATATCTCAGATGTCAAATCTGCTGTACTATCTGTGACAATTTTTATA
>Ga0209986_10003171_pt1 | contig 14571 bp, 11 predicted proteins | sample BlataG_FD_183168 | JGI IMG/M metagenome (GOLD analysis project Ga0209986, IMG submission 183168) | Deep subsurface microbial communities from Black Sea to uncover new lineages of life (NeLLi) - Black_00105 metaG (SPAdes) (version 2) | ecosystem: Environmental > Aquatic > Marine > Oceanic >...
AGAAGTCTCGAAATCCATTATAGCCTATTTTATCTTTATTTAAACATAAAAAAAGGCGACCAATTAGTAATTGGTCGCCTCAGGGGGAAAATTCCAGCTATTTTTTATAACAATTACATCATTCCACCCATTCCACCACCGTAGCCACCTCCTGGAGGCATTGCTGGCATTTCTTTTTCTTCTTTCGGTTTTTCAGCTACCATAGCCTGGGTAGTGAGCATAAGGGCAGCCACAGAAGCGGCATTTTGAAGGGCATATCGTGTAACTTTGGTTGGATCAATGATTCCAGCCTTGATGAGATCTTCATATTCACCTGTCTCAGCATTCAAACCAAAGGCACCTTTTTCTTCTTTCACCTTTTCCACCACAACTGATCCTTCTAAGCCAGCATTGTTTGCAATCTGACGTACCGGGTCTTCTAAAGATCTTTTGACTATATTTACTCCAAGCTGTTCGTCTCCCTCCAATTTTTGCTTTGATAAGGCCGAAATGCACCTGATAAAGGCAATACCGCCACCAGGAACGATCCCTTCTTCTACTGCTGCCCTGGTAGCATTGAGGGCATCCTCAACCCTTGCCTTCTTTTCCTTCATCTCTGTCTCTGTTGCAGCTCCGACATTAATAACGGCAACACCGCCAATCAACTTGGCCAGCCTTTCCTGCAATTTTTCTCTATCATAGTCAGAGGTGGTATCATCTATCTGAGTCCTGATCTGTTTTACCCTTCCTTCCAGATCACTTCTGCTTCCCCCACCATCAATAATAGTTGTATTGTCTTTATCGATATTGACGGTTTTTGCTGTGCCAAGGTCAGTTGTGCTTACATTCTCCAGTTTAAGACCAAGGTCTTCTGAGATCACCTTACCTCCTGTGAGGATACCGATATCCTCAAGCATGGCCTTACGCCTATCTCCAAAGCCAGGCGCCTTAACAGCTGCTATTTTTATTGTCCCTCTCAGTTTGTTAACCACCAGAGTAGCAAGGGCCTCACCCTCTACATCCTCAGCTATGATTAAGAGAGGTTTTCCCATCTTGGCGATCTGCTCAAGCAGGGGAACCATATCTTTCATGTTGCTGATCTTTTTTTCGTGTAACAGTATATAAGGCTCTTCTAAGGAGGCATCCATCTTTTCCGCATCCGTTACAAAGTAGGGGGAAAGATAACCTCTGTCAAATTGCATTCCCTCGACAATCTCGAGGGTTGTCTCCATACTTTTTGCCTCCTCAACAGTGATAACCCCTTCTTTGCCAACCTTTGCCATGGCCTCAGCAATAATATTTCCTATAGTCTGATCATTGTTTGCCGAGATTGTGCCTACCTGAGAAATTTCTTGCTGCTCTTTTGTTACTTTGGACATCTTTTTCAGTTCATCTACTACAGTATCTACCGCCTTTTCAACACCTCTCTTGAGGGCCATAGGATTAGCGCCTGCTGCGACAAGCTTTGCACCTTCACGGTAGATTGATTGAGCCAATAGAGTAGCTGTTGTTGTTCCATCCCCTGCTACATCGGATGTCTTAGAGGCAACCTCTTTGACCATCTGAGCGCCCATGTTTTCAAACTTATCTTCGAGCTCTATCTCTTTAGCCACGGTAACGCCGTCCTTGGTAACAGTGGGTGATCCCCATGATTTTTCTAAAATAACATTCCTTCCCTTTGGGCCAAGAGTTATCTTAACCGCCTCAGCCAGTGTGTCTATGCCTTTCAATATTAATTCCCTGGCCTTGGAATCATACATAATTTCCTTTGCTGCCATAATTAAATCCTCCTTGAGATTTTAAAATTAAGAATAATTATTTAACAATAGCAATAATATCTTCTTCTTTCATGATAAGGTGGTCTTCGCCATCTATTTTGATCTCAGTTCCAGCATATTTGGAAAACAAGACTCTATCGCCTTTCTTAACCTCTAAAGGTATCTTTTTTTCTCCCTCTTCTCCAGTCTTTCCGCTTCCAACAGCAACAACTACTCCTTCCATTGGCTTTTCCTTGGCCGTATCAGGAATTATGATACCACCTTTGGTTGTTTCTTCATCTTCAACTCTTTTTACAATTACCCGGTCGTGCAGTGGCTGAATTTTCATCATTCCTCCTTTTTTCGTTTGAAATTACAGATACCTAAAAATGATAATGACTAAAATAAAAATGTCAAGCCCTCGATTTGAAAAAATATTTTCCGGCGGATTAGTTTGAGAATTATTTTAAAATCCTTTTATTTTAAGGACTAATTGTAAAAATAAAAGAGATTTCTTGACATGACCTCTGAACATAATTAAGCTAATTTTTATTAACTGCTGAATAAATTTAATGTAAATAGACAGGAGGGCGAATCATGCCTATTTATGTTTGGGCTGGCAAGACCAAAAAGGGGCGTTCCTTAAAAGGAGAACTCGAGGCTGCTGATGAAAGGATAGCAAGGATACAGCTGAAGAAGAGAAATATCGAAATTAAGAAACTCAAGCCAAAGCCTAAAGACCTTTTTGAAAATATTTCATTTATGCAGCCCAAGGTCACTAATAAAGACCTTGTTATCTTTACCAGGCAGTTCTCCACAATGATTGATGCTGGCCTTCCTCTTGTTCAGGGATTGAATATTCTGGGGGAGCAGACAGAGAATAAGACGTTTAGGAATATGCTCAAACAGATAACAAAGGATGTGGAGGGTGGTTCAACCTTAGCAGATGCACTAGGCAAACATCCTAGAGTGTTTGATTCCTTGTTTGTCAATTTAGTTGCTGCAGGAGAGGTTGGGGGGATTCTTGATACCATTTTGCAGCGCCTGGCAGCGTATATTGAAAAGGCAGAAAAGCTAAAATCTCAGATCAAAGGCGCTATGACCTATCCTATCGTTGTAGTAGGTATTGCCATTATTGTTATTGCCGTAATTATGATTTTCGTCATCCCTGTGTTTCAGGATATGTTTTCCAGTTTTGGAAAGGCACTACCAGTGCCAACCCAGATTGTGGTTGCCATGAGCGATTTTATGAAGGGGAATATACATTATTTAATTGGAGGGCTCATTGTTTTTATCTGGGCATTTAGGAGATATGCAAGAACGAGTTCAGGAAAAAGAAACATAGATATCGTTTTGCTAAAGCTCCCGATTTTTGGTGAACTCATTAAGAAGGTGGCTGTTGCCAGATTTACAAGGACTCTTGGCACTATGGTCAGTAGTGGTGTGCCTATCTTAGATGCCTTAGAGATAACAGCAAAGACAGCCGGGAATGTTGTCGTAGAAGAGGTTGTTTATGACGCACGGAGTAGCATCGCTGAAGGGCAAACAATTGCAGAACCTCTTTCCGAGACAGATATATTTCCTGGCATGGTAACCCAAATGATTTCTGTTGGAGAGTCAACTGGTTCTCTGGATGCCATGTTAGAAAAGATAGCGGATTTTTATGACGATGAGGTTGATGCTACAGTTTCTGCTATGACATCTATGCTGGAACCACTTTTAATGTTGTTTTTAGGCGGATCAATTGGAGGTCTGGTTGTTGCCATGTATCTTCCTATATTCCAGATGGCTGCGGCAATGGGCTGACTCAAACAATTATGGTCAAAACGGATAGAGACCTTGACCAAAAAGAGACCCTTTCCCGCCTTCAATTATTGATGTTTCTGAGGGTCGGATTTGTTTCCCTTCTCTTAGGAGTGGCGATTGTAATTCAGGTAAGGGAAACAAAAACCTATTTTGGCGAAATCTTAAATGCACACTACTCCCTTATTGCCTTAATCTATTTCCTCACATTTATTTATATAGTTGCACTTAAGTACATAAAAAATCTCTTCAAGTTTGCGTATCTTCAGCTTCTTATCGATACCATCTTCATAACAGCCATTATCTATACGACAGGCGGTATTGAAAGTATATTCTCCTTTCTTTATTTATTGAACATAATCTCAGGGGGAATAATTCTTTATCGTTATGGAGGAATGATAATAGCCTCTTTTAGCAGCATTCTCTATGGAGCATTTCTTGATTTAAGTTACTATGGATTGATTAACCCTATTGGCTACCGTTTCCCTTATGCCCAAGAGTACCAGAGTAGTGAAATTTTTTATATGATTCTTGTCAATGTCGCCGCTTTTTATTTAGTAGCCTTTTTGAGTGGTTTTCTATCAGAACAAATTCGGAAGAGCAGAGCTGAACTCAAAGCCAAACAGAAAGATATAGCTGATTTGGAAATGCTCAAGGAAAATATCATTCAGAGTGTTTCCTCTGGACTTGTTGCGTTAGACGAGCATAGTAAAATCATTGTCTTTAATAGGGGAGCGGAAAGGATATTTAATATTGATTCCAGAGATGCTATACGGCAGGATATTCGCGATATTATCCCTCATATAATGCCGTATCTTAAGATTTATAATCCACATAAGTTTAGCCAACTCTCTTATAAAAGGCAGGATGACCAACAAATTGATCTTCTTTTAAATATTTCACCTTTAAAAGAACATGATGGAAGCAAGAAAGGAAAAATACTTGTTTTTCAAGACACAACTCGCATTAGGGAGATGGAGCAAGAGGTCAAGAGAATGGAAGATCTTGCAATGCTTGGAGAATTAGCCGCTGGAATCGCCCACGAGATAAGGAACCCTTTAGCTTCAATAAGTGGCTCTATTCAGGTGTTAAATGATAGCTTGTCAAAAGAAGAAGCCCATATTAACAGAAGGCTAATGGAGATTGTTTTAAGAGAAGTAAGCCGATTAAATAATCTTGTAAATGATTTTTTACAGTTTGCTAGGCCCCAAAGGACAGAAATTGAAGAATTTGATCTTAATCAATTGATTATGGATACCTTTTATATATTTCAAAATAGCCAGAAGTGGTCTAAGCATTTAGATGTGGAAACAAAAATTTTTGGCCCCTTAAAGATTAAGTCAGATCCACAACAGCTAAAACAGGTATTTTGGAATATTTTTCTGAATGCATCCGAGGCCATGCCCAAAGGCGGACTTATCTGTGTTAGCGCAGAGAAAGAAACGGGTTTTCAGAGTTCAAGTGAATCTGTAGAGTCAGTAAGGATAAGAATTGAGGATAATGGACCAGGTTTAGATCCAAAAATAGCTAAGGATATATTTAAACCTTTTTCTACAACGAAAAAAGATGGATCTGGCCTCGGTTTGGCTATAGTTAAACGGCTTGTAGAGGGTCTTGGTGGTGAGGTTTCAGGTGAAAATCTGGCTCGTGAGGGGGCCATGATAACCATCATTTTACCTGTTTCTATAGATAAAGAAGTGAGTAACAAGAGCTAAAGTATTTAGATGTCTATATGAGCTAAGATCTTAACATTCATATCAAGTTTCTAAAAGAAGCATGGATATCTCTTTTCAGGTAATGAACTAGGCAATAACTTCTGCTTAGCCATTACCGATGCTCCAGGCGGGCGGCTATCGAAGTTTTGAACCTTTAAGGGAGAGGTGACGGGTAAGTTCTCTAAGACCTTCCCGCCCGCCTTTACCCGTGCCATTACCTGGCTTACACGTATCCGCTTCTTCATACCTGAAAAGAGATATCCATGCTCCCCTATAAGAAGCTCAGTAAATAAATTGACCATTTGCCTCATAAAGGATTATGTTCTTCACGCCTTGTCGGTTTGAGGCAGAGCTTCGCTAGAATTGTGGATAGAAGTACATGGAATTTGGGATTTAGGAATGCAATTATATCAACAAGCGTGGTTTTCCAAAATAATACATCCGAGTAGATATTTAGGGGATGAAATAAATTCTATTCAGAAAGATCCTTCCGCTGTTGATGTCTCCATTGCTTTGGCCTTTCCTGATGTTTATGAAATCGGGATGTCTCATCTGGGATTAAAAATTTTATACCATATATTAAACTTACAGAACTGGCTTTTAGCAGAAAGAATCTTTGCCCCATGGGTAGATTTAGGATCTGTGTTAAAAAAGAAAGGCATTCCTCTTGCCTCTCTTGAATCAGGGAGACCTCTGTCTGAATTTGATATTATTGGTGTTAGTTTGCAGCATGAGCTTTGTTATACAAATATTCTGTCCATGCTTGATCTTGGAAACGTGCCCCTCCTAGCAAAAGAGAGGGAATTCATGCACCCTCTGGTTATCGCTGGTGGCCCTGCGTGCTTTAATCCTGAGCCGGTAGCCGCACTATTTGATGGTATTGTCATAGGTGATGGAGAGGAAGGAGCACTTTCAATTTGTCAAATCGTAAGGGAATGGAAATTGGATGGGCGAAATAGCAGGCCTGAGTTATTAAAAGAGCTTGCAAAGATTAATGGCATTTACATTCCCTCTTTTTTTAAGGTGCATTACCATACAAAAGGAAATATACACTATATTGAGTCGCTGAAGGAAGGATATGAGGGCGTTGAAAAGGCTATCGTTTCTGATCTTAATTGTTACCCTTTTCCTTCAAAGCAAATAGTCCCATTTACCGAGCTGGTTCATGATCGATTCACCATTGAGATTGCGAGGGGTTGTAGTAGAGGATGTCGTTTTTGTCAGGCTGGCATGATATATAGGCCTGTGAGGGAACGGGATCCTCTTGAAATAGTGCGCATAGCCGAAAGAGGTTTACATGAGACAGGATTTGAGGATCTATCCCTTCTCTCTTTAAGTTCAGGTGATTACAGTTGTATCCTTCCGTTATTAAAGGCGTTAATGCGAAAGGTGGCAGAAAGACATGTTGCTATTAGTTTCTCTTCATTAAGGATTGATACAGCCATTTCTTTATTGATGAAGGAGATAAAGAAGGTCAGGAAGACGAGTTTTACTGTTGCACCTGAAGCTGGGAGCCAGAAACTTAGAGATATTATTAATAAGGGATTGACAGATGATCAGATTTTACATTCAGCTAAGGAAATTTATGAGGGAGGCTGGAACCTGATCAAGCTTTATTTTATGATAGGTCTTCCTTCTGAGGAAGATAGTGATCTTATTTCCATTGTTGAATTAAGCAAGAAAATTTCCAGATTAGGGCCTCAAGGAAGAAAGGGGCATGTGTTAAATATAGGCATTTCCCCTTTTGTTCCTAAGGCACATACTCCTTTTGAGTGGTTCCCCCAGCTTGAACTTGAAGAAGGTAAACGAAGAATCAATTTTATCAGGGAACGACTGCAGAGCCATAGAGTGAAGGTCAAATGGAATAATCCAGAGGCGAGCTGGTTGGAAGGTATCTTTTCAAGGGGTGATAGGAGATTAACTAAAGCATTACTCGAGGCGTGGCAACAGGGTGCGCGTTTTGACAGCTGGAGTGAACACCTTAACATAGATACCTGGAAAAAGGCGTTCAAAAAATGTAATCTTGATCCGAATTTTTACCTTCTTCGAGAAAGAGAGCATGATGAGATTTTGCCGTGGGATCATATAAATTCTGGCATATCCAAAGAGTTTTTGCTGAGCGAGTGGCAAAAGGCTATGGAGGGCAAAAAAACACCTGATTGCAGGCAGTATTGTTCAGACTGTGGAGTCTGTAGCGACTCTAACATTTCTCCAGTGTTATTTGATACCTGGCGCCCCTTGGAAGAAAAGGAAAGGCTGAAGCCAAAACAACCAAACGAAGGAGGGAAAAGGTATAGACTATGTTTTACAAAACTTGAAAAGACCCAATATCTTAGCCACTTAGAGCTCATTAAGGTGTTTATAAGGGCGTTCAGAAGAGCTGGGATGGATTTAGTGTATTCTAGTGGCTACCATCCTATGCCAAAGGTCTCCTTTGCAGTCGCACTCCCTGTGGGAACAGAATCCTTAAACGAAATAGTGGATGTTCAGGTTAGAAATATTCAAAATACATCACTCACAATCAAGAAACTTAATAAGGAACTGCCATCTGGTATCAGGGTTCTTTCTATGGAGGAGATAGGAATAAAGGAGCCTCCTCCCAGAATTAAAGAAAGCTATTTTAATATCCAGATGAATGGATATTTCAACAAAGAAGCTGTGGATAGGTTTTTGATGTTAAAGTCCTGCTTAGCTGTTAAGAAACGCAGAAATGGTGAAACAACAGTTGATATTCGATCTCAGGTGAAGGCATTACATGTGTTATCCAATGGCGAGCTGGAGTTAATTGTAAGACATGGAAAAGGATCGGAACTGAAGCCAACTGAGATTATAAAGAAGGTATTTATGCTTCCTGACAGCCAGATACAAGGAATAAGGGTTTTAAAAACAAAAAGTATTGTAACATTTTAGCTCTTTTAAAACTACTCCTGGCCTTTATTAAAGGCCACATAGTTATCCTTGGTGAGACGCATGAGCATGGGGATGTCTTTTTTTACATCATGACCTCTAACAGGGTGCCTCAGCGTGCCGCTTCAAACCATGTGCACGAGCAACTCGTCATTGTCTTCTAGGAACTTTGTTCGTGTGCATTGGTTTGAAGCGGCCTACCGACTCGTCTTTGTGAGGGCATGGTAAAAAAAGACATCCCCATGCTCATTCACCAGGTAATTTCAAAGAGCTAAAATGTTACAAAGTATTATTATCTGAGGTCTGATAATGACAAATGAATTGGTAATCAATGCAAGGCCACATGAAACGAGGGTTGCATTAGTGGAAAGCGGAGTAGTGGTTGAACTCCATGTAAAAAGAGGGTCTGAACAGGAACTCGTGGGGAATATTTACCTTGGAAAGGTCTTACGGGTTTTACCTGGTATGCAGGCGGCCTTTATAAATATCGGCATTGATAAACCGGCTTTCTTATATGTAGCTGATGTCTATAACGACCTTCGCCATTGGGAGCAGATTATGTTGCAAGAAGAAGATGAGGGTAATAACTTAGAAACAGTTATCCCTTCAAAGATGCGCTTTATAAAGGAAAGTGATATTAATATAGAAGGTCTCCTGCAAGAAGGACAGAATATCTTAGTTCAAGTTTCTAAGGAGCCGTTGGGCACAAAAGGTGCTCGAGCAACCTCTCACATTAGCCTTCCTGGGCGTCATCTTGTGTATATGCCTACCGTTGACCATATTGGTATTTCGCGCAGGATAGAAGATGAAAAAGAAAGAATGCGATTAAAAAAGCTTATGCAAAAGTTGAGGCCACCTGGTGCAGGTTTCATTGTGAGAACGGTAAGCGAGCGGGCACCGAAAGAAAAGTTAAAAATCGAGATGGAGTTTTTAACTAAATTATGGGAAAATATTCAGAAAAAGAGAGAAACGTCTTCTGCACCCAGTCTTCTTCATAAGGAATTAACAATTACTTTAAGGGCTGTGCGGGATCTTTTTACCAAAGAGATTGATAGATTGGTGATCGATTCAAAGGAGGAGTATCAATTAATATTGGAATTTATAGAGACATTTGCCCCAAACCTTAGATATTCTATTGAACTCTATGAAGGGAGGGAACCTATATTTGATGCCTATGGCATTGACATGGAAATAAACAGGGCCTTAGATAAAAAGATATGGTTGAAATCTGGTGGATATATTGTCATTGAAGCAACAGAAGCTCTTACCGTTGTAGATGTTAATACAGGAAGTTATGTGGGGAAAAGAAACCTGGAAGAAACCATTGTCAAAACAAATATGGAGGCAGTTAAGGAGATTGCCTATCAACTGAGATTAAGAAACATTGGGGGCCTTATTGTTATTGATTTCATAGATATGGATAAGGAAGCAAACAGGGAAAGGGTCTTTATGGCACTCAAAGAGGCCTTGGAAAAAGACAGGGCCAGGACCACTGTCCTCGAGATGTCGGAGTTAGGGCTGATTGAGATGACGAGGAAAAGGACAAAAGAAGATATAAACCTCTTTTTAACCGAACCTTGTTTATATTGTGAGGGGAGAGGTCGGCTTAAATCGCCCACCACAATCTGTTATGATATCTTTAGGGATCTGGAAAGAGAGTGGGTATCCGGTGAGGAGGACAAGGTCTATGTTTTGGTACATCCTGAGATAGAGAAAGTTTTAAAGGAGGAAGAAAGATATTCCGTTATGGAACTGGAAAAAAGGATTAATCGGCGAATTATAATAATTGCAAAAAATGATTTTCATCTCGAGCAGTATGAGATAAGTCTTCAGTAAGCAACTTTATCTTTTAAGGCCTAAAAGAGGGAATAATATTTGGTATCTGATTAGTGATCTCATCAACTAACCCTTGAAGCCATTCTGTCCCTATGGTAGCCACAGAATTCTCCAATCCCTTAATTGCCTCAATATAATTTTTCCCCTTTTCATCTATTTTTTGTTGAATAAGATCTAAAAATTCATCCCTTTTTTCCAAATTTCCTTCTTTTTTAAAGCTATCTGTTAAAAATCCTTCTATATTTGACCATTGTTCGAAAAGTTCTTTTTTAAGATCTTGTTGTCTTTGTAAGGCATGTTTTTCCATCATTTTTTTATATAATTCAATTGATCGAGGCATTTTGTCAGCAACCTCTTTTAATCTTTTTATTCTTTCGCTAATTACCATTTCTATCTTTTCCAAGGCGCCTTGATAAAGGGCTTTCCCTATCGGATTACGTAGGAAAAATAGAGAGCGAACATCGATATACCATCTCCTAAGTGCAATGATATTTGTTATGTAATTAATGTTATTGGTTATGATCCGTTTGATCCCTGGATAAAGCCCAAAATAAAGAGGCTGTTGTTTTTTTACATTAGACCCGGCAAAAAGCAGGGCATCTCCTTTTATGAAATCTTTTCGATAGATGGTTCCAGCAGCAATGACCGTTCCGTATCCTATCCTTACTGGCCCAACTAATCCTCCTTGCCCACCCAAAAAGATTGGTCTCTGATTTAACATGACCCCCTTAGGAACATCACCAATAAGCGAAGGAGTAGCCTTATCCTGATTCGGGGTGTAATTAAAATGAATATATGAACTTCCAACCTCACTATGATTTTTTCTATCCGTGCCCCCAGCCATTAGACAGTCACAGAAATTCATTAGGCTCCCAAGGGTAACAAAAGGAAACAAGATGGTTTGTTTAAGGCTCACAGTGTGGGCGACATTGGCCTCTTCTTCTAATAGACATCCGCCCCTAATATGGGCACCTGATCCTAATGTAGCCTTTCCTAAAAATGTTGACTGTGAAAAAAATCCTCCATTTAATTTGACATCAGGACCTAACTGGCAGTTTTCGATCGTCACAGGGCCCTCGTAGCCAATTTCGCATCCGGACATTATTACTGTACGAGAGCCATAAACCTTACATCCAGAGTGAATTACAACCCCCTTATCTGATATCAGGTCACAAGATACCTCTTCTCCAATAGTAATAGTTTCCGGGCGGTCAATCCTCACACCTTTTCTTATAAGCTGTTTGACCTTAGTGTGGTTCGATGTGTGGTAATTGCTCATAATTTTGTGGATTTAATGTTGTTGGTTTTTTAGGACATGGGTGTCTTTTTTTTCCTTATGCCCTTCGAATCCCGCTCAGCGGGACCATGTCGTTTCAAAATTGTTTATAGCAACTTGGCCTTAGAATTATATGATCCGTCTATATAAACCATTTTGAAACGACAACTTAGCTTAAGCTATATTTAAGGGCATAACAAAAAAAAGACACCCATGTCCTTACTTAAACTTTTAAGCAGATATTACGTGGCTTTCATTATTTGTCTAATTCAATATCTCTATGTGTTAGCGTAATGGAATTTGTTATTTTCTTGAGTTCTCTAAAGATAGTATCTGCAATACTTACCGACCTGTGTGTTCCTGCAGTGCATCCTACAGCAATGGTTAAAGATGATTTCCCTTCTTTTTCATAAAGAGGAATGAGATAGTTAAGAAGGGATAAATATTTCTTTAGAAAACCATGGGTCTCTTTCCATCTATTCATATATTTTTTAACCTGTGGGTAGGTGCCATTAAGGTTTTTTAATTCTTGAACGAAAAAAGGGTTAGGCAGGAACCTAACATCAATCACAAGATCTGCATCATGGGGTATACCATATTTGTACCCGAAAGATAGAAGATAAATTTTCATCCTTTTTGTAGGAGTTGTCTTTAGGGCATGATTTAAGATAATTTCCTTTAATTCATGAACGTTATAATTTGATGTATCAATAATCAGGTCTGCAATTTCTCTCAGCTCTTTCAGCTCTTCTCTTTCGGTCTGAATCCCTCCAAGGAGATTTTTTTCTTCACTGAGAGGGTGTTTTCTTCGAGTCTGACTGTATCTCCTTAGCAGGACCTCAGTGGAGGCCTCAAGAAAAAGTATTTCCAAAAAATATCCTTCATCCCTAAATTTTTTAAAAATTTCTGGATATCTTCGAAGAAACTCTTTCTCCCTAAGATCCATAACTAAGGCAAGCTTAGTTATTTCTGAATTAGTCTCGGTCTTTAACTCTAAAAATTTAGGTAGCAGTATAACCGGAAGATTATCTATGCAGAAAAAACCAGCATCTTCAAAGGCATTTATCGCTGTGCTTTTTCCTGATCCTGAAAGGCCAGTAATAATTGTAATTTTTATATTTTTCACTTATCCAGAGTTTTTCAGATAGTTAAGCAGCTTTTTTTACTACTTAACAGGTTAACCACGGAATTAGCCGGGCCTCATTACCTTTTTATAGATACCACTTTCAATAATTTCTTTCGTTTTTATCATCCCTTCCCGAATCATTAAAGGAGGATCAATTGTCACATCAAGAATAGTAGATGGATATTGTCCCTGTGTTTCGCCTCCATCCAATATGAGGTCCACAGCATTGTTAAACAATTCTACAACCTGATCAGCCTTTATACAAGGGGGCATTCCGGAGATATTGGCACTCGTTGCTGTAATTGGAACACTTAGGGATTTTGAGAGGGTATTTGCTAAAGGATGGCTGGATACCCTGATCCCCACCTTTCCTGTATTAGATGTCAGCGCTGATGAAAAGACAGGAGAAGATTGAAAGACCATGGTAAGCCCACCTGGCCAGAATTTTTCCCCCAGTCTTTTTGCCCTTGATGGAATAAAAGCAACGTATTGAGGGAGATTTTTAAGAGAAGAAATCAAAACGAGGATAGGCACATTATGATCTCTCTTTTTTATCTTAAAAAGCCTTTTAATAGCATGAGAGTTGGTGGCATCCACACCTAAACCATAAAACGATTCCGTTGGAAAGGCCACAACACCTCCTTCTGAGATGATTTTAACGGCTTTAATAAGGCCCTTTCTTAAGGATTCATCTGAGGTAATTTTAAATACATAGCTCACTCTTTCTCTAACCCCTTTGCAAGCTTTCTTTGTGCTGATCCAACCTTGTGGCAATATCTGAATATTTGAGTGCTAATATCTGTGCAGCAAATATAGCGGCATTCCGGGCACCACCTTTACCAATTGCCATAGTAGCCACAGGAACACCTGGAGGCATCTGAGCTGTTGAGAGGAGGGAGTCCATTCCTCTAAGGGGAGAGGAGTCAATAGGTACTCCAATAACCGGCAATGTGGTATAGGAAGCAAGCATCCCAGCGAGATGCGCTGCCCAGCCAGCCCCAGCAATTAAGACCTCTATTCCTCTATGAGAGGCATTAATAGCATAATCCCTTGTTTTATCTGGGGACCTGTGGGCAGAAGATACGGTGATTTCGTAATTTATGTCCATCTCTTTTAGGGTTTTTACACACTCATCCATGATATCACTGTCAGAGACACTCCCCATGACTATACCCACTAATGGTTTATTGTGCATAATCGTTATCCTTGTTTAGGTTTTTATGGCAGAGGCTTCTTATCTCCTAAATTAACCTATATTATTTGTTAATATTATAATACTGATTTAATGCGTAATCGCAAGAATCTTCTCATTGAATTACAAATCTCATTTTTCTTGTCATCGCAAAATTCTGCTGATAATATGTCAAAAAAGAGCAAGGAGAAGCAATGCCTATTTATGAATTCTACTGTGAAAGATGTAATACCATCTTTAATTTTTACTCAAAATCAATAAGCACAAATAAACAACCGGTCTGTCCTAAATGCAGGATAATGAAATTAAAACGATTTCTATCGAGCTTTTCTGTCTTAAGGGAAAGCTCTGAGGGAAACAGCGAAGAATCTCTCCCTTTTGATGAGCAGAAGATGGAAAAGGCTGTTGGTATGCTTGCACAGGAAGCGCAAAATATTAACGAAGATGACCCAAAACAGGCAGCTCATTTGATGCGCAGACTTTCTGAGATGACAGGTTTAGATATAGGAAAAGGGATGAAGGAGGCAATGAAAAGGCTTGAGACTGGAGAGGATCCTGAGAAAATTGAGGAAGAGATGGGAGACATCTTGGAGGAGGATCCATTTGCTCTCCCTGAAAAAAAGGTAGTAAGGGAAAAGAATAACGCCCCATTTAAAGATGAAACCCTTTATGAATTATAGGCCTGCATTCACCTTCCCAGAGGGCAGAAATGGTGTAAGTGTAAAAGTTTCGCTGCACCGCTTATTGTTATTCCGTAGAAGATTATAGGAACATATCCTGTAAAATTATCTATGGTATTATTAACCAGGGTTGTGCCTGTGGCAAGAATAAGATCTGCCCATTTTATAATGTCTTTATATATGGAAGAATCTTCAACCCTTACCCCTGATTGAATAGTATCAATCTTTTCAGGGTCTCTGTCACAGATCCTGACCTCAAAATTACGGAACACTTCCTCTAGTAGGCGTGGTTGGTGCCCT
>Ga0209986_10003172_pt1 | contig 14569 bp, 18 predicted proteins | sample BlataG_FD_183168 | JGI IMG/M metagenome (GOLD analysis project Ga0209986, IMG submission 183168) | Deep subsurface microbial communities from Black Sea to uncover new lineages of life (NeLLi) - Black_00105 metaG (SPAdes) (version 2) | ecosystem: Environmental > Aquatic > Marine > Oceanic >...
GGCCCGCGGTACCACCCTACTTCCCCCGCCTAAGGCGGAGACACTCTTTTGAGGCACACCCTCATGCCCCCGTCAATGATAACGGCTGACGCTGCCGACCAAGTCTACTAGGTAGTATAATCTCACCATCCACCGTTCGGTTGGTGGCTCAGGAGTGATTTTCAGGGGACGGTCACATCCGCTCCCACCCTACCAGACTCGCTGAAGAGACCTTGTCTCCCTTACTCCTCTCCGTCACTGCCTTTGCAAGCTAAAGATTAGCACACTCCCCAGAATAAATCAATTATGCTTAATATAGGGTTCTATTCAGTAGTGGTTGACAAGTTGTTTTGTTGCTATACTCCTGTCTCTTGTACCTTATGCTTCTCTTTTCATACCCCAATGTGTATAAGCTAAAATAGCAAGTCCCACAACATTTAAAGAAGCAAATGTTAGGGTGGCAGTGCGCCCCCAATCGAAAATAAACTCGTTGATTAGAAGACCAAGAGTGCCGATAATGAGTAAAATAAAGGCACTCAATTTAGCAACTTCTCTCATAGACATACATCTCATTTCCTATCACTCGAGTGGAGCATACTACTGTGAAAATATACTATTAACCAAAACCGAGAGGAACCTAATGTGGGCTATTCCTCCTTGAGCATAATAACCACCTTACGAGCCTCGCCATCACCAATGCTCTCAGTGATAACATCAGGGTCATCAGCTAAAGTAAGGTGGATAATGCGCCTCTCATAAGCGGACATAGGTTCTAGGGCAAATGACCTTCCCCTAACCTTCACCTGCTCCGCCATACGCCAGGCTAAAGCCTGTAGTGCCCCATAGCGGCGTTGTTTATATCCCTCCACATCAATAACTATAGGTACTCGAGCCTTCTCCTGGTGAGCTACGATAAGCCTAACAATATACTGTAGAGATGAGAGGGTCTGCCCACGCCGCCCAATCAAGATACCAAGGTCATCACCTGTTACATCAAGGGTAATGACATTAGAAGCCCCTTCACTCCCCTCAATAGGAGGTTTAGTTTGAGACACAACAGATGCCACCACCCCCACCCGAGCCAGAAGGGTCTCTAAGACCCTCTTTGCTGCCTCAGCTATATCGCTCTCCTTCTCGGGAACCTCCACCAATGACCGTACTCTGACCCTGGCCTCCTCAGCCCCCAGACCTAGGATGCCCTGTCTACCCTCTTTTACGACGGTGACTTCCACCTCTTCTCGGCTGACGCCTAACCGCTCTAAGGCTTTTTGGGTAGCCTCCTCCACGGTCTTGGCGCTTACTTCCAGATTCTTCATAGCTCAAACCCTCTTCCTGTGTAGAACTCGGCACAACAATATCGGCACCACCTGAAGGTGCTTCCTCTACCTCGGCGATGCGTTCCTTATACTTTTTATCCCTGCTAACTTGCTTTTTCGGCGCTGATTTAACCAAACCTCCCCACCCGGTAACAAAATATTGGATGCCGATTCTGATAACATTTGAAGTCACCCAAAAAAGAGCCAGACCACTGGGAAATGATAAAGTGAGGAAAGCAAACATCATCGGCATCATCCACAGCATCATACTGCTCTGCGCCTGCTGCTTGGGGTCAGCCGTAGGTGTCATTACCATCTTCTGCTGCACCCACATTGTTCCCCCAACCAAGATTGCTAGGAACATGTCACCTGTAGCTAAGTTCAACCAAAGGAACTTATTATGCAAAGGCAGCGTGGAATATACTATCGGCCAGGAATAGAGATACTTAGATAGACCCAGCAAATTCTCAGGGATTACCGCTAGAACCCGCATTATTGACTGGAAAAGAGCTATCCAGATGGGCATCTGGATTAACATGGGCACCAGGCAGCCAGCAGGGCTTACCCCGGACTCCTTATACATCTTCATCTGCTCTTTGCCAAGTTTCTCCTTATCCTTAGCATACTTCTTCTGAAGCTCCTTAAGCTTTGGTTGAAGCTCCTGCATTGCCTTAGATGCACGAATCTGCTTTAGGGTAAGCGAAAACATCAAGCCATTAACAATAATAGTCAGCGCAATAATAGCCAGCCCAAAGTTGTTGAACAAGACATTACAAACCACAATTAGGCTGTTAAGCACCGGTTGCAAAATAATTAAATCCCACAGAGCCCCTATATCCACTGAACCCTTACCTCACTTGCTACTTAATGGGTGAACTCCACAGCCTTGCCCCTGACTCTGCATTCAGGGCATGAAGATTTTGGTCCCCGCTATAGACATAGATAACACCATCGCTGGCGCAAAGGGGAGCATATATAGCTTCTTCCACATCAGCTAATAGCTTTTTCTGATTATTGGCGGTATCTATAGAGTATACTTTGCCTTCTTCAGTAGCGACAATGACTGCGCTATCAACTAAAACAGGCCAGGAACAAGCAGGACTTCCTAAGTCAAACTCAGCTACCTTATCCCCATCTCCCGCATCAAAGGCATAAACCTTGCCGTCAAAACACGGGGCATAGATAGTATTATTACCAGCCACAGGTCTAGTCCAAAACCATTTCTCAGCCATAAAATTCCATTTCTCACTGCCATCGGTAGCATCTATTGCGTAAAGATACCTATCAAAGGAACCAATATATACCGTGTTATTATAGACCAGGGGGGTAGAAGCGATAGCCCCCTCAGCTTCAAACTCCCATTTCTTACTGCCATCGGTAGCACTCAGGGCATAGAGTTTCCTGTCAAAGGAACCTATATATAGTGTCCCGCCCTCAATAGCTGGGGTTGACCAAATCTTATCCTCCGTCTGAAACTCCCACTGCTTATCACCAGTGGCAGCATCTAGGGCATAGACCTTCCCATCAGAACAGCCAAAATAGACCTTGCCCAGAGCTGCTACAACTCCACTAACAATGGGTTCCAGATTGCCCTCACGAGGATATACCCATCTCAACGCCCCTGAATCGGAATTAATGGCATAAATTTTACCATTATAGCCGCCAACATAAACCAAATCTCCCACCACCGCCGGATTTCCATAGATAGCCACTGGTACAGCTGCTGGTGCGCAGCCGAACCCACCACCGGCAGGCCTCGAGGTTTCAAGAGGGGCTTCCCACAGGCGACTCCCATCTGATATATTCACAGCGACAAGCTTGCCCTCCGTGGCTGGCGCCGCACAACCGAACCCACCAGCCTGCTTTAAAGCAGGACATAAAAATAAAGTTCCATCGGCTATCGTTCCCCCTGAACCGCCTTCAGGTGCAGTCTTGATTCCCATGCACCCCAGGACGGTTAGCCCAACCAAGACCAAGATAACCAGCAGGCAAATCTTGCCCACTAATACTGAATTATTTCTAATCCCCACTTACCTATTCCCTCCAAAAAGTCCAGTATCACGACACAGGGTCATAGCCACCAGGATTAAAAGGATGGCAGCGAGCTATCCGCCTTACTCCCAGACATACCCCCCTAAGAAAGCCAAACCTCAAGATAGCCTCATAGGTATATTGAGAGCAAGTTGGGGTAAAGCGGCAGTTATGTAGCATAACTTGCGATAGAGTGGACTGATAAAGTCTAATTAATCCTAGGGCAAGCCTCTTCATATTCCCTCGCTAATAATCGAGCTTGGGATAATAAACCCTGAACCGCTTTCTCCAGGCTGGCGAAGTTAGCACCGGCTGCCCGAGAGCGAGCAATAAATATAATATCCCATCCCGGCTCAAGTGGTGCTGAATATAAGATTTCCCGAAACAGACGCTTCACCCGATTTCTCACCACCGCCTTACCTACCCGCCGGCTAACCGAAAAGCCATACCGGGACAAGGTAAGCCCATTAGGCAAAGCCTTCATCACCACTAAATCGCTTATCCACGAACTACCTTTATTATAAACCAACGCATACTGCTCTGGCTTAGTAAGGTATTCTTCTCCTCGCATTTCCTCAACTTCCCACAGCAAAGAGAGCATCTACCATTGGGCGAGGTTGACAAACAATCCTATTAGAAACGCTGCTTCCCATATCATACCACAGTCAATCGCTTACGACCCTTGAGTCGTCTTGCTTTTAAAACAGCTCGCCCGCCCCGGGTACTCATTCTTGCCCGAAAGCCATGCTCGCGCTTCCTCGGAATCCTCTTTGGTTGATAAGTCCTCTTCGGCACTATAACTCCGTAATAGATTAGAGTAGATTAGAGTGATTATACTTCCGCCATCTCTGGGGTGTCAATCCGAGGGGAATCTCAGAAAGGCTATACTCTCCAAAAAATTACCCCCCTTATCAAGGGGTGGGGGATAAAGCGATTTCCAGGAAAACCGAAGATTCTTTTGAGAGTTTAAAGGGGATAAGATTACTAAATATCAAACTAATCGCGTAAGTAAATGCCCCCCGTCTTATGGATATGAGCTGGGACATATGGCAGAAGGGCTAAGTGCCGCGCCCTCTTTATAGCCAATGCCAAAGCACGCTGATGCTTAGCACAGGTACCAGTCCTACGGCGAGGCTCAATCTTTCCCCTATCTGATATGTAGCGGCGTAATTTAACAGCGTCTTTGTAGTCTATCACCTTAACATTATCAATACAAAGAGAACAAACCTTACGCCTAGGTACATACCTTGCCCTATTTTGCCTTCTGCCTCCTGATTCGCCAGATTTCCGTTCTGCCACCTCTTCTAAGTTACCTAAACCCTTCTAATAAATTTACCAAATTCTAACCCTCGTCGGGAAAAGACAAGCCCTCCTCTGGCTCTAGTTCAGCAGCACCAGCTTCCTCAGTTCCCTCCCCAGGAAGAGAAGCCAATGCCTGCCTATCAAGGAAGAGCACTCTGTTAGCTATTACCTCGGTTCGAGAGTGCCTCTGCCCATCCTGACCCTCCCAAGCACTTGTATGTAGCCTCCCCTCAGCATAAACACGCTGACCTTTAGTCAGAAACTGGTTGCAATTTTCAGCTAGCCTATTCCAAGCAACCACGGTAAACCACTCCGTCTCCTGCTTACGCTCACCCTCGGGGGTGGTATACACCCGGTTAGTGGCAACACGAAATGTAGTTACAGGATTGCCATTAGGGGTGAACCGCATTTCGGGTTCAGTCCCAACATTTCCTATAATCATCACTTTATTTAACGATAACATCGCAGTAAACTCCTTTTTGCCCTCTAACATCTGTAGGAAGCAGGCGTTTCTCCTGATTAACTACTCAATCTTATCAGCAGATGCCGCAAAACCTCCTCAGAAATCTGCAGGCCTGCTTCAAGCTCCTTATCCAATTTAGGTCTCAATTGGAACCGAGTCAGCACATAATTCCCCTCCAAAAAATGTTTTATGGGATAAGCTAGCCTTCTTTTACCCCACCGTTCCACACTGGAAATAGTGCCACCATTTTCAGTAATAAACCGACTTACGTTATCTATTACACTATCAAGAGCCTCGTCCACAACCTCTGGACTAATAATTACTACCAGTTCGTAATCACGAAGCTGTTTATCTTCTTGAACTACCATTGTCTCCTTAAAAAACCAATTAAGGTATTATAACACACAACAAAGAATGCAAACAATACCTCTGGATTAATAGAGAGCCACTTATCAGCCCCAACTAGCTTGACACAATAAAATGTCCCTGATAGACTTTGGCTAAGTAAAAGGCTCGATTACTGACACCCAAACATCTCACTGAACAAGAATGGCCCCGTGGTGTAGCGGACTAACATGCCACCCTGTCACGGTGGAGATCGGGGGTTCGAATCCCCCCGGGGTCGCCAATAAGATGACGCTAGTGGTTGGGACTGAAAGAGACAAGTTTTATCCCTTCCCCATCTGAGCCATCAGCCAGGAGACCCACTGCACAAGTCCCTCTCCGGTAGTGCAGGAGAGGGGGAATATCTCCACCTCTTCGTTCATCCCTTTGATTACCTGGGAAAAGGCCTCGGTATCAAACTTTAGATAGGGCAGAAGGTCAATCTTATTGATTAGCACAGCATCCGCTTTATGAAATATCAAGGGATACTTAAATGGCTTATCATCCCCTTCAGGAATGCTTGAAATTAAAACATTTTTATGCTCACCGAGGGCAAACTCCGCAGGGCAAATCAAATTGCCTACATTTTCGATAATGAGTAGTTCAATATCCTTTAGGGGCACATTGCCCAGAGCACTAGAGGCCATATTGGCATCAAGGTGACATCCCCCACCGGTATTTATCTGGACCACCGGCACACCTTCCTTGCTTATTACTTCAGCATCCAAGCTTGAGCTCACATCACCTTCGATGACACCGATCCTGGTTTTCCCTTTTAACCTCTTTATCGTTTCCAAAATGAGGCTGGTCTTGCCAGCGCCCGGCGAGGACATCAAGTTCACAGCAAACACATTGTTGCTATCAAGTAACTGTCGGTTTATTCCTGCTATCTGCTCATTAGCGCCAAGAATGTCCTTAAGAACCTTTATCTCCATTTATTCCACCTCAATACTTTCTACAAAAAGTTCTTTACCAGCTACGATTTCCATATTATTACCTTGACAATAGGGGCAAGTCCAATCGAATTCCTTGAGTTCAAAGAGCCTATCGCAGCCCCGACACCGTGCCTTTGTAGGAACCATTTTGAAAGAAAGAGCAGCCCCCTCAGCAGAGGTCCCTTTGCTAAGGAAATCGAAGTAGAACTGCACACACTCCTCAACAACCCCGCACATCTCCCCAATAACCAGGTTGATTTTCCCCACCTCCTTGGCTTCAGCCTTCTCGGCTTGTTCCAAGACAAGGTCAAGCATACTTTTAGTAATAGCAAGTTCATGCATTTTAACATATCCTGGGCAGTAGGTCTCCAGCTAACATGTCAACTATTCGTGAGGCTCCCAGGCAGGTTTTCATTACCACCCGACCGGGATGCTCTGCCCTCACCTCACCGATGATAACTGCATCTTTTCCATCACGATTTTCTCGCATTGCCTTGAGAATTTTATCGACATCTTCATCCGGAACTATAGCCACCAGCTTACCCTCGTTAGCTACATAAAGGGGGTCAAAGCCCAGCATCTCACAGGCAGCAAGAACCTCCTCCCGCACTGGAATCTTTTCCTCTTCAATTCTTATACTTACTTTTGACTGCTTTGCCAGTTCATTTAAGCTGGTAGCCAACCCCCCTCTGGTAGGGTCTCGCAAGCAATGGATATTTGGGCTGGCACTTAGCATTTCAGCCACTAAACTCCACAGTGGAGCACAATCACTCTCAAGCTGAGTGGAAAAGCTCAACCCTTCCCGTTGACTGAGCACAGCAATTCCATGGTCGCCTATAGTCCCACTTAAAAGCACCTTATCTCCCGGTCTTGCGTTGCCACCAGAGATATCAACTCCCTCCGATATCATACCCACGCCAGCAGTATTAACAAAGAGCTTATCTGCGCTGCCTCGATGCACCACCTTGGTGTCTCCAGTGACGATTTCAACCCCTGCCTCCTGAGCTGCCTTCTGAACAGAAACTACGATTTCGCTCAGCTCACTTTGGGGGAGCCCCTCCTCAATGATGAAAGAAAGGCTTAAATAAAGCGGTTTGGCACCAGACATGGCTAAGTCGTTCACCGTGCCGCAGACAGCAAGCTTCCCGATATCCCCACCAGGGAAGAAAATAGGACTCACCACATAGCTATCTGTGGTGAAGGCCAACCTTCCACTGAAGTCAAAAACGGCCGAGTCATCCAGCTTAGCTAAAAGGGGATTATCGAAAGCTTTAACAAAGCTTCTCTCCACCAGCTCATGGGCTAGCTTACCCCCACTGCCGTGGGCTAACAGGATTTTATCCTTCAAAAACCCCCTCCATAAAGGTAATAGGCGGAGCAACTTCCCTCTGAAGAGACCATGCAGGGTCCTACAGGATGTTCTGGGGTACATGCTTTGCCGAAGAGTTGACAATCAGCAGGAGTCTTAACCCCGCGCAGGATGTCACCACAGATGCATCCCACAGGCTCATAGGTAGGGCCAGGTTCAATATCAAAGGCAAGCTCAGCATCAAAGTGCTGGTATTCTTTCCTCAGCCTTAAGCCGCTATCGGGAACCTCTCCTATCCCCCGCCACTCAGCAGAACAAGGCTCAAATACCCGTTCCATAAGTTTCAGAGCTTGTTGGTTGCCTTCAGGACGCACTCCCCGTCGGTAGGCAATTTCAACCCTAGACTCATTATTTTCAACCTGAGCTACTAGCATGTCGACACATTGTAGGATATCTAAGGGTTCAAAGCCGGAAACTACACAGGGGATACCATAATCTCGGGCGATGAATTCCCAAGGGTGGGAGCCAATAATCGTGCTTACGTGCCCGGGGCATATAAGCCCGTGAAGCTTGACCTCGCCCGAATCAAGGATGGCTCGGAGCACCGGTGGGCAAAGTTTATGCAAAGAAAGGACATAATAATTCCTTATCCCTTTCTCCCCTGCCTGGAGGATAGAAGCTGCAATAGTTGGGGCAGTGGTCTCAAATCCTATCCCAAGAAACACCACGGACTTAGCAGGATTGTCCTCCGCTATTCTGAGGGCATCCATAGTGGAATACACCATATGCACATCGGCGCCATCAGCCTTGACCTCTTGCAAGCTAGAGCGGCTCCCAGGGACTTTAAGCATATCGCCAAAGGTAGCGACGATTACATCTGAAATCTGGGACAAGGCAATCGCCTTATCAAGGTCAACATTGGCGGTAACACAGATAGGGCAGCCTGGTCCCGATACCATGTCAATAGTTGGTGGTAAAACCTGGCGGATGCCGTATCTAAAGATAGTTACCGTATGACCACCGCAGAACTCCATGAAACGCACTGGGGTCTTGGATTCCCGATGAATTTGAGAGATTAACCCCTCAGCCAGTTCAGGGCGCCGAAATTCAGAAATAAATTTCAACCCTTCTCCTCAGCCAGCCTTGCTATTTCTTCTAAAAGACTTAAAGTTTCCTCGGCCTCTTCTTGACCAAGGATATCTATAGCATAGCCGGTGTGAAGCAACACATAGTCCCCCACTTTTGCTTCCGGAGTGAGCCAGAGGCTAATCCTACGAGTTATACCTCCAATCTCAGCCTCAGCCTCTTTATCTTCTATAAACCTAATCAGTGCTGGGATGGCAAGACACATATATTTAGTCTCCTGGTGAAATACTAACAAAATGGGCAACCACTGCTTGTCCCAAGGAAATGCCACCGTCATTACAGGGCACCAGATGATGAGTAAGCACGCTGAAGCCTTCTCTTTGCAAAGCAGCGGTAGCCAACTTCAGCAGTAGCCGATTTTGAAAAACGCCCCCGCTCAGCGCTACCTGGGTTACCCCGGTCTCTCTTGAAATCAATTTACACATCCTGGTAATTATTTGAACCATTGTGTTATGAAACTTAAGCGATATGATAGGACTAGTGACTTGGTTTTCAACATCTTTAACTATCGTTGAGAATAGTTCCCCTAGCCTTACGACCCTCATCCCTTGGTGCTCAACAATGGAGAAGGGGTAGGATTCTGACTCAAACCCATCCAGCCCATCTGGAACCAGCATCTCCAGCTCGATGGCTGCCTGAGCTTCGTAATCTATTTCTCCTCTCACCCCGGCCAAGGCGGAGACGGCATCAAAAAGCCGTCCTGCACTTGAGGTCAAAGGAGCATTTATTCCTCGCTTTATCTGCTGTTTTATTATCTCAAGCTCAGTGGGGTTGAGCTTGCCGACGGAGAGACCTTCCAAGGGGAATTCTTCGCCCAGCAATGTATAGAGATAGCTTAAAGCCATACGAGAAGGCTTCTTTATTGCCACCTCACCTCCGGGCAGAGGCACATATTCCAAATGCCCCAACCTTTGGAAGCTGCACCAATCAGTGAGCAGAAATTCCCCTCCCCAGATTGCGCCATCGGTGCCATATCCTGTGCCATCAAAGGCCACCCCAATAACGGGCCCTTCAACCCTATTCTCCACCAGACAACTTACAATATGGGCATGATGGTGTTGAACCGGGATAAGGCTTAACCCCTGCTCCAAGCCAACTTGAAGGGCGTATTTAGTGGAAAGATACTCCGGGTGCATATCATAGGCCATGATTTCGGGTTCAATACGAAATAGCTTTTTATAAAGCCCGATAGTATTTTCAAAGTGCTCCAAGGTTTCCTCATTCTCCATATCACCGATGTGCTGGCTGAGAAAGGCATGCTTATCTTTAGTAAGACAAAATGTATTCTTAAGCTCCGCCCCACAAGCAAGGACTTGCTTTGACCTAAAGGGAAGGGAAATGGGATACGGGGCATAGCCCCGGGCTCGCCTTATGGCTTGAGGCATGCCCTCCACCATATAGACGCTATCATCATATCGAGCAAAAATGTCCCGATTGTGAAGCAGGAAATAATCGGCAATTCCCCTGAGCCTGGTTAAAGCCTCATCGTTATCTTTGGCAATAGGTTCCTCGCTGAGGTTGCCGCTGGTCATAACCAGAGGAAGATTGGTCTCCCTCAATAGAAGGTGATGCAAAGGGGTATAGGGAAGCATGACCCCGAGGTAGTTTAGATTTGGGGCTACCGCTTGGGAGATATTGGATGAGCTATGCTTCCATCTGAGGAGCACAATGGGGCACTCGGGAGATTGGAGGAGTTTTCTCTCCTCAGGGGATACCAAGCAATTCCTTTCAATATCTTCCAAAGTGGATACCATAACTGCCAAAGGTTTGGAAGGACGCCTTTTCCTAGTTCTCAAGACATTTATCACTTCCTCGTTGGTGGCGTCACAAGCAAGGTGAAATCCGCCCAGACCCCTGAGAGCCAAAACCTTCCCCTCTTTCAGCAGGTCACTTGCAGCCTCAATAGCATCATTGCATTCAACCGGGTTACCATTGCCATCAATCAGCTCCAAGTTAGGTCCACATTCGGGGCAAGCATTGGGCTGGGCATGAAAGCGTCGGTCTAAGGAGTCATCATACTCCTGCTGACACTCAGGGCACATTTGGAACTTACGCATAGTAGTCTTAGGGCGGTCATAAGGGATATCCTCAATAATAGTAAATCGAGGCCCACAATTGGTGCAGTTAGTGAAGGGGTAGTTGAAACGACGGTCGGTAGAAGAGAAAATCTCCCTCCTGCAATCCTCACAGGTGGCGATATCCGGTGATACTAACTGATATTGCCCCTCTCGACTCAGACTTTTCCAAATTTGAAATTCGGTATAACCCTTTAGGGGATAGAAAGTGGTTTCGACCTTTTCAATACGTGCCATAGGAGGAGCTGTCGCTTCAAGGTCGCTCAGGAAATTCTCTAACTCTTCTTCATCCCCCTCTACCTCAATCTCCACACTTCCTGAAGTGTTGCGCACCCAGCCCTTCAAACCATGCTCCTGAGCCAACCGATAGACAAAAGGCCTAAAGCCCACTCCTTGCACCACCCCCCACACACTTACTCTCACCAATTTCCCTACTTTAATCTGCACCATTTACTTTTTAACGGCAAAGACTATACTACCCACAGCTCCCACCAAAAAGGCAAGTGGGCATAGAATAACAGCTATAATGAAAAACACAGGTTCTTCTATACCAAACCAAGCGCTTATTGCATTGTGAGCTATGACGCTAACAACAAAAGCTCCCGCTGAGATACCCATTATCAGTAGAAACCTTTTCAGCATTTTGTACCTCACGTTTCAGGCTGTATCATCCCTTATTAAAAGCATTTCCACTTGCCGCACCAGTGAATTTGCTATACCGTGAGCCTCCAAGCCCTTAGCTGGTAATTCCTGGGAGGGCGAAATTCCCTGAGGAGGTCTAGCTTGTCCTGTTTCTCCAAACGTTGAAAGATGAGCTCCCAAGCACAGTCCTTGGCAGGGTCCATCTCGCATTTCCCGTTCCTAGCACCACCACAAGCCCCGTTAAGTAACCCCTTGGCACATCTGGTAACAGGGCAAATGCCACCGCTCACAGCCAAAATGCAATCCCCGCAAGCACTACACCTTTCCTCCAGAGTGCCAGCCTCTCTCTCCTCTGCCCCCATGAAGTGAGTATTCTGCGCTGGAAAGACAGGAAGCTCGGGGAAAAGTTCGGCTATAGTTTGTACTCCTATTCCACAGGCTAACGAGAGCACTGTGTCCACGCCTTCTATTTGAGGCTTAAGCATGGAGGCAGTTAAATAAGAATCACACTGCTTTGCTGCTGTAACTACTTTAAAGTTGAAATTTTTGTTTCTCAGCCTTCCGCCAAGCTCAAGCAATTGACTCAAGGTCTTTGCCTCTCTTAAGCCTCTTGGCGGCTGGGTGCAGCCATCACAACCAGCTATCAAGATATTGCTATAGGGGGAGATAAAATCCAAAACCTCATCCAAAGGCTTCTGCGCAGTTACTATCATTTCCTCTCCTTTGAACCAAACGCTCCTATTTTTTGACCGAACTGCTCTACTTCGTTATCGAACTCCTCAGGGTATCTCGGAGCTACAAAGCAGAAATGAAGCCTGTCTTGAAACCCAATTTGGCTTAGCCTTTCCCTTAATACCGTTACTGAGTGCTGTGCCTTTCCGCTTGCTCTCTCCTGCTTGCAGTCCTCCTCAGCGCAGGCTGCAACTAAAACGCCATCTATACCCTGCTGGAAAGCCTCCAGGATGTGAGAGAGGTCAACCCTTGAGGCGCAAGGCAAATCTATGAACCGAATATTTGGAACAGATTTCTCATCTACTGGGCGGAAAACAGCCCATTGACAGCGAAATACTAAAATCTTTGGCGGTTTCATTTCCGCTGACAGCTGAGATATCAAAGTTGAAATGCGTTCTCTTTCCCAGTTCTCTAAATCCAAGGCTAAAGCTGGACACATAGCCACACACAAGCCGCAACCTCGACAGGAATCCAAGTCAAAACTGACTACACCCGGACTCTCCAGCTTAGCGGCGTCATAAGGACAGTAAAAGACACAATTGCCACAGGCAATACACATGTTTGTGTCTACTTTTACCTTCAGGCTATTCCGCTTTAGGATTATAACTTCTTTCCCATAGCCGAGTTGTTCCAATAAAAGGTCAAGTGCCAAGATTCTGCGCTCAGTGATTGGGCTCCCTCTCTCAAACCGGCAGTAATCCTCATCGCAGGCAAGGACATATATCTTGTTTATCCCCATAACTATGGCTTTCAAAAATATTTCCTCGGAAATGCGACCAACACAGGGAACAGATAGAGGGATAAACTTTGACACTCCAAATAGCCTTTCTACCCCCATAAAGTCGGGGGAGCTCCCCTTACACATAATAACCAGCGTATCACTGTCATACTCCTGCTTCGCCCTCTCCAAATACTTAAGCAAAGAACCAGAGTCATAATAAATGATATCGATGGCTTTAGCCGGACAGGCGGAGTAGCAGATTCCGCACACCTGGCACTTTTCTATATCCAGAAAGGTCTTGCCAGTTTCAGCATCCCTTCTTATCGCCTCAAAGGGGCAAAGAGAAGAACAAATAGAGCAATTGCCACAATGCTCCTCATTTAACTCAAGCGCCACTCTTTGTTCGGTAACTTGCCCACTCAATATGATACCTCTCTTTTGTTTTTCTCCTTTTATTTATCTCCCACCCCTGAATTCAATGCAATAGGACCAAGCTCTGTGACCTCATCAATAAACTCATTCACTGTGCTGCGGAATTTCACTCCCTCAGATGCAGAAATCCATTCTAGCCTTAATCTATCAGATTCTATCCCAAGTTGTGGAAGCATATTTTTGAGCAAAATTATCCTTCGCCTTGCCTTGTAATTACCACTGCTATAGTGGCAATCCCCCGGATGACACCCTGCTACCATCACCCCATCGGCTCCTTTAGCAAAGGCATGAAAAATAAAGGAAGGCTCCACCCTTCCCGAGCACATAGTTCGAATTACCCTGAAATTGGGTTTGATCTTTAATCTAGAGGTGCCGGCTAGGTCTGCCCCGGCATATGAACACCAGTTACAACAAAAAACTATGACTTTTGGCTCAAAATCATTCATAGCTTCTCCTCCTCTATTATTTGCCTTACAATGAATGGTATCCTTTCCTCTACTTCTTCTGTGCACCTCTCTCCAAAAGTAGTATTATCCCTTACCTCTACAGCATATATACTGACATGCTTGGGCATTCTGTACCCCAGTCCTTCCCCAACTTTAAAGGCAGTGGCAATATCTACACTATGGGAAGAAGAGAAATCCATAGTGGGCTTCAAATCTTCCAGCTCAAGTTTATAGAGCTCTCCCGGCTTCCCTTTACCGGTTTTTATAGAATCAATGATGATGAGCTTATCGTAGCCTATCACATAGTCAAGAAGAGCGATTCCGGCTTCGCTCACCTCGCTCACCTCCAAATCTGGAATTTCCTCCTTAAGCTCTTGAACCATTCTAATTCCAACAGCGTCATCTGTGAGAATCGGATTGCCAAGCCCTAAAATGATGGTTTTCATATTCCCCACCGTAGCAATGGAACTTCTTCCCTCATGCTTATCCTCTCTCATGTCCCATCCTCTCCAAAGGATTCTAGAAATACCTCAGGGACTCTAGGGACCTGGGTATCAACCCAAGACTCAAGACAACTTAAGGAGCAGAAATTATAGTGGGAAACTGCTCCTACCCCTTTCCAATGAGAAACAGTAAGCCAGCCTTTGAGCACCTCA
>Ga0209986_10003173_pt1 | contig 14567 bp, 11 predicted proteins | sample BlataG_FD_183168 | JGI IMG/M metagenome (GOLD analysis project Ga0209986, IMG submission 183168) | Deep subsurface microbial communities from Black Sea to uncover new lineages of life (NeLLi) - Black_00105 metaG (SPAdes) (version 2) | ecosystem: Environmental > Aquatic > Marine > Oceanic >...
TTTGAGGCGAAGTCGGAATCACCGAAGACCACCAGGCGGGTCCCTTCGTCTTCCTGAGTTAGTTCTTCCTCAGCTTCATCGTTTGCAGCACCGCCAATAAGGACGCCCAGAGCCAGGGGGCCCTGTCGGTCTATCCCCACATCAAATTCAGGCTCTTCATTGGGATCAAGATCCCTTTCCAGCCAGCTGTCCTTGCTTGTCCAGACCAGTGCGACCATTTCAATATTCTCCACCACCCCTTCTTCAGGAATGACAGCGGTAGCCCCGGGGAAGTAGGTGATCGACATACCGAAGAGATTCCTGGTCCTTGGTACGCTAGGGCTGTCCATACTCGGAGCCACGCAAGACGTTCGGTCGATAACGGTCCCGTCTTCTATTCCAACCCCCCACGCAGAGAGCAATTGCTGGATCTCCTGCGGACAGCCAGGGTTTATGAGAATCAGTGCCCGTCCGCCGCTTTCAAGATAGCGCTTGATAATCTCGACCTCGTCGCTGGTTAGCGACTTCCGCGGCGCTGCAATCACCAAGGCGGCACAATCCCCGGGGATTTCAGGCGTACGTAGAAGATCCAGCGTGCCTACCCAGTAGAGGTTATCGCGAAGGCCCTCCCTGGCAAAGCTGTAGTCCAAGTTAATGCTGCTCTCACCGTGGCCAGTGAGGAAGTATATCCTTTTCTGGACAGTGCCGGTGACCTCCAATATAGCGCTGGTAAAGGCGTGTTCCGCTTCTTCAACAATCTCCCCCACCGCTACCAGTCGACGCCCGTCCTGGCCTTCGAAGACAACTGTCTGATACTCCATTATGCCATACTGTCGCGCCTGGTCCGGATGCTCATCAGGGTCAATGAACTCCACACTGAGTTGGTCAGTATAGTCCTGGTACACGGTCAGCAAATCAGTGGCATAGCCACCAACACCGTAGGGGTCTTGCGGAGTGAAGAAACACAGGGCCTGTACCGGTATTTCCAACTGGCTTAGAACCTCCTTTGTCTGAGAGGTCAGGGTGAATTGCGCCACACCGGTGATGTCAAAGCGCTGATAATTGCTCACGCTAATAGCGTTGACCAAAAGGACAATACCGATGGAGACTGAAGCCATCACCGTAGTACCGGTACTGAACAGCCCGCGCCTACCAGTGAGGGCACTTCTCACCCGCCTGAAATCGATGACAAAAGCCGCGGCCAGGAGGAGCATCCCCAACGCTATGATACCCCAAGCCGCATATCGGATGTTGGGCAGTAACAACATGACTACAAGACCCACCAGCAGGACCAGCAGCCCAAGCGCAGCGATAATGCCGGAAAATCCATAAGCCTTGGGGTTAGTCTGCATTCAACTCCACCTGCTGTTTTCCAAAGACCTCACCGTTAGAAATAGAAATAGGCCCATGATGCTCAGATAGTAGACTACGGCCCTGGTATCAATCACTCCCCTTGTGAAATCAGAGAAGTAGTAGGAAAGAGACATGTAGCCAATCACCTTTCCCAGACCCTCAGGAAGGAAATCGGTTGTCCAGCCCAGAAACCACAAGGCAAAGAGAATTCCCCCGGCGACCACCGCCGCCACAATCTGGTTTGAGGTCAATGATGAAGCGAACAACCCCACCGCCAGCGAGGCACAGCCCAGAAGAAAGAGACCGAGGTAACCCGTGGCAATGGGCCCCAGATCAGGGTCGCCAAACCACATCAGTAGAACAGGGTAGTAGAACGTGAGCACCAGCATTACCGCAAGGATGCCCAGGCTACCCAAGAACTTCCCCACCACTATCTCGCTATCTCTCACTGGCGCCGTGAGCAGAAGCTCCGCGGTCCCCATCTTCCTCTCTTCGGCAAGCAAACGCATGGTGAGCACTGACGCCAGCAACAGCAGCAGCACACTGCCTATTCCCATAAAGCCCTTGATACTGGTCTCGAAATAGGTGGCAGGACTGATGCTGAAGACAAAACCGGTGAGCGCCAAGAAGATACCAATAACTATATAGCCCATAGGTGACGTCAGGTAGGACTTGAACTCCTTGAAGGCAATAGTCGCCGTGTTTCTCACTGGCCCTTCTCCTCTTCCTCTGCAGTGGTTAGTCTGAGGAAGATGTCCTCAAGGCTCAATTCCACGGGTTCCATGGATAGTAGAGTCCAACCGCCCTGGACTAAGGTTTTCATTATTTTGCCACGCGGGTCCTGCTCGGCCGAGCATTCAATAATGTAGTAAGGGTCTTCCCACCTAACCTGGTCAACACCGTCGGTCTGGCGCAGACGCTCGGCTACTTCCTCAGAAGACCCTTCTACTTCAAGGCGGAAACGCTTCGAACCACGTACCATAGCGGAAAGGCTCTCAATACGGTCCTCGGCCACAATTCTGCCTTCATCTATGATGATCACGCGTTCACAGGTCATGCTTACTTCAGGAAGAATGTGGGAGGAGATAATGACGGTACACTCCCTGCCCAGTTCCTTGATGAGCTGCCTTGTCGCAGCTACCTGAATGGGATCGATGCCCGCCGTTGGTTCATCCAGAACCAGTACCTCAGGCTTATGCATAATCGCCTGAGCCACGCCAACCCGCTGCCTGAATCCCCTTGATAGCCTGCCGATAAGTACATCGACATATTCCTCCAGGTGACATATGTCCACCACTTCTTCTATTCTGGTCTTTATCCTGTTTCTGTCCAATCCTCTGAGTCTGGCGAAGAAGTCAAGGTAAGAACGGACGGTCATGTCGCTGTACAGGGGGATCGCCTCTGGAAGGTAGCCAATGTGATGACGCGCCTCCAGAGAGCGCTTCATCATGTCATAGCCCGCAACCCATACCGCACCGCTGGTTGGCATTAGAAACCCGGTAAGGATGCGCATCGTGGTCGTCTTTCCCGCTGCGTTGGGGCCAAGGAACCCCACGATCTCTCCCTTTCCTACATTGAAGCTAATGCCGTCTACCGCCAGGTGCTTCCCGTAGTACTTGACCAGGTTCTCAACTCGTATCATTTTCCCGGTACCTGCTCCGCGTCGCCAGACACATCAATGCCTACGTCAGCCAGTTCATTCCTTCGCCAGTTGCCAGTTCATCCAGGCATAGATCTCTGAATCGAAGTCGTATTTCACTTCATGAAACCCCACTTCTTCCGAAAGCCAGTCTTGAAGTGCTCCGTCCTTCAGTATTTGGACGTGGTTCTCATCTATCTGTCGAGCAGCGTCTTTCTCTGAGACCATAAAGAGACAGTATTCGTTCTCTTCCATTCGCAAGGGCTCGCTCACTTCCCCAGGAGCCAGGCTAAACACTACCGTATCAAGCTTGGAACCGAGGATGCCACGGGGCAGCCAGCCAAGGTCGCCACCCCCCTCCCTGGACTGTTCATCCACTGATAGCTCTCTGGCGAGGTCGGCAAATTCTTCCCCTGCCTCCCATCTTGCCCTCGCGCTCTGAGCATCCTCATATGTCGCAAATACAATAGCATGAAGGTGAACCTGCTCTCCTACTGTGGGTACCCTCTCCGCTAGATACTCGTGGAGGGATGCGGCCAATAGACTGGTGGCTACAATCTCTTTGTATTCAGCGTCTGAAAGGCCGGTCTCGTTAAGCTGCTGGCGGTACCACTCCTTGAACTCGCTTTCAGAAATAGTCTCGCTCTCTCCCCGGGCTACACTCCTCAGCTCCCGGTTAACATCATCGGGGCGGGCTTCTATGCCGTACCGCGGTGCTCCTAGCTTGATGAACTGTTCATGAGTAAGCACCTCAAGCATAAGCATCGCGTCAACACCAGCCAGCCGGGTTCTCTTCAGAAAGTAGCCCATGTCAAGGCTGACATCATCCACTGTAATGATGGTGCGGAGAAAAGGCGCCACATACTCACGATAGTAGCCAGCCCCCAGCATGGCAAGCACCAGGACGATAACGGCCGCGGCGACCACAAACGCAGTCCATCTTCCTTTCGAGCCCACGGCTGCAGCTTCTGAGACTGATGCTTTCCCCACTGCTCTGTTGCCACTTCCCTTCTTCTTAGACTGAGAAGACATGTGTCATCCTGGCCCGACAGGGCATTCTGAGGCAATTTGTTGGTGAACGCTTTGATTTAGCAAGACATTTTGGGTTACTTACAACAAGGAGCACTAGATACGCACCCGGCAGACGCCTAGTCTCTCTTCCCCTGTCGGCAATCAAGCCAACCGGCCGACCAAGACACCAACCAGCTAGACCAGGTGGCAAGCCACCCAGTGCTCACCACCAATGTCTCTCAACTCCGGCATTTGCTGCTTGCAGATGTCTTCCGCGTTGCGACATCTCGGGTGGAAAGCACAACCACTGGGAGCAAAAATCGGGCTCGGTACATCGCCGGTCAGCAGAATCCGCCTTCGCAGCCGATCAACAACCGGGTCAGGTATGGGAACCGCTGACAGTAGGGCTTGGGTATACGGGTGAAGCGGGTTATCATAGAGTTCGTCACTGTGCGTGATTTCCATGATCTTGCCCAGATACATCACCGCCACCCGGTCACTGATATAACGAACCACCGAAAGGTCATGAGCGATGAAAAGATAGGTCAGGTTAAGCTCCTCTCGAAGCCTCATAAGCAGGGTGATAACCTGGGCCTGGATTGAAACATCCAGTGCTGAAACGGGTTCATCGCATACGATAAAACCGGGCCTGACCGACAGCGCTCGAGCAATCCCGATACGTTGCCGCTGACCACCGCTGAACTCGTGAGGGTAGCGCTCCGCCATACCAGGCTCAAGCTCCACCATCTGGAGCAGTTCGGCGACGCGTTTCTTGTATTCATTACCCCTGGCCAGCTTATGAACCAGCATCGGCTCACCGATGATGTCACCAGCAGTCATCCGGGGGTCAAGCGAGGCATAGGGGTCCTGGAATATCAACTGCATGTTCCGACGCATACCCCTCAACTCTCCACTCTTGAGCCTGGAAAGGTCCTTTCCCTCAAAGGACACCTTGCCACCGGTGATTTTGTAGAGCTGCAGGATACAACGTCCCGTGGTGGTCTTACCGCAGCCGCTTTCGCCCACCAGCCCTAGAGTCTCCCCTCTCTTGATATGAAAACTCACCCCATCTACTGCCTTGACGTCAGCTACCTTCTTGCGCAGGAGGCCAGCCACTACCGGGAAATACATGTGGAGATCCTCCACTTCAACTAAGAAACCGTCTTTCACCATTAACAGGCCCTCACTTCTCTAGCACCTCTCTACTTCTAAAGCAAGCGGCGTAGTGGTTCTCGCCCACCTCTTCTATATCCGGTCTCTCTTCGCTGCATCTATCGATGGCAAACCTGCAGCGAGGATGGAAAGCGCAGCCACTGGGTAGATGGGCAGCATTGGGTGGCAAGCCCGCAACAACTTCCACCGTGCGTGATCGAGGCAAATCCAGCCGGGGCACCGACCTCAGCAGCCCCAGAGTGTAAGGGTGCTTGGGCCGGCCATACAGCTCATCTGTCGGTGCTGTCTCCACGAGACGCCCGGCATACATTACGTTCACCCGGTCAACGTAGCGGGCGACTACTCCCAGGTTATGGGTTATGACAATTATCGCAGTGCTGAACTGGGCTTTCAAATTGTTAATTAGTTCCAAAAGCTGCGCCTGAACGGTGACGTCAACCGAGGTGGTGGGCTCGTCCGCTATCAGCAATGCGGGGTCACAGCTCAGCGCCATAGCGATCATTATCCGCTGCTGCATCCCACCGCTGAACTGGTGTGGATAGTCTTCCACCCTCCTCTGCGCATCCGGTATGCCCACCATGCTCAGTAGTTCGACCGCTTCTTCGGCTGCCTCTTCCTTGCTCTTCCCACGATGCAACTCCGGCATCTCAGATAACTGCCGCTTGGCCGTAAGTACCGGGTTCAGAGATGTCGTGGGCTCCTGGAAAATCATGGCTATCTCGTTACCCCTGATGTGGCGCATTTTCGCCTCACTAACCTTGAGAAGGTCCTCACCCTTGAAGATGACCTCGCCGCCCACAATAACGCCTGGCGGATAGGGAATGAGGCGCATGATGGAGAGGGCGCTGACGCTCTTGCCGCAGGCACTCTCGCCAACAAGGCCCACGCTCTCCCCCTTGTCAACATAATAAGAGAGGTCATCGACTGCTCTTACCTCGCCTTCGTCGGTATAGAAATACGTGCTCAGGTGCTTAACTTCGAGTATTCTCTCTGCCATGTCTACTCACCGTCGTTTCCACATGCCAAACACGGAGACCTGAGCACCCATCACCGCCAGCAACTGCATGACCAACGCTCTCCTTTCCAAGCTAGGTCAGACCCCCCTGTTCTTGCCCTCGTTTACTCCAATTGCCAAGGACTGCCTTTGGCCTGCGATGGCCTGTTTCAACTACCGCCCAGGCCACAGCCTAGTATCCCATGGCCTCCTTCCTCTCCTGGTCAATCCATACCCGAGCCTGTCCGCCGCTACCGTTGACGGCTCCAATAATACCCTGACCGTAGAAATTACCTACCCAGGGCCAGGCATAACGGTAGAAGTCTCCCGTCGGCAGTATTATGTAGGGACACTGCTCGACCGGATATATGTTCAACTCCTTGAGCGCGGCATTTCGCTTGGCTTCGTCAATCTCAGCCCTTGCTGTGAGAACCCTCTCCTCATACTCGTAGTCTATCCAATCTGGCACGTTCCAGGTCTGCTTCGGCAGCAGTGACTTCCTCAAGACGGAGAATGGGTTGCCCTCACCGTGACCGACCATGTACATGTAGTCGTAGCGCCTGCTAAACATTATACCAATGTAGGCACCATAGTCCCCCATAGCGTTGAGCTTAAGATCAACGCCGATATCCGCCAAGTTGTCTTGAAGCATATCAGCTTGATCGCGGGCTATTTGAGTGGCGCTGAAGAACACGAGTTCGCACTCGAAGCCGTCGGGATACCCGGCCTCCGCGAGGAGCTGTTTTGCCTTCTCCGGATTGTACTCAATCACCTCCCGGGCTGACTCAGGGAGCTCCTCCAGCGGTGTATACAGCTCCCAGTCTGCACTAAACGGGAAGTTGAACAGCACACCCATGCCGCCGTTTAGCCTGTCAAGCATGGCCTGCCTGTCCACGGCCATGGATAGGGCCTGCCGGACCTTCACGTCGTCAAGAGGCGGGTTATTCACATTCATAGCCGCGCAAGTCTTGAGCCCCCGGCCGTGTATTTGCCATTTCCGCAGGTCAGGGCATGTCTCGTCCAGGCTGGCGGTGTCCTTCCACGCAACCGCCCACACCACGTCGGCCTGCCCCGACCGCACCGCGGCCAGCGCGGTAGGCTCATCCGCTATGATGGGCCATACCATCTTGTCCACGAACGGCAGCTGGTACTCCTTCCCATCGATGGTCGTCGTGCCCCAGTAGTTCGGATTGCGTTCGTAGATTGTATAGCTGCCCTTGACGTAATCCGTCAACATGAACGGTCCTGTCCCGCAGGCGTTCTTCCAATTCTTAACCTTAGCCTTGCCATCCTCATCCTCCTCCGCCAGTTCGGGGGGCGATATCAGGGTATAGTATCCCCAGCCTATGAGGTACCCCCAGTTGGCATTGTACGCATTCATGTTCACCACAAAAGTGTACTTGTCCGGCGCCTCGAAGGAGTCTATCCAGTCGTAATAGTGCGGGATAGCCCTCGGGCTGCTCACCGTCCGTTCCCAGGAGAACTTAACATCTTCCGCAGTCAGCTCCCTGGCCTCCATCACACCCGGCTTGCCCTGCCACATGACCCCCGGGCGTATGTGGAAGACCATGCGCATTGGGTCGGTTTCCAGCTCCCAGCTTTCAGCCAGCGCGCCTGTTAGATATTCGTCAGGTATGTAGGCCTGGGTATCAAAACTGAATTCGTTTGTCCCTGTCGGCCCGTACTTGTCCAGGTCCCCCATAACCAGACCTTCCTGATAAGGGCCGGCAGTATAGTTGTGCATCCACTGCATATCAGCGTGGTCAAAGGACAGATGATCCAGCGTGTAGTAGGAAGTAAGCAGGGTGTAGGTGCCGCCGTACTGCGGCGGGCCTTTTGGCGGCTCCGGCCCCCATACTCCTTCCTGCGCCGGCGCGCAAGATGCCATCAACATGGCGACTACTGCCAGGCAGCTCATCATCAGCCATATGCTTTTTGTTTTCATCTTCGTTTTCTCCTCCTTTCTCGATAACCAGCACTTCACATCAGCTTCCTTCCGTCTCACATATTCACCCCCTTAACCCGCAGGACCTTCGCCCGATGTTATAGCCTATCCTTACCGTTTTGTCAATCCCCTCGAAGCCCAGCGACGGACCATCGCTGCCCACTCATTTCCCTTTTTCTTCTTCGCCTTGTTCCCTCGTGAAAGCGACAGGTTACGTCAGTTCACCCGCCCCTGCTAAGTCTCTTAAGTGTTCCCCCATGCAAGTCATCCACCCACGGGTGACTGCACTTCACCTGCAGGCAGGTGACTCTCACCTAAATTCTAATATCTAAACCCTCAGCAAACGCCCATGGGCAGATGCCCACCAGCGAATTATGAAAGTAGGGGTAGCCTAGAGCATCTGCTCTAGGCATGATTGGAGCCGATGCTCCAATCTACCCGGGCCAGAGCACGACAATCTACTTTCGGAACAAACCAAAATGACCCAAACCCGAAATTCAAAACACAAGCATTTAGCGACCTGGATTTAGATATTGCTTGGGATTTAGTCCCTACCCTTTCGTATGGAGACCCACCACCGATGTACTCCTGAAAAAGGTCTCCAAATGTGGAGTCCTCTTAAAGACAGTACACTAGCGCCAGTAATCTCCTTCCAGCGACATTATGTCAATCCACCCCCGCCAGTCGCTTGAGCCTTAGGCCCAGTTTCGACCACGGTTTCCCGGCTTTCCCCGTCTCATAGCGCCCCACGCCACCTCTCAGCCTTGGGTCAAGCAAGTCTCTCAGTCCATCCCCGAACATGTTTATGCCATAGACCACAATGGTCAGGGCAAGTCCAGGCCACACAGCCAGCCAGGGAGCAAGGAACATGTACGAGCGCCCCTCACCACTAAGCATACCCCCCCAGCTAGGAGCCGGCGGCGGAATGCCGAGGCCAAGGAAACTCAGGGTGGCCTCGACCAGAATCACCGCTGGCATGCGCACAGTGAACAGGATGATTACCGGAGCCATAATGTTGGGCAGGATATGGCGGATGAGTATCGTCATGGTGGGACAGCCAGTAGCCCGTGCAGCCTCCACATACATATTCTCCTTGATGCCGATAACAGCGCTCCTTATTACCCTCGAACCAGCGATCCCGAACCACAGCCCTAAGAGTAGAATCATCTGCACCATACCCGGCCCCAGGAGAGAGACCGCCACCAGAAGAACGACCAGCGCGGGAAAGCACATCCAGGTATCAACAAATCTTTGCATTACCATGTCAAATTTGCCACCCATGAACCCGGAAGGAATGCCTATCACCGTGGAGATGATTATAGAAAGCGTAGTAGCAGCAAGACCTATGATCACCGAGATGCGCGCCCCATAGATAACACGGCTGAGAACATCTCGCCCCAAATGGTCCACCCCCAGGGGATGCTCGAGTGAGGACGGAGATAGGTAATCGCCTACGGAAAGCTCGTTCATTCCATAAGGCGCCAGACCTATTTCAGGCAACCCCAGCCACGAGAGGTCGGCGAAAATGGCAGTGAACAGCAGGATAAGGGTTATGACCCCACCTGCAGTCCCCAGCGGCTTTTCCTTGACCAGCCTTATGCCCACATCCACCCAGAAGGAGTGCCTCTTCTTCTCTGCTGCTCCCGATGATATATCTGCTGCGCTGTTGCTCATCTCTCGAGTCTTTCCCTTTACCTATATTGAACCCTGGGGTCCAGGTAGGCATAGGTGAGGTCAACGATTAGATTGACCACCAATATGAAAAGTGCCATAACAAACATCACTCCCGTAACGATAGGATAATCCCTGGCAAAGGTAGCATTAAGTACAAGGCGCCCTATCCCAGGCAGGCAGAATATCTGCTCTATTATGACCGCGCCCCCAATCAAGATAGGCACCTGAAGCCCTACAATGGTGATTACCGGCATCAGCGCGTTCTTCAGGGCATGCCTCATGATGACTATCCTTTCCCGCAGCCCCTTTGACCAGGCAGTCCTGATGTAGTCCTGCCTCAACACCTCCAGCATCATGGTGCGCGACATCCTCATGGTCACTCCCGCCATAGCCATGCCCAGAACGACAGCCGGGAGTATGAACATTCCCAGGTTCCCCATTGGATCCTCGGTGAAAGGAATGACCATTATGGGTGGCGACCAGCCCCACCACAACGAGGGGAAGACCACAACCATCGTGCCAAGCCAGAAGCCGGGAACCGCGATACAGAGTATGGCAAAGCTGCGCGCTATGTAGTCGCCGACGGTGTCCTGCCGTATGGCTGAGTATACGCCTATGGGAATGGCTATGAGCAGCGCTACCACAAGCGCCATCAAGCCAAGCTCAAAGGTTACCGGCAACCTGGACAGAATCTCCTCGGTCACGGACGTGCTCGTCCACAACGAGTCCCCCAGGTCGCCGTGCAAGAAGATGTCCCCAAGCCACTGTACGTACTGGACGTGGATTGGCACGTCCAAACCCAGGTCATGCTCGAGAGCCTGCCTGGTTACGTCCCCCGTCGTACCCACAGGATTCTCCGCTATCATCAGGTCTATTATGTCGCCCGGAATGAGGTGCACGACGAAGAAGACCATGAGGGTAGCCAGCAACACGGTGGGTATAATCAGCAGCAGTCTTCTCGTTATGTAGGCACGCATATGATTCCTTCCAGCGTCTGGCAGGCTTCAGGCGAAGTCTCTGCTATCCCACTACCCGGAGCCAACTAGAGCTCGACCTCTTTGACATCCTCGGATATAACAAGACGTGCTTCAGTCAGGGCTTGCACTTCCGGTACGGTCCAACCAGGGGCAACCTCCTTAAGAACAAGACCCTCAGGTGTTACCTCAATAACTGCCAGGTCAGTTACAATAATGTCAACGCACTCCGGTGAGCTTAGGGGCAGGCTCAGTTCCTTCACTATTTTCGATTTCCCGTCCCTGGTGTTGTGAGTCATGGTGACAATCAGCTTCTTGGCTCCCCAGGCGAGGTCCATAGCTCCTCCAATTTGAGGGTATTCATCAGCCTCGCTCATGCTATGAATAGCCAGGTCCCCCTTTCCCGAAACCTCAAGTCCGCCCAATATGGTAGTCAGACGGCCGCTCCTTATCATGGCGAAGGAAGTGAGCATGTCAAAGAAGCTCATCCCCGGCGCAGGAGTGTAGAACCTCGAACCGGCATCCATAAGGGCCGGGTCGGCCATTTCTGCATTGTCGGTGGTTACCAAGGGCCCGTAGCCGAGGACACCATTCTCAGCTTGTACCTGGATGCCTTCGGGTATGTACAAGGCGCAGAGCTGGGGAGTTCCCAAGCCCAAATTACAGGAATCCCCGGCCTCCAGTTCCTTGGCTGCCCTCATTGCCATTACTTCTTCACTCAGCCTCTCCTTCATTCCTGTCCTCCTTGAGAATCACCAGATTCCGTACCAAAGCCCACAAGTTCCCTGGCGAAGTTCTTGAACAGCTCTTCCACTCGCTTGGCGCTGGCCGGGTCTTCATCGGGGATCTTGACGACGTGGTCGACGTATATCCCTGGCGTCACTATCAGTTCCGGGTCTAGCTCGCCAACCTCAACTACCTCCCAAACCTCAACGATGGTAAGCCTGCAGGCCATGGCAATCACCGGGTTGGCCGCTCTGGCTGACCCACGATAGACAAGGTTGCCCAGTTTGTCCGCCTTTAGAGCCTTGACCAGGCCGACGTCGGGGCGAATCGGTTTTTCCAGGATGTATTCCTTGCCATCGATAACCCTTTTCTCTTTCCCCTTCTCAACAACCGTCTTAAGACCGACAGGACTATAGAAGCCGCCCAGCTCCATGGCACCAGCGTGCAGCCTCTCCATGAGGGCGCCATGCGTGGTTGCGTCTACCTCAAGCTGTCCGCTCTTAACCCGATCCCCAAGGAAATCCTCCCCCAGGACGCCCCTGAATGCCCGGGTGCCCAAGAAAGGGGTTATTATCTTCTTGAGCTGAGGTAGGAGAACTGTCGGGTCAGGGTAGCCGATATCTTCGAGGCCAGGTGGGGCAGGGAGGAAGTTGGTACAACAAAAGGTGAGGTCGTTTGCTCCCCGGGCAGCAAGGGCACGAAACAGGTAACCTGGTGTTCCACAGGCCCCCCAGCAATGAGCGGCAACCACATCGCCGTCATGGACGTCAGCCATAGCCTCGGCAACGCTACATATCTTATCTCTCACCTGACCGCCCAATCACGATGAGTTCCCAATTGCATACCGAATGCCCCCCCTATGGCTTTTCGTCCTCGCGCCAGACCCCAGGGCAACCGTGATGCTGCATTCTACCTGTGTCCATAACGGAAATCAAAACTTCCGCCGGAACCCTAGCTCCAGATTCCACCCGTGTTTATGGCCCAAACCCGAAATTCAAAACACAATCATTTGGTGATTTGGATTTGGATATTGTTTGGGATTTAGTGCTTAGTGCTTCGGATTCACCCCCTACCCTTTCGTGAGGAAGTAACCGTAGAACCGTCGCAATCGGCAGCCCAACCCACAGGTCCCAGCGAGTGTGCATCACCCACTCCAGGCCCGAATCCATAACTGGGAATGCGATTAGGTTGTTCTTAAGCGGTGCGGGGCTACCGCGAACAAGAAACAGAAACGCAAAGCTGCCTACACCAGTGTAGTCACATTATGATACACTGTGGGTGCTGCTTGAAGAGGAGACAAGTTGCACATCGTTCGCTTCGCCGCCGCGGGCAAGGTCAGATACGGCATCTTAACGGAGAATATTGTACGTGGAATCCGAGGCAGCCCTTTTGCCTGGTTCGCACGTTCTGGCGACTCGCTGCCACTTGATGGAAGCACCCACGAAGAGGACGAGGTGCGGTTGCTTTCTCCGTGTTTGCCTTCCAAGATAGTTTGCCTGGGGCTGAATTACCGCAGTCACGTAGAAGAGACCAAACTCCCCCTGCCCACCGTGCCCCTCATATTCCTCAAACCGTCCACCGCAGTCATTGGCCCTGACGACGAAATAGTCCTGCCGCGGTTTTCGAGACGCGTCGACTATGAAGGCGAGCTAGGCATGGTTATCGGCAGAAAGGCGAAGGACGTGCCAGAGGACAAGGCAAGGGAACACGTGATAGGCTACACCTGTCTTAACGATGTCTCAGAACGCCACAATCAGGCAGAAGATGGGCAGTGGACCAGGGCCAAAGGCTACGACACCTTCGCACCAATAGGCCCCTGCATAGAAACGGAGGTTGACCCGGATAATCTGAAACTAGAAACGTACCTCAACGGAGAGCTGCGGCAGTCCGCAAACACCAGCGACCTGATATTCGCGGTATCCAAGTTGATAAGCTTCGTTTCCAGCGTAATGACGCTACTTCCAGGCGACATTATAGCAACAGGTACGCCGTCGGGCATTGGTCGCGTGAATCCGGGCGACGTAGTCGAAGTCAGGATAGAGGGAATTGGCACGTTGAGAAATCCTGTAGTCCGGCAACTCTAGGCCAGGATGTTTCATAAGTATTATGATGGTGGGCAGGCCGACGGCGGAGGTATCAAGAATGGGTAAAACGCAGACAATCCTTACTAGCTGCAGTCATGACTGCGGTGGACGGTGTGTGCTCAAGGTCCATGTACATGAAGGCAAGATTGTCAGGATAGAAACCGATGATGGAGAGGAGCCTCAACTCAGAGCCTGTCTCAGAGGACGGGCCTACCGGCAACGAGTATACTCCCCCGACCGACTGAAACGTCCGATGAAGAGAACAGGCCCGCGAGGTGAAGGACAGTTCGAGAGGGTCTCCTGGGACGAAGCTTTGGATACCGTGGCCGGAGAATTAGTCCGGGTCAAGAACACTTACGGCAATGCCAGCATCTTGTTCCTCCCAGGGTCGGGGAGTCAAACGGCGTTGCACGGTCCTCAGGCCGTAGGGGCGCTGTTGGCCAGATTTGGTGGCTTCACGCGGACCTGGGGCACTCCCTCTTTCGAGGGAGCCCTGTTCGCCTCCATGGCAACCTATGGCACCATGATGACCGGTAGCGCGCGGGAAGACCTGTTCAATTCTCGGCTGATTATCATGTGGGGCTGGAACCCGGCCGTCACCGTCTGGGATACCAACACAGCGTTGACTCTAGCCAAGGCTAAGGAAAAAGGGATCAAGATAGTGTCCATAGACCCGCGTCTCACCGAGTCTACAGCAGTGCTGGCCACCGAGTGGGTCCCCATCAGGCCAGCTACCGATGCTGCCATGCTCATCGCCATGGCCTACGTAATAATCGAACGCGGACTCCAGGACCAGAAGTTTCTCGACACGTATACCATCGGCTTTGATAAGTTCCGAGATTATGTCACAGGAACGGAGGATGAAGTGCCCAAGACCCCCGCCTGGGCTGAACAGATAACTGGCGTGCCACGCGCTACAATCGAGCGGCTAGCCATGGAATACGCTACCGCCAAGCCAGCAGCGCTCATACCGGGTTGGGGGCCTGCTCGTGGGGCCATGGGAGAGCAGTTCAGT
>Ga0209986_10003174_pt1 | contig 14562 bp, 14 predicted proteins | sample BlataG_FD_183168 | JGI IMG/M metagenome (GOLD analysis project Ga0209986, IMG submission 183168) | Deep subsurface microbial communities from Black Sea to uncover new lineages of life (NeLLi) - Black_00105 metaG (SPAdes) (version 2) | ecosystem: Environmental > Aquatic > Marine > Oceanic >...
TCTTAAAATTTTAAGATCCCCTCCGCTCAATTTTAATTTTGGCTTCTTGCTAACGAATGGCATATGATCTGGTATGGTACCGTCTCTATATAAATGTTGCCATATTATTTTGGAAACGCTACACTAGTATCGAAGAGTCATTTAATATGCACCTTCCATATATAGCATTTGGGTTTGGATTACTTCTAATATCTCTTTCCTGGCTTAAGGAAGGGATAGTTGCGCTAAAGATAGCGAGTGTGGCTGCTACTACTATTGCAATTTTATTAGCGGCTTTTCTCTGGGGATGGACTTACATTAAAATATTAGTAGTTTTCCTTGTTTGCTTATTTATTATTTTAGTAATTTCTATTTTCATTAAGAGAAGTAAACAAAAAATAAAAAGGAAGTGATGAGTTATTGCTATGAACTGGAAACCCAAAGTGATTTTGATATTTGGTATGCTGTCTTTGATTGGTATAATCTCCTTATTTGAGCTTGGTTATATATGTATATTAGAAGAAAAACCAAGTTATGATTTAAAATACAATTTTAACAAAGGTGATTACTTCATCTATGAGATTTTATATTCTATTGAAATACCAAAGAATACAATAAGAGCACCAATACATATTGAAACAGTGGTTTCAGACATTAGCGAAGATAATATCAGCATGAATGTAACATCAACAAGTACAGCGGATGGAAACAAGATGAAATCATACAATATGACATTAACTACTCATGGAAAAATAATAAAATCTGATTTTAATGGCCAAATAATACCAGAAATACAATTAGAGTTACCAAATATGCTATTTTATCCAGAAAAAGGAATTCAAAAAGATAAATCGTGGTCAGCTTCCTTTGCTAAGGAAGGAAACTTCACTTCAGAGGGAATGCCGGTAGGGTATGAAGTCTCAGGCACAAAAAGATATACATGTCTAGGTTCAAAAATAGTCTCGGTCAAAGCTGGTAACTTTGATTGCGTTGGTATCAAGTGTGATGCAAATTTCACTTTAAATGAGACGATAGAAACTGCTAATGGAACAGTTTATACAACAACGACAGGCGAAACTTCAGGTGAGAATTGGGTTGATCTAAGAGGTGGATTTTTGGTCAAATCAACTTATGATGTAAATAAAATCATAAAAATGGATCTTTCCGAAGCATATAAAAAACAGGATTTGGAGTGTTTTATCGAGAAACACCAATAAATTATCAAACAGTAAGTGAGCTATTAGAGAGAAGATAATCATCTAAGCCCCTGCTTTCCATCACAACAACCTTTTTCCTATTTTTGGATGGGCTAACTTTCATATTCTATGATTCTTCTATGCGCTCTGTCTCTCGCGGTATATACTTCTCCAGTAAGATACACAATATCTCCTAACTTTAATTCCTTATTTTCTCCTTCTTCAAAAGGCGTAAATAGCTTCTTTTTCATCAAACACTTTCTCTTTCTAAGAATAAGAGTTTTGCTAAAAGAAAAAAATAATAGGCAATGGGGACATGAAAGGGAAGAAAAAAGCGGTGGAGAAAAAGCATTTGACGGCAGTAAATAAGCCAGAGCCGGAAGAACTCGCATTAGAATACCATTCGTACTATAAGGGAAAAATAGAGATAGGGCTGAAGGCACCGGTTAGAAGCTATGACGATTTTGCGATATGGTACACGCCGGGTGTGGCGGAGCCGTCTCGGAGGATAAGGGATAGTAGAGAGCGAGTGTTCGAGTACACGAACAAGGGTAATTTTGTGGCAATAGTTACGGATGGGACGAGAGTGTTAGGCTTGGGCGACGTGGGAGCAGAGGCGGCGCTTCCGGTGATGGAGGGGAAAGCAATGCTGTTCAAATATCTAGGTGGTGTGGATGCATTTCCTGTTTGTTTGGCTACGAGGGATGCGGAGGAAATAATAAAAGCGGTGAAATGGATGGCACCCTCGTTTGGTGGCGTGAATCTGGAGGACATAGAGAGCCCGAAGTGCTATTACATACTGGAGAGGTTGCGGGAGGAGTTAAGTATGCCGGTATGGCATGATGACCAGCAGGGCACCGCGTTGGTGATACTTGCGGGGTTGATAAATGCGTTGAAAGTGGTGGGAAAGAACTTGAGCGAGATAGCGATATCGCTGATAGGTGCGGGTGCGGCGAACGTGAACGTTGCGAAATATATGGACGTTGCAGGTGCGAAATGGGAAAATATGGTGGTGGTGGATAGCAGGGGGATATTGAATGAGGATAGGGAGGACGTGAAAGGGGATAAAAATAAGTGGGGGATATGCGGAAAGACGAACAAAGAAGGTAGAAGAGGTGGGATAAAAGAGGCAATGCGTGATACTGACGTTTGCATAGCACTTTCAACGCCGGGTCCGGGTGTAATAGAAAGAGAATGGGTAGCGGGAATGGCAGACGATGCGATTGTATTTGCATGTGCGAATCCGGTACCTGAGATATGGCCGTGGGAAGCAGAGGCGGGGGGAGCAAGAATAGTCGCTACCGGAAGGTCGGACTTCAAGAATCAATTAAACAATTCCTTAGGTTTTCCTGCGGTTTTCAGGGGCGTTCTGGACGTTCGTGCTACGCGTATAACGGAAGAGATGTGTATGGCAGCGGCGGATGCGATAGCGAGGTATGCGGAAGAGAAAGGCATAAGCGAGGGCTATATAATTCCGGGAATGGAGGAGAGTGAGATGTATGTGTGTGAAGCAGTTGCAGTGGGTATGAAGGCGATAGAACAGGGAGTGGCGGAAAGGAAAATGAGCGTGGAGGAGTTGGAAGAGGAGGCACGAAAGAGAATATTTAGCAAAACTTCTAAAAGTTTTTAAGGTGATGAATATAACATATATATGTAGCAGTCGGCGTCACCCTCGATTGCGGGGATACCCAAGAGATGAGAAGGGGGACTTCCGCTACGTTACAAAGATGAGAATGGATAAATGGGGACATGAATGGATGAGTTTCGTGTCCGACATGGATACTTAAACCTAATCTGACGAACCAGCAAATCTGATTGGTTAAGTTAGAGTGTGTGTAAAGCCCTGCCATTTAATACTGGTTGATCCTGCCAGAGGCTACTGCCATCAGAGTTCGATTAAGCCATGTTAGTCGAGGGTGCTTCTTCTTCCTCGGAGGAAGAGGTAACCCGGCGGACGGCTCAGTAACACGTGGACAACTTACCCTTGGGACGGGGATAACCCCTGGGAAACCGGGGCTAATACCGGATAGAGCATCGGTTGCTGGAATGCACGATGTTCGAAAGCTGAGGCGCCCAAGGATAGGTCTGCGGCCGATTAGGTTGTTGTTGATGTAACGGATCAACAAGCCTACGATCGGTACGGGTTGTGAGAGCAATAGCCCGGAGATGGGTTCTGAGAGAAGAACCCAGGTCCTACGGGACGCATCAGGCGCGAAAACTTTACAATGTGCGAAAGCACGATAAGGGAACTCTGAGTGCCTCCTAAGGAGGCTGTTCAAGTGTCTAAAAAGCACCTGAAGGAAGGGCTGGGTAAGACCGGTGCCAGCCGCCGCGGTAACACCGGCAGCCCAAGTGGTAGCCATGCTTATTGGGTCTAAAGCGTCCGTAGCCGGCCGGGTAAGTTCCTTGGGAAATTTGACCGCTTAACGGTCAAGCTTTCAGGGAATACTGCTTGGCTTGGGACCGGGAGAGGTCAGAGGTACTCCAAGGGTAGGGGTGAAATCCATTAATCCTTGGGGGACCACCGGTAGCGAAGGCGTCTGACCAGACCGGGTCCGACGGTGAGGGACGAAGGCTAGGGTCGCGAACCGGATTAGATACCCGGGTAGTCCTAGCTGTAAACGATGCGGGCCAGGTGTTGGCATTACTGCGAGTGATGCCAGTGCCGAAGGGAAGCCGTTAAGCCCGCCATCTGGGGAGTACGGTCGCAAGGCTGAAACTTAAAGGAATTGGCGGGGGAGCACCACAACGGGTGGAGCTTGCGGTTCAATTGGATTCAACGCCGGAAAACTCACCGGAGGAGACAGCGAGATGAAGGTCAGGCTGAAGACCTTACCGGATTAGCTGAGAGGTGGCGCATGGCCGTCGGCAGTTCGTGTCGTGAAACATCCTGTTAAGTCAGGCAACGGGCGAGACCCGTGCTCACAGTTGCCAGCATCCCTTCCGAGGGGATGGGCACTCTGCGAGGACTGCCATCGCTAAGATGGAGGAAGAAGCGGGCCACGGTAGGTCAGTACGCCCCGAATCTTCCGGGCTACACGCGTGCTACAATGGGTAGTACAATGGGTATCGACCCCGAAAGGGGAAGGCAATCCCCTAAAGCTATCCTCAGTTGGGATCGAGGGCTGCAACTCGCCCTCGTGAACCCGGAATCCGTAGTAATCGCGCCTCAAAATGGTGCGGTGAATATGTCCCTGCTCCTTGCACACACCGCCCGTCAAGCCAGCCGAGTGGGGTTTAGGTGAGGGCATGTTTTTTGGCATGTTCGAACCTAAGTCTCGCAAGGGGGGCTAAGTCGTAACAAGGTAGCCGTAGAGGAATCTGTGGCTGGATCACCTCCTAAATTCTTTTTAATAAACCAATCAGAGCTGAAAGATTGTCAGGTTAGGGTTAAGTAAGTTTAATTTAAGGTAATGCAAATAAATAGCTGGGGGAAATTCGGGGCTCGTAGATCAGTGGAAGATCGTCGCCTTTGCGAGGCGAAGGCCCTGGGTTCAAATCCCAGCGAGTCCATTTTTGGTATGTAACGTGACGTATGCAAATGCACCTGGCAACAGGTTGTTGTTCAGGGAAGCACTGATGGCAGAAGTTTTTCGTGCTGCCAGATGAAGTGGTCATAAGCACTTTGCAGCTCAGACATCTAATGAGCTCAGTGAGGTAAAAAGCTGGTGGATATGCCATTTTGTGGATGGCTTGGCTCAAGCGCTGAAGAGGGGCGTGCCAAGTTGCGAAATGCCTCGGGCAGGTACAAGGAGCCTTAGAACCGAGGATGCCCTAATGAGAACTCTTGACTCTTTTTGAGTCGGTCCGTAAGGATTGGGAACGCTCTGAATTGAAACATCTTAGTAGGAGCAGGAGGAGAAATCAATTGAGATGCCGCGATTAACGGCGAGTGAAAACGGCATAGTTCAAACTGAATCCCTCTCGAAAGAGAAGGGAGATGTGGTGTTGTAAGTGGGAGTCATATAAAGCCCGACCTATTGAAGCCGAAGTCTTCTGGAACGAAGCGCCAGAGAGAGTGAAAGCCTCGTAGGCGTAAAATAGAGGGTTTGACTCTTTACTTGAGTACCGTAAGTTGGATTTCTTGCGGGAACCTGGGGGCTACCAACCTCCAAAACTAAACACGTCTTGAGACCGATAGCGGAATAGTACCGTGAGGGAAAGCTGAAAAGCACCCCAAGTAAGGAGGTGAAAAGAGCCTGAAACAAAATGGTGATAGGGTGATACGGCTTGAAAGTGATGAAGGAATCCGAAGGAAAATCTCGTGAGGGATGAGTACGAGGATTACGGAACAGAGTCGTATCGTACGTTCTGGAGAACGGGCCAGGGAGTATATTTCAATGGCGAGGCTAACCCATAAAAGGGAAGCCGTAGGGTAACCAATAAGTTCGCATTCGTAAGAAGAGGAACGACGTAAGAACTGCGTGAAGTCATTGGGATATGACCCGAAGCCGGGTGATCTAAGCGTGGGCAGGCTGAAGTTCTCCGAAAGGAGGATGGAGGGCCGAACCGGTGATGACATGCAAATCTCTCGGATGACCTGCGTTTAGTGGTAAAAGGCCAATCGAACCCGGCAATAGCTGGTTCCCCTCGAAACATACCAAAGTATGACCCGATCTGAGATTGATAGCGTTGTAGAGCCACCGATTGGAGGACCCGGAGTCGAAAGACTTCGCCCTCCTGTCAAACTCCGAAGGCGCTATCGTCGTAGAAGATTGGAGTCCGGGCTGGGGGGTAAGCTCCCAGTCCGTGAGGGAAAGAACCCGGACTGAGGTTAAGGTCCCGGAGTGTCGGCTAAGTGTTAACACTAAAGAGCGTTGCAAACCTTAAACAGCTGGGAGGTTAGCTTAGAAGCAGCTATCCTCTAAGGAGTGCGTAACAGCTCACCAGCCGAGGTTTGCAGCATCGAAAATGGAAGGGACTCAAGCCGACCACCGATACCCCAGGGCTCCGGAAGGAGATCCGGTAGAGGGGCGTTCTGCTTGGGTAGAAGCATCCTCGTGAGGGGGTGTGGACCGTGCAGAAACGAGAATCCTGGCGATAGTAGCAGCATAGTCGGGTGAGAATCCCGATCGCCGAAGGGGCCAGGTTTCCTTGGCAATGTTCGTCAGCCAAGGGTTAGCCGGTCCTAAGATGTGTCCCAATTGGAGCACGTCAAATGGGAAGCAGGTTAATATTCCTGCGCCATCCAGCCTATGTGCTTAGAGCACACCTGACGCTTCCGGGTAGATTGAGCGGTGTCATCGCACCGTCCAAGCACCGAAGCCTATGGAGAGCCGTAATGGCGAGAAGTAGGTGAACGTGTGATGGCGAAAGTCGATTGAGCCCGGGAGCCCGTGAAAAGGGAGGCGGGATGTCCGTACCGAGAACTGACACAGGTGCCCCTAGCTGAGAAGGCTCAGGCGTGTCGGGTAAATCCAGCTAAGGGAAATCGGCAAATTAGCCCCGTAACTTCGGGAGAAGGGGTGCCTGCCCTGGAAGGGGCAGGTCGCAGTGACAAGGGAAGGCTAACTGTCTAATAACAACACAGGTGACCGCAAGTCCGTAAGGATTAGTACGGTCACTGACTCCTGCCCAGTGTAGGTATCTGAAAGCCCTTTTCAAGGGGACGAAGGACCTATAAACGGCGGGGGTAACTCTGACCCTCTTAAGGTAGCGTAGTACCTAGCCGCTTAATTGGCGGCTTGCACGAAAGAAGGAATGAGCCTTCTACTGTCCCTAGCTGGAAACCGGCGAAATCATCATCCCGGTGAAAAGACCGGGGACCCCCAAGGGGAAGCGAAGACCCCGTGGAGCTTTACAGCAGTCTGCCGTTGAGCTACGACTTCGGATGTAGAGCGTAGGTAGGAGGCGAAGAAGTGTCTTCGCCAGGAGGCACAGAGCCGCCAATGGAACACTACCCATCCGAAGTTGTGACCCTTACTCTTTTCCAAAAGAGGACACCGGTAGGTGGGCTGTTTAGGTGGGGCGCCATGCCCTCGAAAGGATATCGAGGGCGCCCAAAGGTTGACTCAGGTGGGTCAGAAATCCACCGTAGAGTGCAAGAGTAAAAGTCAGCTTGATGTGACTTCGCATAACAGGAAGTCGCGGGACGAAAGTCAGGTCTAACGAACCTTTAAGGGTTATTGGTAAACCCTAAAGACGCCAGAAAAGCTACCCCGGGGATAACGGAGTTGTCTCCAGCGAGAGTCCATATCGACCTGGAGGTTTGCTACTTCGATGTCGGCTCTCTCCATCCTGGCTGTGCAGCAGCAGCCAAGGGTAAGACTGTTCGTCTATTAAAGGAGATCGTGAGCTGGGTTTAGACCGTCGTGAGACAGGTCGGTTGCTATCTATTGGGGGTGTTGGAGGTCTGAGGGGAAGCTGCCTTTAGTACGAGAGGAACAGAGCAGCGGCGCCTCTGGTGTACCGGTTGTCCGACAGGGCATTGCCGGGCAGCTACGCGCTGGTGGATAAGAGCTGAAAGCATCTAAGCTCGAAGCCATCCCCAAAAAGAGACTTCCTTAAGGACATCGTTAGAAGAATGGTTTGATAGAGCTGGGGTGTAAGAATCGAGGTGAAAAGCCGAGATTTTTAGCCCGCGGCTACTAACGTCCGCACCAGTAACCCTCTTACTGGGCTCAGATGAAATCTGGGTTGCAAAGTGCACTTTTTAGCCAATAGCCAAATAGAGATTAGCGGTTTAGCGGTTTAGCGGTTTAGAACATTAGCGGGTTAGCCAGTTAGATAACCAAAAGACCAAACCGCTAAAAAACCAAGCCTCTAATCCGCTTAACGCGCATATACCCTATTTCCTATTGGCTATTCCCAATTGTGATTCGTTGTGCCAAGGTGGCGGAGAGGCACACGCGGCTGACTGCAGATCAGCTATACCCCGGTTCAAATCCGGGCCTTGGCTTCCTTGGCATTCGCTTTCAACTTTTTATTTTATTTTACTGAGCATATTACCAGAACTTCCTCGCTTGCTCGCTCCACTGGAAGTAATGTGGAAAGTATTATATATGGTTAAACCCTAAGTGTGAATTAGTTCTGTAGTTCGTTTCGCTTAATTAGGGCGTGATAAAGATGGATATAAGAGTTTACACGACTAAAATCTGTCCAAATTGTAAAAAGGTGAAGGAGTTTTTAGCTGCGGAAGGAGAAGAATATGAGGGGGTGGATATAACTACGGCGGAAGCGCTTACTGAGTTAAGAATGCACGGCGTTTTCACACTGATTACGCCCGTTGTTCAGATAGGTTCGGTTTTTCTCACGCACAACGATTTATTTAATGGCGATGAGCTGAGGAAAGAGATAATTAAAGAATTGATTAAGAAAGAGAGGGTAACATGAAAAGAGGATTTAATACGAGTATAGATACGGATACGATACAGACCACGCTGGACGGAGTGAAATTGAGGTTCCCGAAGGTGCGAACCAGCGATGGACACATGTTGGAGTGGGACAGAGAGGCAATCGTAAAACAGCTTTTACGTGAGACCGAACTAAGCGATAAATTTTATGGTGGGTCTGCAATAGACGAAGATACCGCGAGGGAGATAGCGAAAGAGGCTGAGAAGAGGATAAAAGTAATGGGTATCTCTCAGCTTTCGGGTGCTTTGGTAAGGGAAATAGTAAATCAAATTTTGCTGGAGGAGTATCATCAACAGGAGTGGAGGAACGTATGCACGAGGGTTGGGACGCCGGTGTATGATGCACATCTTATTGACATAGGGGAAGGATTTGAGGCGAATGAGAATGCGAACCTGCAGGAGAATGCCGAGACGTCGCATAAGAAGAAAGCGGACAAGATTTGCAAGGAGCAATATTTGTTGCTTTTACCACCCAGGCTTGCGGATGCACATCTCAGTGGCGATTTGCATATACATGACCTCGAATATTTCGGAACGAGGGGGTTCTGCCAGGATTGGGACCTCCGCTACTTCTTCTACTACGGGTTGATGCCTGACGGTTCGGGAACGAAGGCGTCGGTAGCGGGACCTGCGAAGAAGCCGGAAGTTGCCATTCTGCATGCCGTTAAGATTTTAGGCAGTGCGCAGACCAACTTCGCAGGGGGACAGGGCTTCTTCAACTTCCTTACCTTCATCGCACCCTATTTAGAAGGTCTTTCATACGGGGAGATAGAGCAGCTCATGCAGATGTTCGTCTATGAGATGACACAGATGCAAGTGGCACGCGGGGGTCAATTAGTGTTTTCAAGCGTTCAGCTTAACCCGGGCGTGCCGAAGATATGGAGGGACAAGCCAGTGGTTTATAGAGGTGAGGTATGGAATGGAGAGCAAGTGCCGCTTCGGACTTATGGAGAATTTGAAAGAGAAGTGCGTTTGGCGTTCAAAGCGCTTATGAACGTAATGCTCCAGGGAGATTACTGGGGGAAACCATTTAACTTCCCGAAGCCGGAGATAGCGATAGAGCCCCAGTTCCTCGAGGAGGATGAGGAATTTAATAAGAATAATCCGGATTTGCCTACTTATGAAGAGCTTTACGATTTAGCGTTTGAGCTAACGGCGAAATATGGCACGCCTTATTTCGATAATAAGATACCGGAGTATAGAGGAGCGGGTGAAGGCGTTTCGTGCTACCAGTGTTGTGCTTACTCGTTCAAAACTTCGCCGGATGATGAAGATTTCCAGGATAAGATGTATTTTCGGCAGGGTAAGCATTTCTCGATGGGGGGCTGGCAAGTAATAACGATAAACTGCCCGAGAGCGGCTTACAGGGCAGACGGTGATGATGAAAAGCTGTTTGCAGAACTTAGAAGGCTGATGGACATCGCAGTAGAAGTATTAAAGGAGAAGAAGAGATGGATGAAGAAGATTGTGGAAAGCGGGCGAATGCCTTTTGCTACACAAACGCCTAAGGACCCGCACACGGATGAAAAAGGCGATGTCGCGGTGTATCTCGATGAACTTGTGTATATCATCGGCGTGGTGGGAATAAATGAGATGGTTCAGTATCATTACGGTAAGCAAATGCACGAAGACGAGGGTGCTTTGAGGCTTGTAATAAGAGCAATGACGGAGATGGAGTTGTATGCGAAGGAGCTTTCGCAGAAAGAAAATATGGAGATAAGTTTTTCGAGGACGCCTGCGGAGACCACGGCACAGAGATTCGCAGTGGCAGACCTTCTGGAGAAGGAATTCAGGGAGAAGGCGCGGAAAGTAGTGAAAGGAGACGTTGAGAGAGCGCTTTCGCAGATAAACGAGACGAGAGACTTGCCTGTTTATTACACGAATGGCACGCACGTGCCGCCGAATGCGGATATTTCGCTTGCCGAGCGGATAAAAATCGAGCATGTCTTCTTCCCGATCGTTGACGGCGGTAACATCATGCACATATTCCTCGGCGAAGGGTATCCGGACCCGAGGGGGATAAAAAGTCTTGCGCTTAAAATAGCGAGGAACACTCAAACGGGATATTATGCGTTCACCAAGGATATGACGGTATGCATGGATTGCTCGCACGTGACGATGGGTTTGAAGGAGGAGTGTGAGAAGTGCGGGTCTGAGAAGCTGGATTACATATCGAGAATAACGGGGTATTTGCAGTCGGTTAGCGGATGGAACGAGGGAAAGAAGCAGGAGTTGCTGGATAGGATGCGGTATGGTGCGGATGAGGTGAGGTGATTAGAAGTAAGTTCCAAGAAAGGAGTTAATTGTGGAAGAGTTATATTACAGTATTGAAACGAGGAGGGGAATGGATACACGTGTTGGAAAGAATCGCAGAGTCAACTAAAAGAAAATCTTTTACTATTCACGATTTACCCGTTTCGGAACGACCCAGAGAACGGCTTTTAAAACTCGGCAGTGAAGCTCTTTCAGCACAGGAAATTTTAGCTTTAGCTTTAGGCAGGGGCATTGCAGGTGAGTCAGTGATGGTAACTGCGCAGAGGCTTTTAAGTGAATTTGGCAATCTTAAAGGGATTGCTAATGCTTCTATTGAAGAGCTGTCTAGAGTGAAGGGAATTGGTGTGGCAAAAGCGGCCCAACTTAAAGCTTCTTTTGAACTCGGTAATAGGGTAGAAGAAAGTTATTTGTATGAAAAAGAAGAAAAAACTGTCAGAACACCTGAAGATGCTGTGAACTTGGTTAAAAGAAGACTACGAGGCAAGAAAAGAGAGCATTTCATAGCGCTCCTTTTAGATACCAGAAGTCATTTGATTACCACTTCAGAAATATCAATAGGGAGTCTTGATACCAGCATAGCTCATCCAAGAGAAGTCTTTAAAGAAGCTATCTCTGCCAGTGCGAGTTCTTGTATTTTCATCCATAATCATCCTTCTGGAAACCCTACGCCAAGTGGAGATGAAAACCTGTTGGAGGACGTTGTGTTATGATAATCCGTGAATCGCAAATAGAAGATGTGCTTGCAACCTATCCGGATATTACTAAGGATTGCAACCTATCCGGATATTACTAAGGAGATATTAGGAATTTCCGAAGAGCTTACATTACTATCTCGACAAAAAATACTACCTTCTGGTAACAAGCTCGATTTGCTTTTTGTTGCTGGGACAAAACTTAAGTTGCTGGAATTGAAAGTCGAATCATTTCAAGATAAGTTTGTAGAACAAACAGAACAATATAAAACTGAGCTACTCGAACTTCAAAGAATAAATAAGTTAGTAAACGGTCCAGTGGATGCTTATCTCTTATGCCCTTCGATTTTAGAGAATCAGAAAGAAATATGCAAGTCAAGAGGTATTGAGCCCATCGAATACTCGCCTGAATTTGTATTGGAATCTTTTTTCAGTAGACTGAAGAACTTAGCGGGCTTTATAACGATAAAGCCAGCCGATCATGGGTTATGGAATCTTCATCTTTTGAACAGGTTGTTATATCAAATGGAACAAATACAAGCAAGAGAAGGGCTTGTTAGCAAAACGGGGCTATCAGAAAGCACAATAGGAAGTTATCTGAGGTTTGCAGAAGAAATGTGTTTGGTAACTAAAAGGAGCAGGAGTGAGTCGGTTTTAACCGAGCTTGGCAAGAAATATGTTTGGAATAGAGATCCAAAAGCTTCGGAAGACTATATGTCCGAAGAACAAGCGGGAGTTTTGCAAGACTTTATTATTGAAGATCCTTTCGCAAGTAGAGCTATATATGGGATATTCACGATTGTGGAATCAATTTTTACTTTATCAAAGAATACTTATCCAGTACCTCTCGATTTATTAATCAACTATTTTAAAGAGAGTTCAGGCAAATTTTTCGAGTGGGCATCTCAAAAAGCAGCTTTAGACGGTACAAAAATGTATTCAAACTATGCTACCGAATTAGGACTTATTGGACGAATAGGGAATAAATTTTATATTACCCCTAATGGGATTAGGTTTATATTACTACTTCAACTACATAAAACAATAAAAACAGTTGATGCTTTAAGAATTACTACATTAAATGAAAGGGGGAAGTGAAGCCATGCAGTGGGAAGATGAGATAGAAGAAAAGAAAAGAAAGAAGCTTTAGATTCTTGGATTGAATCCACTGAGGAAGAATTAGAATTTGCAGAGAGTATATACAAAATTCTCGATAGTTCACCTACCAAAAAAGAATTTCTCAGGTTAGCCAAAGCGAAACTTCAAGAATCCAAAAATCCATGGGTTAAAGACTCACTTCAGTCCATTCTAAATCTTGTTGTCGATTAAATCAGTTTATGAGAAGGTGAATTTAAATTATTTAGGATACCCCCAGAGAAATTGAAAAAATATAATCCAACTGTCCTCGCTACTTTTTTACAAAAAGCTGAGCGAAATCTCAAAGGTTTCCGTGATTATTTTACAGAATTAAACGACAAAAAGTATTGGGGTGTTCCTGTGCACATTTTAGACGAGGATACTCGCTTTAAGACTACTATACCCGATGAGAGCGTGGATTTAATTGTGACCTCCCCGCCTTATGGCGATTCAAAAACTACGGTTGCTTATGGACAGTATTCACGGCTTTCACTCCAGTGGCTTGATTTTGAAGACAGTATTTGCAGGTCAATTGACAAGATATCTCTGGGAGGAAACTATCCAGGGGATGAAGCAGTTCTTCATGTATCAAAAACATTAAAACGAAGCTGGGGAGAAATTAATAAAAATCGAGCATATACAATCAGTCAGCGAGTGTGAGATATGGTGCTCAATCACATCTTTCAATATTTGAGAATAATCTTCACTGCAAAGTGACATAATTGGTTTTTTTCTCCCCACACCACAATATGCCATGACTTCCTGTAACTGTAAAACTTATCTTTATATGAATCCCTTTTATCTATAATGTAAGTTTATAACTCTGCCAGCGGGGTAGGGTAGTTAGGAGATCCCGTCGGGCTCATAACCCGGAGATCGATGGTTCGAATCCATCCCCCGCTATTTCGAAGAAATGATAATTAACGCCGATTTGCATATCCATTCGCATTATTCCATGGCCACTTCGCCTCGTATGGATTTACCCACGCTGGCAAAAGAAGCCACGAGGAAAGGGATACAGTTGCTCGGCACCGGTGACTGTTTACATCCGAAATGGTTAAGCGGAATAAAAGAACTTGAAGAAAGGGATGGCTTTTTCTCCTTCAAGGGTAAAGAGGAAGGCAAAAACACTAATTTTGTGCTTACCGTAGAGGTGGAAGATGCGAGAAGAGTGCACCATTTGCTCATATTGCCGACCATTGCGAAGGCGGAAGAATTATACGAGTCGTTTAAAAAATATTCACCGGATATTGATTCAGATGGCAGACCTTCGCTGAGACTGAGCGGTGAGGAAATAGCGGAACGTGCAAAGGATGCAGAAGCTCTTATAGGTCCCTGTCATGCGTTTACGCCCTGGACTGCTTTATACGCATACCACGATTCGCTGCGCGAGTGCTACGGTGACATGGTAGGATATATTTCCTTTGTGGAGTTGGGGTTGAGTGCGGATTCGTCTTATGCAGATAGAATAGAAGAGTTGAGAGCGCTTACGTTTTTGACTAACTCGGATGCGCATTCGCCATACCCTATTCGATTGGCGAGAGAGTTTAACAGGTTTCACGTGGAGGCTGTGAGTTTTGAAGAGTTGAAAGCGGCGATAGAGCGAAAAAGAGGTAGGAAGCCGGTGCTTAACGTGGGTGTGCCGCCAAAGGAGGGTAAGTATAATGAAAGTGCGTGTATCAGGTGCTATAAGCATTATTCGCTCAGCGATGCGATAATAAACAAATGGAGGTGTGAATGTGGCGGTATGATAAAGAAAGGAGTGCGGGACCGCGTGAACGAGCTTGCGAATTGCGATGGTGCACATCCGGAGCATCGTCCTCCTTATTTGCACTTGATACCGCTGGCTATGATAATAGGATTGGCATTGCATAAGTCCGCGAGTTCAAAGACGGTAACGGGGATATGGGAATCGCTATTGGCTGAATTTGG
>Ga0209986_10003175_pt1 | contig 14562 bp, 14 predicted proteins | sample BlataG_FD_183168 | JGI IMG/M metagenome (GOLD analysis project Ga0209986, IMG submission 183168) | Deep subsurface microbial communities from Black Sea to uncover new lineages of life (NeLLi) - Black_00105 metaG (SPAdes) (version 2) | ecosystem: Environmental > Aquatic > Marine > Oceanic >...
ATCTGTTAAGGACGATGAGTTCCTCCTGATTCTTACTCAGGGATTAATCAAGAGTGGCTTTGCCATGTGCATAATGGGCTCATCAAGACCAGCCAGTGGCAGCGAACACAAAATCAGCCATTCCATTGACTATCTGTACTCTCCCAGAAAAACCCTACACGGCGAGCAAGCTGGTATTGCGACCTTGTTTACCATGGTTTTGCAGGAAAACGAATACCTTCAAAAAGTCAGGGCGCTTTACGAACGTATTGCTTTTCCGCGCCGTCTAAAGAAACTCCATCTCAATTCTGACCAGTTCGTGAAAACCGTTGTGAACGCAACAAAAATCAGGCCAGATAGGTACACAATTTTGGAAGAAAAAAAATTATCCGCAGCAGACATCAAAGAAGCATTACATGAAGCAAACCTGTAAAATCACTAAGTCATTAAGTTACTTGTTATTAAGTTATTCAGTCATTAGAAACCGCGCGCAGCGCTTCTCCAATCCGCCATGCTGCGTGGCGGATGTGTCTGCAGCCGAAGGCGTGTCTTCAACGAAGTGTGTCTTCAGTTCGCGAATGCGAACATGATCCCAGCGTAGGGCTCTCTACCGCTGCGAAGCAGCCATACAGTTGACACATGTCCTTTTTTGACTAATATATGATAATGAAAAGGTTGTACTGTTTGCTAATAGTGCTTATGGTTTCTTGTGCTACTTTCGCATCTGAAGCAACGCAAAAAGATGGCACTAAGGTCACTTCTGCGGCGATTGCTTCTATCTATGAAAAAGGCAATACCTATTTTAAAGCAAAGGAATATCAGAAAGCTATTGATGAATTAAGCGTAATCATTGATAAACACAAGGAGAGCGTTGCTTATGAACCTGCCCTGTACATAATCGCCTTTTCAAATTACAAACTAAATAAATTCAAGAAAGCAACCCAATTTGGCGAGAAGTTACTAGAGGAATTCCCAAATTCTCAGTATCTGCTAAATATAATTTCACTCGTTGGCGAGTCGTTTTTCAAAATGGGGGAAGATTACAGAGCAGCTTATTACTTAACTAAGTATCACACCCAGACTGAAGACACCACTGCTCAAAACAAGGCATTCAAACGTATTATGCAAACCCTGCCCAACCTTTCAATAAACCAGCTTGAGAAACTGCACCGTGCCCATATGGCTGATCCCCTTGACGAACATATTCTGTATTATCTTGCCCAGATTGAAGCCCGGGAAGGAAAGAAGAAAGAAGCCGAGCGCGATTTCAACCTCTTATTAAGACGGTTCCCCAAAACAAGATATACTTTCGAAGTAAAGGAATATCAAAGATTCATTGATTTAGGTGAAGCATCTGGACGCGCCGGTATCCTGCTTCCTATAACTGGCGAGTATGCTAGTTTCGGACAGAAGTTCCTCGAAGTTATCAAGTCGTATGAAAGTAACAATGCGCTACCCTTTTCCTTGCATTATCTGGACACTAAATCTGACCCTATTGAAGCCACCATGGCTGCGGCAAAATTAATTACTGACATCCATGTAGATTTCATCATTGCACCGATACGCTTGCTTGAAGCCTTTGGTGTTTGCGGTCTTGCCTTTGGCAAAGGCATTCCAGTAATCCTACCCATGACTTCTGAGGCGCGGCTTGAAAAAATCCCACTCGTCATCACCACAGGTCAGAGTAATGAAGAACAGGCAAAATGCGTTGCTCAGTACGCCATGTATGATTTAGGTATGGACCGATTCGCGGTCCTCTTCCCCGATGTAGCAAAATACCGCTCAATTGCTCAGACCTTTGCTGATGAAATCACAAAAAACCACCGCGAAATCGTTACTATGGTTGGTTTTGACCCAGATTCAATAACCTTAAAATGGGAACTCAAGGCAATCAAAGACAAGCATCCAGAAGCGATATTCTTGCCCATGGATCGGGAAATGGTCATCAATAGTGCGCCGCAAGTTGCGTATTACGGACTGGAGCATGTGAAGATATTGGGCATAGAATCATTCAAAGATGAAAAAGTAATCCGGCTCGGTGAAAAATACGTTGAAGGCGCGGTCTTTGCTGCACCATCATCGATTGATAGCCTTTCCTTAAAAGAATTCGTCAGAGCAGGATTTAAAGAAGATGACCTTTCAGCCAAATTCTTTTATACGCTCTGGTGTCTAAAAGGGCTGATAACTTATAACCGGAGCAATCTTCCTGAACAAATTTCAATGATGTTAAAAGGTCGAGAAGTTTTCAATATTTACACAATCATGAATGGCGAATTCGTTAAATTAACGGAAATATCAAAGTAATAAAGGAGTTGTGAATGGCCAAGAAGGACAAAAAGAGGAAGAAAGAAAAGAAAGAGAAAAAAGAGAGGAAGCAAGAACAACTCATCGATGTGAAATTCAAGAAGAAGAACATTCTTTTCTTTGGTATAGGTGTTGTTTTGGGAATAATCGGTTTTATCCTCTTAGCAGTTGGTGATATTGTACTCGCGCCGATACTCCTCATCCTCGGTTACTTAGTTTTCTTCCCACTGGGCATCCTCTTAAAGTAGATTCACCCCATAACACCTAGCTTCATTTGTGATTGAAGCCAAAGACATAAAGGCTTTTGGACACCGCATAGGGATTGATGAAATCAGAATAACAACAGCTGAGCCATTTGACCAGGCGCTGGCAAAGTACAAGGAACAAAGAACCAAGGGACTGTTCACTGACCGCCAACACAGGCATCTTGAGGACATCAAACACTTTTATAATGTACGCATCGAATTTCCCGAAGCCCGATCAATAATCGCTGCATGTCAATGTTACCTCACTAATGAAAAAACTAACCTTTCAGAACCGGGTGATCCACACGGTCTTATTGCCCGGTACACCTGGCGCAACTACTATAAAGGTTTGAAAAACAGATTGCGCGAGCTGGCTCATTTTATAAAAGAAAAAACCGGCGCATCATTCCGCGTCTATTCAAACGGTCCAGTAGCTGAAAAACCCATTGCCGTGCGCAGTGGTATTGGTTATTATGGAAAACACAGCGTCGTTATTAACCAGACCTTTGGATCATGGATTGTCCTCGGTGAAATAATAACTGACATTGAAATTGAACCTGACAAGGCACTTGATATTAACTGTGGTCAATGTGAGGAGTGTATTGATGCTTGCCCAACGCGTGCCATTGTTGCGCCGTACATTATAGACCGCCGGCGTTGTATTCAAGAACTTACAAATTGGTACGGCGTCCTGCCTAATGACATCGCTGAGGTTTGGGGCAATCGGCTATATGGTTGCACTGTATGCCAGGACGTGTGTCCGGTAAATTCTAAAGTGGCGGTGCGCAACCCCTGGACTGACCTGGGTAGTGTCGGTTCTTCAATATCGTTACTCGACATTCTCAACATGTCGGAAAGCGAATACCGACAAAAATATCCAGACAACCAGATTACTGCCCGCTGGATCAATTTCAAAACCATACAAAGAAACGCCCTCGTGTGTCTCGGCAATATCAAAGACAAACAAACCCTGCCCATTCTGGAGCGATTCAGCAAATCCAATGATGGAGTCTTTGCAAAAACTGCACAGTGGGCCATCGGCAAAATAAGAAATGCCTAGTCTTGCGGAAAAAATAAGAAGCCTACTTATTAACTACAAACAAGCACCCACCATGATATGGCGTCGTTGTAGCGCAAACTTGAGCTATCGCTTTTCAAACCTCACGAGCCATCAGATTTCACCACCTGAAACTATTAATTTCTACCCTACTGATCGCTGCAATTTAAAATGCTCAATGTGTTTTGAGCGTCTCCGTAAACCACGGTCTGAAATGAAAATATCAGACTGGCAGAAAATAATAAACCGGATAAAGAAATTCCAACCACGCATCCATCTATCTGGTGGCGAACCGTTTTTGTATCCGGATATCATTGAACTGATATCGCATATAAAAGCAAGAAACTTTTTCCTGGTGATTACAACAAACGGAACTTTTTTGAGTAAGTATGCTAATGATATTATTGCCTCAGAAGTAAACCGAATTCATATTTCAATTGATGGTCCTGAAAAAATACATGACCGAATCCGTGGTGTACCTGGAACTTTCAAGCGCATTATGGGGGGGCTCAAGAGAATAAAAAAACTGCGTAAAGCCAGTCGCTTGCCAATTATCCGCATAAATTCCATGATCAATCTCACTGACCCAGCCGCCATGCAAGAAGTAATCAAGATTGCTTGCAATATTGATGCGGACAGTATCCAATTCCAACATCCCTTTTTTGTAGATTGCCAGAGTCTTACCAGCCACCGTTTTTTCTTGCAGAAAAACCTCGGGCTCGATTTGAATTACTGGCAAAGTGCAGATATCGATTGTGATAAACCCAAAGACTTCGCGAATGCCATGGATGTCATTCGTGATCTGCGTGCGGAAAAAAGTATCCCGGTAAAGGTATTTCCAGAATTATCCGCACCGCAACTTCAAGCATATTACGGTGCAGCAAATGATTTTTATGAAATCTACCCGGGGGAATGCCGCGCCATGTGGAATACCGCAACGATACTCCCGTCAGGATACGTGGAGTCGTGCCCTGATTATCTCATAGGTGATTGCCAGAAAGACAATTTCCTGTCCATCTGGAATAACGATACAATGAAGAAACTGCGCCAGCGCATACATAGTAGACATTTTTTCACAGTCTGCCGTGGTTGCTGCTTCTTCTACGATTAACAATGCGAAACCATAGACAAAAAACCGAAGCCGAGGCCGAATACTGGAACAAAAAGGCTGATAAGGAATATTACGTTCCAGATATCAGAAATTTAAATACAAACAAGGATACTCTGTATATATGGGATGATCCAGTAATTGAAGATATTGTTAGAGGCGAGTTTCGAAGATTTATCATAAATAAAGCATTGGAAAAAAAGGGTGGCGATGTTCTAGAAATAGGTTGTGGGACTGGCTGGTTATCTTTGGAATTAGCCAGAGCCGGAATGCACGTAAAAGGTGTTGATTTAAGCGAAAAAAGAATCGCCATAGCCCAGAGATATCTCGAGCAACTAAAGAAAAAAGAGGATATCAAGGGCGATATCGATTATATAGCATATCCTATACAAGAGGTGTTATTCAAAGAATCTGTTTTTGATCTGGTAGTATGCTGGGATTCATTGCACCATATACAAAACATTGAATCAATAATGAGAAAAACAACTCAATGGTTAAAGCCGGATGGTCAATTGATCATCTTTGAGTACATCGGCTTACGTTTTCTAAATAAGATTATCATTATGATCATTTATGCACTTCCTATAATCAGTAAAACAGGATTATTTAAAAAAATAAGAAGTAAAATCACAAACGATACATCAACGCACAAAGCACCTCTTGAAGGAATAACAGGATTGGAGATGTTGCGCGCCGTAAAGCGATTTCTCGAGGTAAAGATTTTTAAGACGACACTCGCAATAAGCTACTACGTAGCGCCCTATGTCTACGGAAACAGATCGTTAAAACATAAGCTTGTAAGGCTCTTGAAAAGATTGGATGACGCTATAACAAATTTACACCTCCTACGGGGACAGTATATGTTTTTGTGGGCAATAAAAAAAACGGAAGACTGTTGACTTCAAAAGATTCATAAATATAATTGCGCATGACTGAAGAAAATATAATCAAAAACAATAAAGAAGAAGAAGAGAAAAAAAATACTGGGCAAGAGTCCGGTGATGAAAAAGAACCACAACCTCGCTTGCTTGACGAGCCTATAAAAATCCTGGACTATGTCTATCTAACCCTGCTATCTTTGGAAGCTAAGGCTTGGGCATACCTTGACTTGGTAGTTCACCCAGAGACTCAAAAGCACAAGAAGGATTTGAATGAAGCCAGATTTGCCATCGACGCAATGAATGCCCTTTTCCAAGCTGTGGAAAAACAGCTGAACCTTGAACAGAAAAAAGATATTCAAACCCGGCTCGCAAATCTCCGCTTGAACTTTGCCAAGGAGTAGAGTAAAGGGAATCAGAGTATCAGGGTCAAGGTTATCAGTCTATCAGAATATCAAGGAATTTATTACTCCGAACATCAAATAGTTCTCATTTTGGGTAATGGATATAGAAACTCTATGAATCGGGCATTAATAATTGTAGTTGTCCCTGTCTGCCGTGGTTCCGGCACAGGCAGGCAATTTATTGGATAAAGCCTGATAAATCAGGCGACTACATCATATCGTGGATGATATGAGAACTATTTTATGTTCTCTTTAGTAACTCCTGTTACATTGATACCCTGGTATCCACGACCTCGTATCCTGGTGTCCTGATAGCCTTATCTGTCAATTATGTTTAAAAGAATAACACATCCTGCCTTTTTTATTTGTGCAACCATGGCAGTTGTCACTTTCATCATTTATCTCTTCTCCCTCTGCCCCACGGTTTATCTCATCGATTCTGGAGAACTCGCGGCGGTCAGTTATACGCTCGGCATAGCCCATCCAACTGGTTATCCTTTATACACCATCATATCGTATTTCTTTGCTCACCTACCTGGTGAACCTATTTTCAACCTCAACCTGTTATCTGCTTTGTTCACAGTTTGTGCTGCAGTATTCCTTTACGTACTGGTCAGCGGTATCATAAAAGATAAGTTCGCCGCGCTAATACCAGTTGCCATCTTCTCATTTGCACCAACCATCTGGCGTATCTCAGTCACCAATGAAGTCTACCCGCTAACCGCACTGTTTGGCATTATGATCTTTTATGTTTTATACAGATTGCGTGACATCAGATGTTTTTATCTTATTATGTATCTGGTCGGCCTGGCGTTCACCAATCATATCATTGTCTTCTCTCTTGCCGTACCTGTTTTCGCATATCTGATGCTCAAGTACAAACCTGAATTCAAAAAAGTCTTGTTTGGAATCATCTGTGCGCTTTTTGCCGTATCCTTGTATGTCTATCTCATCGCTCGAACCAATGGTAATGCTGCACTTGCCTGGGGCAATACTCATAATCTCCAGCGTCTATTCTGGCACGTTACTGGAAAACAGTATCAGGTATGGATGTTCTCACAATCCATTACTGAGCTGCTCAGGAATTTCGGTAATGGTCTGATGATTTTATTGAGAAATTTCCTGTATGTTTTGATTATCCCAGTTCTGCTCGGATTCTATTGCCTTTTCAAGTCAGAGCGCGGCAGATTCTGGTTGTTTATCAGTATCCCCTTACTCAATATCCTTTATGTTATAAACTATTCAATACCCGATATTGAATCTTACTACATTCCTGGTTTCATCACCTTGACAATTGTTTCGGCTTACGGTCTGAAGGTGTTTAAAAAATACCTAAAACTTTATGTTACCTTGCCGCTCGTGATAATCACTGTGCTCTTGAATTACCGCACTTGTACATTGCGGGGTAATTCTTTTGGCATGGACTTCGGTCGTGCCCATCTTGAGCAACTACCTGAAAATAGTCTTTTGCTATGCACTTTCTGGGATATTTACTCGCCAACCATCTATTTAAGAAAAGTGAAAAATACCAACGCAGATTTGATTGTCATCGACAAAGAACTGCTTCGACGAACCTGGTATATTAAGTACCTTCAAGATGAGTATCCAAAATTCTACAACGGGGTCAGCGCAGCGGTCGATGATTACCTTATTGAACTGCGTAAATTCGAATATGGCGAACCGTACAACCCAAAGGTAATCCAGATGAAATTCATAAGGATGCTCGAAGCATTTGTTAATAACAGAATACAAAAGGGCGTCTATTTTGCCACGCCATTTCCTGACCGCGACCTTGACCAAACATACCCTCAATATCTGCGTATCCCAAAAGGATTGGTTTTCGAATTGAGATCAGATACCGTTGAATACCAGCCATTTGATTTTTCCAAACTCCAAATAAGAAAACCTGGTATAGTCAATGACGAACGTTTAGAACACAACATAATCGTCGTGCGCAGGATGGTGAACAATAATATTCTATACCTCGACGCTGCAGGTATGACTGAAGCATCAAAACAGGCAAGAGCCTGGCTAAAGGATTTCGAAAAGTAAAATCACTTTACATCTTAGATCTTTGAATTCTGAAGACCTCGATAAGAACCAAAACTGCGCCAATGATTACCAAAACATGGATTTAACTCCGCAGTAAAACTTCCTCTTTCTCATAGTTATAGCAAGTAACAAAATAGGCAATCGCAGCGTAAAAAATACTTGAGACTACTGTAACAAGAAGGTCTACTCCATTAACTTCACCTACAAGGATCTGCTGTTGCAGTATCGCGGTATTTAATACTGGAATGAGAAAAGTAGAACTCTTTGATGAAGTAATTCTCACAACTGAAAATATTGCAAGAATTATTACTAGAATCATACAGTAAGAGCTATAAGTTGTTGCTTGTTTAGTGGACCTTGAGGCGCTGCCAATTGTAATAAGAACCGATGAAAAAAACCATAGAATAGGTAACATTACGATAAGCACAAAAAGGCATGATAACCAGGGTACAGTGAGAACAAATTCCTTTCCAACTTGAGCAAAGATTGAAAATCCAGACTGCATGACGATAACAAGACCTAACAATCCGGAAATGGTAGCAAGAAAAGCCAGCACAAAAACTGTAAGGCATTTGCCTATGACGATTTCACCTCTCTTTACATCTGTCACCAACAAAGTTTCAATTGTTTTCCGCTCTTTTTCTCCAGTCGTAATATCAATAGCAGCACGCATCGCACCTTGAAATGCAACTATCATTAGTATATAGGGAATAAGTACACCGAGAAAAAATCCACCCATCTTTTTTGCTGGAGCAATATTTTCTTTCTCAACTACAATGGGTTTTAGAACTTCTTCACCCAAACCCTGTTTAAGAACACGCATCTTTATTATCGAATCCTGATATGCAAGTATAAATTTGTCAATTCTCTTTAAAGCATTTTGCGCTTCTTTATCTGCACCATCGTAGAAAACAGCAATCTCATTGTTGTTTTTCACCCACAAAACAGCTTTCACCTTATTTTTTCTGAACATAACTAAAGGTTCTTCTCCTTCAATAATAGCAAATTTTTTGGTCGCCTCGATATAAGAAAGAAAACCCGGCATAGAAGATTGATTTATAATCCCGAGATTATAAATTGATCGCGCCTCCTTAGCCCTTTCGCTTTGCATAAAATAACCCATTGCCATAAAGAGAATTGGATATAGCAGAAAAGGCGTTATAACACATACAAAAAAGGTCCGGGTATCTCGTATGGCATCTAAAATTTCTTTTTTAAATATTAGAATCGCTTTGTTCATCTTGTCTCCCGATAAGCTGAATGAAAACCTCCTCAAGTGTACCCACTCCACATCTCTTCTTGAGTTCTTCTTTTTCTCCGGTATTCAAAATTTTACCCTTATTGATAATCGCAATTCGGTCGCATAATTCCTCAGCCTCACTTATTACATGGGTTGAAAAAATAATGCAGTTGTTTTGATTCTTTGCCTTCTTTATAAAATTTGTAACCGCTCTTCTTGCCAGAATATCCAGTCCGGTTAGTGGTTCATCAAGAATCAAATTTTTAGGACTATGAATAATAGTTCTCCCCAGTGAAACTTTCTGTTTCATACCATCAGAAAGGTCTGCCAAGCGTTTATCCTTTGCCTCATCAAGATCAAACATCATAAGTAATTCTTCGATTCTCTTGGCAAGCTCTGGTCCGCTGATATTGCATAGTCTGCCAAAATAAGTGAGAGTTTCTTCCACTGTAAGCCGGTCATATAACTTTGTTTCTCCGGTCAGAAATCCAATATTTTTTCTTACTCTTTGTGGTTCATTGATTACACTATGACCTTCAACGATTACTGTTCCCGATGTTGGTTTCAGAATCGTCGCAATCATGCGTAAGATTGTTGTTTTCCCCGCACCATTCGGACCCAAAAGACCGAAGATTTCACCATTATTTACCTTAAGATTTGCATCATCAACAGCAATTACCTCATTCTTTTTATGCTTATTAAAAATTTTTGTGAGATTCTTGATTTCAATCATAAATAAATATCCCCACTATTTGAATTTAAAATTTTACTCGTCTTCGTAAATCTATTGTTTCTGAAAAGCTCAATACAAATTAAAATGGCTCCGAAAACCAAAAAAATATCACCGAAATTTACTACCGCATACCTTGGAATTACAATGAAATCGCGACCAAAACCGAAAAGCGCACGATCAATTATCGCGGCTACGGCACCAGTAACAACAAGTGTAAAACCGAAAATAGCTCGCCATGATATATCCTTTTTATTAAAAAAATACCTGTAATAATAGAAGCAAATAATAAAAATGAATACAATATGTATTATCAATCCAATATAAGAACCGTAACCGGTTTGAGACAACCACCCAAATGCTAAACCTCTATTTTCTACATATTTTAGGCCAAAGCCAGCGAGAAATTTAGTTTCGCATTGTGTTAGTTGTACAATAGTTTTGGTAATTTGATCTATAATAACTAATAGAATTGTAGAGAAGATGATGTATTTTGTTGCCAGCGTTTTCTCAACAGCTCTCATTATATTAGTATAGTAAAACTTGTATTCTTGTCAACATTGATTAGAGTTTGTCAAAATAATTCCTTCAATTTTTCTAAGATGATTTAGGAATACTGAATTATGGGGATCTATCTCAATCGCCTGAACTATGTACTGTTTTGCATTATTAATATCGCCCTTTATAAAATAACACCAGCCCAAAGTATCGTAGTATGTAGCCTCATTAGGATTTAACTCTATTGCTTGTTGTGCAAACAAAACCGCCTTGTCAATTTCGATATTTAATTTACTGTAACACCAGGCAATGTTATTTAAAAGCCCTGAATCATCAGGGTTATCTTGTAATCCTTTCTCTAAAATTGACACTGCACTCTCAAGATTACCTTCTTGTACTAATTCAAAAGCGTGTTGGAATTGATTGTTTATTAAAGTTTTTTTCGTTTTTGAAGAGCCCAAAAATAAATATCGTAACCCATAGTATATACCAAACATTAGTTCTTTGATAAGTTCAGATATTGACAATCCAAGACTCTTCGTATCTTTTAATATGCAATACCCATCGCTTTTAAAAATAAACTTAAATGGGATTAAAGAACTTACTGGAAAACTGACCAAAAAAATCCATGTCCAAAGCAGATATTTGAAATTAGTCATTTTAGTGAATAGTAATATAAATAACATCAAATTTAGAAATAGCAAAATTAAAAGAGGTGCACCTCCATGTATTTGTATCTTTTCAGATAATTTAAATTTTCCACGAAATTTTGCCGCAACAAATATTACTAATATCCAACGGCTCGGCGATACTGCTAAATAAGAAACCGTTAATCCCTCCATGAAGGTAGATTTCCCCTGTTGAATGCATATCCCCATATGTATTGATTCTTCTATTGCAATGAGTAGCGGCTGGATGATAAAATAGATGACGGTAAGGAAGATGAATATTTTGAAAAACAAAAGAAAAAATACAGCAGCGGGCAACAATTGGTGTATTAAAAATAGAGATATAAAAATAACCAAAAGTATTTTTGCAAAGAGACTTCTCAAGATAAACGCAGTAACTTGAAATAGAGTACATAATGATAGTACAAAAAAGTTCTTTTTTGCAGACTCGGAAACTGGAATCTGCATAGTGTAGTAGTTAATCCTCATAACCCCCTATTTTACAATCTTTCCTGTGAAGAAAGGGGCATTATATATCCCTCCATTTTGAAACTATCTTTTGTTATCTTATAAAAAAGTTCCATATATTCTGCTGGTAAAGATCGATGGAGTCGGGCAATAGCATCAAAGTATGAATTCCTCACCTGCCATCTCGTTAATTGTTGCGTATCTATTATAGGATTTATTGTGGAATAGAGATTGTAATTTTTTGTAAATATAGAAATTCCCAAATCCTTTGCATGATTAAAATAGTATGTGCCTGGATACGGAACAGTACAACATAGAATAGTACCTGCTTTATATTTGCTTTGTATTTTCTCGGCAAAATCTATAGTCTGTTTGATCGTTGTCAACGTATCTTCAGGAATTCCTATCATTAAACTACAGATTATGTATAAACCTGCATCAACGCACCATTTCACTGCTTGTTCTACTTGTTTGATCGTAATATCTTTACCCATTTGGTCAAGAAGGTCTTGTGAACCTGACTCTACCCCAAACTGTAGACCTACGCACCCAGAATTTGCCAAAGTTATAGCTAAATCCTTAGTCATCACATCCACCCTACATTCACCTGCCCATCTTATATCAATGTCCTTTAATACATCACAAAGCGCAATTAATCGGGAGAAATCAGCACTGATGGTATCATCTCCAAAACTTATGAATTTCACACCATTCCGTTTCAGATATGCGATCTCGTTTGCAAGATTGTTAATGGATCGCATTCGGTATTTTCCGCCTGCCAATGCTGAAGCAGCACAAAATTTACACTTTCCTGGACAGCCTCTACTCGTTATAATCACTTGCCTTACTTTCTTCGGATATAAGATTCCATCAAGGTCGGGAATATTTCGTTCCGGGAAGGGTAATTTGTCTAGTTCTTTTATTAAAGGACGAACTGCTGTTCGAATAATCGTGCCATTACGTTTATAAGAAATTCCTTTTATGTCTTCCAATACACCTTTTTTTTGAATAAAAAACTCAGCAAGTTCTATCATCGTATATTCCCCCTCACGCCTTACAACTATATCTACACAACTATTCTCTCGCAGAACGTCCTTGTCCAAGAATGTAACATGTGGTCCTCCAAAGATAACAACAGATTTAGGGTAGATATTTTTAACAAATTTCGCAAGTAATAACCCATTTTGAAAATTCTCGGTCATCGTGGAAAATCCAATTATTAGAGGTTGAGTTCGTGTGATAAGATGTTTCAACTTTTCCAAATTTTTGATACCCAAATATAAATTTAAACACGTTACCCGAAAACCTTCTTTCCGCAATAATGATGCTATATAGCCTATTCCTAAAGGATTTTGACCTCCCAGATGTTGAATGAACATTCTGGGATACACCAAGGGCGATGGCGGCACGATCAGAAATATCTCACTTCTCTGGTTTTTATCTTTCAATCTTGCTCTAACCTCTTTTCTTTCTACTTTTTCTTCCTTTTTCAGTGTTCTCAATTCTTTATTTGGACACAAAGGATCGTAATCAAGAATAAGAAGATCATCTGATTCTAGTCTTTTTAAAAGAACTATTACATCTCGTTCTACTTGTTCTCTTTCCACATTAGCGAAATTATTGCATATTTGGATGACTATGCTATCAACAGTAACCGACCCCTCTAGACGCAGCCAAACAAATGAAGAAATTTGATCTAGCTCATATATTCCAGATAAACCTCTAACTTTAATTGAGTAAAAAGGTGGTTTCCCCTCAACTTTCCAAAAATCCAAGAGCCGCATTGGGGTCATCTGTAATATATCTTTCTTCATAGTGTACCTCTTCTGTTATTATCTGTCACAGCACATACACCAACCAATGCACCTCGGAGAGCTCCATCCAGAATAATTGTTTAGTTGTATTGACAGTAAGGTCAATAATCCTGTATGGAACCCTCCGAAGAAAACACACACTATTAATCTGGCGGAGCGCATGGAGCACCAGCTATAGCTATTATCAAAATCGCTACAACTACAATAGCAGCTAAAGGTGCATAGAATTCCATGCCGAACTCGTCCACCTGATCTATTTTAGTGTAGTCTGGTGTTTTGTAAGCCATGATTTCTCCTTTTTTGCGTATCCGCTAAAAAATTGTTTAGTGCAGCAGATACGTGAGCGCTAATGCTTTAACTTTATTATTCACTTGCTTCCACCCCGGCCCCCATCAAAAAGTAATTTCTACGTTTCACAAGGATCCAATTTCAATCTCCGCCCTTTAATAATAGCAGAGGGATCAGGACCGAATCTTCTATTATCTCTATTCGCAGATGAATGATCTGTGTTCAACCCCGTTCCCAGAACAATTGGCATTCTGTTCATTATACTATTATATACCATATATGGTATTTGTCAAGTACCAATATACCATAAATTATCTGGTATTAGACTTTCTTACGATTATAGTTACTTAATGAAACAAGCGGTTGTTTTGCACAAAGTTGCTAAAAGGATAAAAGACTTAAGGAAGATCAAAAAGATGTCCCAAGAAACCTTGGCTGGAAAGGCTGATTTGCACCCAACTCTCATAGGTAAAATGGAGAGAGCTGAAATAAATCCCACAATAGCTTCATTGCAGAAGATTGCCAAAGCCTTTAACATATCATTGGCTGAACTGTTGACCTTTCCTGATGATAAAAATATCATTGATGTTGATGTCTTGGTTCTTGATAAAGCTATCGAAATACTCAAACAGATTATAGGGATAGCGAATAGATATAAATCCATGAAATAATAACTTGACTTTTTTTTGTCAATCTCTATAATTTAAAATGAAAAAGGCGGTCATTGCCTTAGGCGGAAACGCAATCGCCCAAACAGGCAAGGAAGATATCCACCAACAGTTCGCAAATACACGAAAAAGCTTGGCGGGTATTGTTGAGCTCATCCAGG
>Ga0209986_10003176_pt1 | contig 14554 bp, 16 predicted proteins | sample BlataG_FD_183168 | JGI IMG/M metagenome (GOLD analysis project Ga0209986, IMG submission 183168) | Deep subsurface microbial communities from Black Sea to uncover new lineages of life (NeLLi) - Black_00105 metaG (SPAdes) (version 2) | ecosystem: Environmental > Aquatic > Marine > Oceanic >...
AGAAGTCAACCCTGGAGGAAGCAGAAGCAAGCAGAGCAAACGCGTTGATAGCTACTACTTCTGACGATGCGGCTAATTTGATGATGTCGCTCACGGCGAAAGGGTTGGGCACAAAAAAGACCGTTGCGGTAGTGAATCAGGAAGAGCACGTGGAGATGTTCAAGGAAGCGGACATTTTTCTGTTTGAAAATCCGGACATGACCGTTGCAAGTCATCTGTATTTCTCGGTGAAACGGCCGAGGATAAAAGATTTTCTTACCGTAAGTGGCGGAAAAGCGGAGATATTTGAGGTTCTTGTGTCTGATAAATCGCGTGTCGTGGGGAAGAAGCTGTCGAAGTTGCGTATAAAAGAAGGGATAATCGTTGCGATAGAACGAAACGGTGATATAATACTGCCAAAAGGCGATACCGTCATCGAAACGCATGACCTCATAACTGTATTTGCGAAGGCGAAGGAAGTGGAGAAGATAAGTTCGCTTTTTGCACCGTAAAATCTTCTGTTTTTCTTTAAATCAAAAGAGGTATAAGAATGGAAAGAATAAAGACTTTTATCAAAACCGCCCTGATTGGAGGAATCGGTGTCATTCTCCCCATTATAATTTTGGTAATGGTATTTAGTTGGCTGTTCAATTTTGTTACAGGTAATATTCAACCACTAACAAATCTTATTTTCGCCGACCCCGCTTCAATGGGTATTTTTGCCGATATTATTTCAATAATCATTATTATTATAGCTTGTTTTCTTCTCGGACTGATAGTAAGGACTAAATTGGGTCAATATATACATAATTCAATTGAAGAAATATTATTGAAAAAAATCCCGGGCTATAACATAGCTAAGGATACAGTCGAACAATTTATTGGAAGAGAAGAGATGCCCTTTTCTTCTGTCGTTTTGGTTAAGATATTGGATAACGGCACTTTAGTTACCGGGTTTATTACTGATAAGCATTCTAATGGAAGTTACACGGTATTTGTACCAACAGGGCCAAATCCAACCTCGGGAAACATATTACACGTCAAATCCGAAAATGTATTTAAAGTAGATATACCTCTGGAACACGCTATGAAATCAATCATAGCTTGTGGCGCTGGTTCTAATAAATTAGTTGAAAAATACATAAATTTGCAGAATGATTGATTTGGTGCTTGTGATTTTTCTTTTCCGAAAACGCTTTTCTTTTTCGTATTTCTTTACCGCCGAGATCACGGAGAGCGCTGAGATGAAATAAATGATTTTTCTTACTCTCTGTGTTCTCTGCGGGCTCCGCGGTAAACAAGTACTCTTTTTCTAAAACAAAAGGGTTTAATCTAAAGCCGCCTCTTAAACTCTGAAATCACTTCCTCCAATTTCTCCGTCACTCTATATTTCCGTATCGCTTTTCCCTTTGACTTCGGCAGTTCTGATATTTCGTAATTACTGCTCAAGAATCCGTATTCCTCTAAGGTGAGGAGATGGTAAGAAACAAGTCGTCTTTCTTCCCCCAGCACTTTACTCATCTCATTTATGTGCATCGGCTTCTCAACAAGCAGCTCCACAATCCTAAACCGTATCGGGTGCAAAAGCGCATGAACCTCCTTCAATAAATCATCGTCGATTTTCATCATACATCCTTATTTGAAAAGAGTGCTTATATATTTTTTCATCTGTGGAATATAAATAAGTATAAGTTAAAAACAGAAAGGGGATGATTATAAACAGGATTGAATTTTTTAGAAAAAACTTTATATACAACAAATTTCAAAATATAACCTATGAAAAAATCAATTATTGCTATATTATTTATTGTAGTTATTGGAACTTTATTAATTATTAGTTTTTCTAATAATATACAGCCAAAAAATAAATGTGAGTCATTTATGGCAGAAAATAGTATTGATTTTCCATGTAAATATTTTATTTCACAGGGGGAGATACCAAATGGTTATCAAATAAAAACAGATGAGTCAAATAAATTCGTAATTGGTAAAAATACTGATCCTGATGTTTCGTTTGGACCGGGGGATGGGATAAAAGATTGGTCATATGTTGTTTATATTAAAGAAGATGGGCAAATCAGTTTAAACGTTTTAGAATTTAATGCGGGATATGATAAAGGAAAAAACATTGAGAAAATCAACTCGATAAAGGAGCAAATGACTAATAGTCTAGGTTACGGTTTAGAATATTGGGTGGATGGAGATAGAATAATTATTCTGTTGCCTTTGGCTGGTTCAAAAGAAGAGGATATTGATGCTTTCAAAAGTAAGTTAGATGATAAAATCTAATTCGTCCCCTTACCACCAAATTAAATTGGTATCTGCTCAAAATTCGGTGGATTTTTGAGCAATTACCTCATTCACCCGAAGTCGCATATATCTCATAAGGCATTATCTTCTTGTTTACCTTCTTCTTCCCTTTCAACTTACTTACGAGGTCGGCGGCTTTCTCCTTCTTCTCCCTCCTCTTCAACCGCTCCATTATGCCCGCCATCTCTTTCTCCTTTCCCTCACCGCCGTGTTCCTTCTCCTCCTCCTTTACATACCCGCCACCTGCATCCTCTTCCACCTCTATTTCCTCTTCTTCCTCTTCCTCCATCCCCTCAAAAACCATTACACTCACTTTAACTCAACCCCCTTACACTTTTTTGCTTCTTTTTCTTGATAAAACTTTCTTTTAATAAATTATCTTCTCAGGATATAATCTTTTCGCTGCTGATAAAACTTCCTCTATTTCTCTTCCCTCTATCATTTCCGCCCCTATCTCTTCCTTAGTCAGCATAAACGGCTCGTCCAGTATTATTTTCGCTTCGTTAAGCACCATCGTTGACCAGCTAACACTTCTCACGTGCGACCCATACCTTTTCAACATCTCAACCTTGAAAAATTCCCTCGTTCGCTCAGGTGCATTACTCAATGCGTATTTTACTCTATCTGGTAACGAAGACCAATCAACCTGCGGCAATTCTTTCTTTGCGAACGCCAGCGACTCCTTCGGATTGCAGAGACAGCTACCTTTCGTACTCTCTTCTCCATCCACAATGCAGTACAGCACGCTTTCGTCCAGCAATGCATACTGATTACAGATGCTTATTCCCTCAGAAGCGCTTTTTGGCTCATAATTCACGAGCAACGCCAGTTTCGTCACCCAGTCTATTCCATCCACGTATTCTTCCACTCGCCGGGCTTCCAGCTTCTCTATCACTTCTTTTAAACTTCTCCTGCCCATTTCATCCCACTTTCCTTCTTCTTCGCCCTTCTCTTCATACATCTTCTCTATTCCCTCGAGATAAAATCGGAGTATGGAAACGGCATCGGTCATCTCCCCGTTCTTCAACTTTATCTTCCACTCGCATTCCTGTGTATCCGCGGATATTTTCTTGAATGCCCGCACCGGGTCGTCTATCTCCGGCGCATCGTCCAGGAACCCCGATTCAAATGCACAAATTACCATCGCTTGTGCAACGTCACGCAAGAAAATCGCGTATTCTGAACGAAGTGCCTCGTAATGTATGTCGTGTAGTCGCCAGTATTGACGTGCTGCATGAGGCTGGTCTCTCGTGTTCAGGATGCCTCTACCCAGGGTAGTGGAAAGCGAAGACTTCTGAACGACGAACATCGCTCTTGGCGAAATAACGAACTTCACTCCTTCTTTACCAATGGTATCCCCGGAAACGACGTCCCCGGACCCCGTGAACAATATTCTTGTGACAATCCAGGGTATTAACGCTTTTTCTACACGGTTCCAATCCTTGCACGCTTCCCTTTTTGTTATTATATTCCCATGCGTAGCATAAGTATTCGTCTTTATTTTTTCACCTTTTCCTATGCGTATGCCACTGCCTGCAGCAACGCGACTGAAGAAATTGGCGACGTTATTCTTATGAATGACCACTTTTTTCTTTAAAGCCCGGCTCGCCTCCCTCGACCCCGCGAAAGCATATATCTCCGATGCTTTGTCGTATGCCACGGCATCAAAGGGGTTATTGTAAGAAGGCGTTGCTATTTCAAGATGTCCCATATCGTTATAAATCCGGCAGCCGTTATCGCCATACGAAGACGCTATCCTCGATTCATGTGCTTCCTGCGATACCTCGGTAGCTGTGTCCCACTTCACATCCCTTGAAACTCTTCTTCTTTTTAAACCTTGAATCGCCGCATTAACGAGCAAAGAAGGATTTAAAGTCGCTTTCGCAGTCACTGGATATTCCTGCTCTATCCCTCTTATCTTATTCTCTGTTCCCGTTCCTGTTCCTGTTCCTTCTCCCTTCCTCCTCTCGCTCATTAGCCTTTATCATAAATTCGTGGTTTTATTTGTATAAATTTTTATTTCCTTATTCTATACCCCGACAACCAAATTTTTGGGAATGGAAAAGTATATATATACAAAAGGGGTATAATATATAACGCAAATGGATGAGAAGATAAGAGATCGTTTGAAGAGGCGTGTTTCGCTCGACGATACGTTGGAAAATTTGCTATTACATGCACATAGAAGCAAGCCGAGCGATTTTGCGGGTGCATGGATAATGAGCGACGAGGAAGAAGAAGAAATCAAAGAAAGTCTTAAGAGGTTGTGGGGAACGTGGAAGATGGATTAATCGTGGATACGGACGTTTTGGTTGATTTACTACGCAAGAAAGATTTCGATTGCTCTGGTTAATGGTTTTGGTATTTTGACAAATAATGTAGCACATTTCAATAAGATAAAACATTTACGGGTGCTCAGTGGCAAATGATACAGATTACGGTGGCGGACGATTTCAACTCCATTGTTTTTACTCCCTCACCTCTCCCCAGCACTACATCTACTCCACTTCTTCCTCTTCCTTTCCCCTCTTCTCCTCTCTTCTTATCTCTTCTATCCTCTCCTTTATACTTCCCTCATCCCATCCATCCAGTTCATCAAATCTATAAGTTTTGTTATTGGAATACAGCAAATAGTCTAAATACGGATTCCTGACGATTCTGTTTCTTATTTCTCTGCTTATCTCCTCCTCCCAGCCCCTTATGTCTCCTTCCTCGGCAAGCAATCGGACGAGAACCTGTCTTGTTCCTTCTCCTCTTCTCCGCTCTCGCAAAAACACCACCACCGCACTTGGCATCCTCGCAAGTTCCGGATACCGCTCAAATAGCCTCGTATATTCCTCTCCCGTTGGTCTACTCACGTCTATCTTTACCTCCGGCTCCCTGTTTATCGTTATCTTATTCCAGCTCAGCACCGCATTCTCGAATTCTGATGCGAGTCTTACCCTTAACTCGGCTCTCGAATCATTCGGTGGGAATAATAATGCTTCCCCTACCTCCTCTTCCGTTAGTATTCGCTCCACTCCCATCTTATCCGCTACTTGCTCGTATAAGTCATAATCACAGAGATTGGCGAAATCAAACGATGCCGCTATCTCTTTCTCCACACGTTCATCCATCATGTACATGCTCCGGTAATCAAACTTCCCCTTTGACGTGTATTCATATTCAAAATCACCTATCTCGTTCTTTATCACCCATAGCTTCATCACCCATTCTAAACGCCGCACCACGTATGGGTCTTCAAGCAATCCCTGCTCGAACTTGTCACAAAGCCTCTTGAACGTATCCAAAACGTATTTGTCCCAGTAGGACGTCTCTCGTTCCTCAAACAACTCCTCTATCACTGCGAGATAATGACAATTGAGATAATCTATCGCGGACTGCGTCCTCCCGTTCATTAACTTTATCCGCCAATCACCTTCGGTATTCACCGAAATATCTTTGAATGTTTGAAGCGGATTCCAGATGTCCTCTACATGCGAGATATTCCCGGATTCTATCGCATCTATCACATACGACGTGAGAGCATTATTGAGCAGCCGTGTTACCTCAGAGCGAACACCCTCACCCGACGTAACGTGGACACGATATTTATCCTTTGTACTCAACGGCTCGTCCCGTGTAGATAATATCGGCCACTGCGAAGGCGACTCCGTGAGAACCCGCTTCGATACCATCGCTTTCGGCGAAATTACATATCTTATCCCTTCTTTTTCCGCTACGAACCCACCAGCGCCAAAGAATATCTTCCGAAGCACTAAAAACGGTATGAGCAGATTCTCTTTACCCGCAAATTTCTTCCTCTCCACCATGTATGATTCGTGCGTGCCCCGGCTATACCTCTTGTCTATCTCCACGTTTGCTTTCCAGCATTGGATGCGTGCAGGGCTATTCCCTCTTTTCCTCAACTTCTCCCTGTATCTTTCATTTGCTTTCTCCACGCCTATTTGCATGTACAATTCCGCCGCCTTATCATATTTCAGCACCTCGAAGGCGTTTCTGCATTCCGGCGTGGCTATCTCTAAGTGACCTCCGGTGCAGATGTAAATCCGGGAGCCATTTCTCAAAAAACCGTCGTTCCTCCTCCGCAACTTCGAGCATATCGCATCCGTCCCATCAAAAAAAGTATAATTCTCAAGCGCATGAATCACCTCATCTACGTGATAAAATCTCGCATACCTGTACAAGCCCGGCGATTCTGAACTTATGCCCACTCTAAATTCGTGCTCTAACCCCTGCCATTTGTTCAAATCCTCCCGCGCCATTTTATTTTAAAAATGCATTCCCGTTTCTTCTTCCGGCATTCCCTGATACCCGGATGCTAATATCTCTTCCGCTCTTCTCTGCACAAACTTGTCAAAGCCCTCTTTCAGGTGTACCATGTTCACTCCTATATCCTCTATGCGTTTATACTTCTTCTGCAAATCATTCGTCTTGCTTCCAGCATCTAATATCGTTTCAATTCCTTCATTATCCCACATTCTCTTCATATCCTCATTGCTGATCACTCCTTTTTTCAACATCAGCAACGTCCTCTCCTCCAATGCCTTATCCCTTGCATAGTGGAATATCTGCGCTATGAACCGCCCGGTTATCGTATCCGCTCTCTTTATCCGCCCTATTTCTGTCTCAACGTAATTATCACTGTACATATAGCCGACCATCTCCCTCACCAGATACGACCTCGCCTCTTCTTCTCCGCCCTTTTCCTTTATCAGACAGCGGTCAATGGGAATCTTTTTAACATATAAGCTCGCAATGGAATATGCAGCTTCCTTATCAGGCGTGGGAACCTCAATTATCTTGTCAAATCTCGCCCGGAATGCGGAATCTATAAGATACAACCTGTTCGTCGCTCCTATCACCGTAAGGTGCGGATGCAGAGCATGGAAACCCTCCAGCAGGTCCAGTAGTTGCCCGGTAACTCGCTCCGGCGCTCCCGAGGAACCCGTGTACATGCCCCTTTCCTGTGCTAACGCATCTATCTCGTCAAAGAAGATTACACCATAGTCGTTTTCCCCTTCCTCTAATTTAGCGTTCGCAGCCTTGAACACCATTCGCACGTTCTTCTCCGATTCGCCAAGCCACATGCTGAAAAGCTCTCCTGCTCCTACCTTCACAAATTCACAATTCGGTAATGCGGATGCCAACGCTTTTGCACACATCGTTTTCCCGCAGCCCGGCGCACCATACAGAAGTATCCTTCTCGAACCTTCTCCATATTTCGTGTAATCGTCAGGATTTATCATCGGAAGAATAATGCTCTTTATTAATTCCTGCTTTACCTCTTTCAAGCCTCCAATGTCATTAAAACTCACCTCGGGGCTCTTCGTGACTTCATATCTGGAGAATTCCTTTGTCTTGTAACTCTTCTTTATGTCAAACGTGCCGGGGAGAAGCCCTACCTTCATCCCCTCTTTTACCATTTCCTTCTCTTCTTCTCTTAGCTTTTTATATAATCTACCACGTCCTTTTCCCGTGGATATTTCAGCTATCCATCCATCTTCATCGTCGTCCTTCCTCAACTCCTCTACCTCTCCCACCTCTAAATCCACCATCCGGTCATATACCTTCGTGATGCCTGTGGTAAATCCACTTGGGTTATTCCTATCAGGGATGCGCCCTATGAAGACATATTTCCCTTCTTGTAGCTCACCTATTTCTTCCGCAGTAAGCGTTCCGTATGGCAAAGCCTTTAACGCACCATTCAAATTCACGATTGCACCCTCTTCGGTCTTTTCCACTACGAACCCACAGTCTAATGGCGGTGACCTCGCTTTTGACACAAGTTTCTCCAAATCCGCTTTATACGCTTCTGTCTCCTCGTATTTCCTCCTCAACCGCCTGTAGTCACTCTCTAACCGTTCATATTCGTATCTTGGGATATAGTCCACCCTTTCTTCCATGTTTAATCCCCTCTTACAATATAAGAGTAAATTGATTTTATAAAAATGCGATGCCTCGCTCTTGTTTTTATATAATTATATTTACAATATATAGTTAAATAAATGATAAGGGGAAAGTATTTGTTTACCGCCGAGAGCACGGAGAGCGCTGAGATGAGATAAATGATATTCCCGACTCTCTGTGTTCTCTGCGGACTCAGCGGTAAACAAGTGCGATGAGAAATGATGAAAGAGGAGAAAAGAAAAATACAGCTCACAGGCGGTTCAACTCTCACTATATCGCTTCCTATAAAATGGGCGAGAGAAACGGGTTTGAAGCAAGGAGATGAGCTCTCTTTAATCCAACGCAGTGATAACTCGCTCGTCATAACACCGGAGAAGAAGGAAAAGGAGCAGATAAAATCCGCGGAACTCGAGTTCTCGGAGGAAGAAAGCTTTGAAGACAACTTCCGGTATCTTATCGCTTATTACCTCGTTGGGTATGACCTCGTAAAGCTTTTATCGCCAAACGGTTTCGGGGCTGAAGAAAGGAAGAGGATAAAGGAGGTGGTGAGGAAGAGGCTGATAGGCATGGAGGTCGTTGGAGAGTCGTCAAGGGAAATAGTACTCCAGAGCTTTTTAAAATACGAGGATTTTACACTGCGAGATGCGGTACGGAGCATGTCAGAAATAATATTGTCAATGCACGCGGATGCGATTTCTTCGCTCGATGAACGTGACGCGAACCTTGCGGAGGACGTTATAGAGCGTGATAACGAGATAGACCGATTTTATTTGCTTATTGTAAGGCAGCTCAAGGCTGCAATGAGCGACCCTGACCTTGCAAAGAAGATAGGCGTGGGCAGGCAGCGCGATAGCCTGGGATACCGGATAGTAGTGAAGTGCATGGAGCGGATAGGCGACCATGTAGAGAATATAGCGAAGAATTCCGTGATGATAAATTCAAAAAGCTCTATATCGGAACCTGCATCCTTAGGAGTTAAAAGCTTAGAAGGCATAAAAGAAATCGGCTTCCGTGCCGAAAAACTCTTCACCAAGACTCTGGCTTCATTATCGAATATGGGTATGAAAGAGGCGAATGAAGCGATAAGGGATGCAAATGCGCTGATAGATAAGTTAGAGGGAATAAACGAGCGAGTTCTGGTAGAAGAGCTGAGTATTACGGATAAAATACACGTTCTTTCTATCCTGGAGAGTTTGGGAAGAATAGCGAAGTATTGCACGGATATAGCAGAGGTAACGATAAATATGGGGACAAAAATAGCGGGGGAATTGGAGTTTTAAGAAATGTTAGAGAAGTTAAGCAGTTCGCTGAAGGAAACGATTCGGAAGATAGCGATGGCGAAGCGGATAGACAAGCATACGGTTGATGAGTTCGTGCGGGACATACAGCGAGCTTTGATACAGGCGGACGTTAAGATTTCACTGGTGAAGGAGCTTTCGAGTCGCATAAGAGAACGCAGCTTAAAGGAGACGATGGTGTTGAATCCGCGAGAGCACGTGATTAAAGTGGTCTATGAGGAGTTGATGAACATCATAGGAAAGAGCGTGGAAGTGCCTTTAGCGCCTCAGAAGATAATGATGGTGGGTTTGCATGGCACGGGAAAAACGTCATCGTGTGCGAAACTCGCGCGGTATTTTCAAAAGAAGGGTTTAAAGCCCGCGGTTATCTGCGCTGACGTGTATAGACCGGCGGCATCCGACCAGCTAAGGCAACTGTGTGATAAAATCGGCGTTCCGTTTTATGACGGTGCGCCGGAAGGAAAAGAGGTGATGGGCATAGTAAAGACAGGCGTAAAAGAATTTGAGAAGTATGACGTTAAGATAGTGGATACCGCGGGGAGGCATGCGCTGGAAGAAGACATGATAGAGGAGATAAGAGAGATAGGAGGGACGATAAAACCGGAACAGCGATTTCTTGTTCTGGATGCGAGCATAGGGCAGCAGGCATCAGTGCAGGCGCGGGCTTTTGACGATGCGATTGGAATTACCGGCATTATTATAACCAAGATGGACGGAACTGCAAAAGGAGGAGGAGCGCTTTCTGCTGTATCGGAGACGAATTCGGGAGTTGCATTTATAGGCACGGGGGAAAAGGTGGATGATTTTGAGAAATTTGAATCCGATGGGTTCATCTCTCGGCTGCTCGGGATGGGCGACATAAAGAGTTTGATAGAGATGGCGGAGGAGAGTTTAAAGCCCGAGGATGTGGACGTTGACATTTTAAAAGGTAAATTCACGTTAAATGATTTGTATAAGCAGTTAGAAGCGGTGAAGAAGATGGGACCGATGAAGAAATTGATTCAAATGCTGCCTTTGGGTGGGCTTGGCATTGATTTCGACGACCAGATGTATCAAATTACGGAGGACAAATTGAAGAGATTCAAGGCGATGATGGATTCGATGACGGGAGAAGAGCTGAACGAGCCGAAGATAATAGCTGGGTCGAGGTTACGAAGAATAGCGAGGGGTTCGGGCTCGACAACTGCGGAGGTAAACGAGCTGATAAAATATCACCGGCTGATGCAAAAGATGATGAAGAGTTTAAGCACGGGAAGAGGAGGAATGGGGAAAATACCGATGATGAAAGGGATGCCACTGGGTAAGATGATGAAGAGGATGAAGTGAATAGAAGCCACCCGGAACTCGCTTTGAGCATTATATTTACAAACCATGTCTTTTAGCAACTCTTTCCTTAAGCTCGTCACCAAGCTTTAAGGCTATTTCATCCGTGAGCCTGCTTTTTCTCGCTTGATATGAAAAAAGGAGAAGTGCCCTATGGTCTGGTCCTGGATAAAAATGAAATCAGTTCGGAGGTTGAGAATACTTTTATCGCGTATTTCTCTAACTTTTTCAATCTCTTCTCATTAGACCAAAGCCCAATCTCATGCCCATTACTCTTAAAGGATAGAGATAGAGCAACGTATGGAACGTCTTTCAAATGTGGTGATAATATCTTCTCCGCTATTGACACGAATCTCTCAAATGAATCTCTGGGAACAATTTTTATAAACAATGGCAAGGAGGAGAACATTATATCAAAATCCTGTGGGAAGAGGTGGAACTTAGAACAAATCTCCTCCTTATGCTTTCCAACTTCTTCTAACACATATTTCGGAGCGAATAAGTCCAAATCATATTCTAATTCAGTGTCTAAAATTAACTCTCTTGTCGTACTGTCTTTTTTGAAAAAGGAGAAGAGGATATTAGCATCAACGACTAATTTCATTCTTAGACGTAGCCCTTATTTGACAAGACTATATCTCTTCGCCAATTCCTCGTTTACTTCCCTACCTAACCTCAAGCAATCTTCATCAGATAGCTTGCTGTTCTCCGTCATTCTATTAAATACTGACAGCAGCAATTTCCTGAATGCCTTTGACTTCTCTAACTTCAACTCAGCCAATCTCTCTTCTATTGCCTCTAAAGCGAACTTAGACTTATCCGCAGCCAATTCTTCTATTTCCTTCTCCAATTTCTCCGGTATCTTAACAACTAACTCCGCCATTTCCACCACCTATAACCATATTGATCATACGTATATAAATACTTTCTCTCTAAACCCGTTTTCCTCTTTAAAACTTTTAAGAAAAGTTTTATCAAAAAAGTTTGACCAAAAAATAATCCTATAATCACCTACCTCAAATGATAGTTTGCCCTTTAAACATTTTCTAAACCGAGCTCCTTAACAAAATCCTTTAAATCCCTTGCCTCTCCCTTTTCTACCTCATCTTCTGATTTTCTTATCGCCTTCATTAATTCTTCATCTGCCAGGATATCCATCGTTTCAAGGACTTCGTCTAAGAGACTTCTCGTCTGAAACAAAAGTTCTAATGCCTCTTTGTCAAAGACAGAAACTACTTCGCTCATTTCTTTCTGCACCCATTAATTTTAATGTTCTTCATACTATTTAAATAATTAACGATTTTCGTTAATTCTTTATAGATGTGAGAGCGTGGTAGCATACACCCAATTTCCAATATCCACACATTCATTAGAAGGATTGTAAATGGCGACCTATTCGTCTCCCCTGTCATAACCCGCCGGTTTTGGTCAAAAGCGTATATTTCCACATCTGAGGAGGAAGCGGATAAGTTGTTTGAAGTTGCTAACACTATGCTATGCCTGTGAATATAAACACCAAAGAGATTCCAATTAACATATCTTGCTTTTTATTCATTCTCATTAAAATTTTGGTATTCCGATACTTTTATATATACTCAAATTTTTAAGTTAAGACCGAGAGGGAAAATTTATAAACCCGGGATTTCAAGGGAGGTATAAATGAGGTTTAATTATAAAGAACATGAACCCGGCAGTAATGGAGAGATTGTAATCAGATTAAAGGAAGAACCAGCCGCATACTATGATGAATGTACCGTAGATAAATTAAGAAATTTTGTGCAGCGTTTGCGTGCATATTATTCAGAAAAGGGAGAACTGGTTGAAATCAGAATATATACGGGCGATCTTAAAAGGGAATACATAAGGGAACGGATTAAAACTGTTGGACCAGAAAAAGAAAGAGAATATCAAAGAGAATTTGAAGAACGAGAAAAAGAAATAATGATACCAGACGTTGTTCCTGCAAGGAGATACGTGTTTTTGTATGGCAAAGAGAATGGAGAACCAAAAGGATGTGTAGATAGTTTTAAAGAAATCTGGGATACAGATGATCGCTTCAGGTGGATGGGATATCTGACAATGTGGAGATTAGATGGAAAAGAAATGAATGAGAATGAAATTTGTAAGTTAAGAAATGATTGTCTCGATGATGTTTTTAAATTTGGCTATATTAAAGATTATTTTGTAGAGAGCGTATATATGAATAGAAAGCTCTATTTCTGGATTGCGGAAGGACACAGTAGCCCAGATGACCTATTAGATTGTGTAAAAGAGATTTATGAAGAGTTAGGTTATGAAATTGAAGAATCAAAAGAACGGGATTTAGGAGCTGATATTATTGTTAGCAAGGAAAATGAAAAGCTGGCATTGATATGTATTTGGGACATGGAATATTTCAACAGAGATATGGGAATAGATGATGGAGGAAGAGTAATAGAAAAGAAAGAGCTAATTGACGTATGCAGGAATACAAATGAATACAAAACCCGAGTGATTATCTTAGGTTCAACTGTTCAGCTTTCGGTGGAATCTATTGAGTATGCGAAAAGCAACAATATTAAGATTCAAGAAATTCTCGAACTTATAAGACTGAGAAATATTGAAATAGCGGAATTCAATGACGAAGACCCAGAAGTGTTTGAAGAAATCTATTCAGAAATATTTGGTGAGGATTAGCTGTAATGCCCATTAACATATAGCCGCTTTTGTTCTATTCCGCAGACCGATAGAAAGAACAAATAGCAAAAGCTCTTGTGTTCGTTATGTATTTAGTGGATAGTTCGGCAACAGGTCTGTGGAGATTAGAGCTAAGCGATTTTCGCATCTCCTTTATATCCATTTCTTTAAAGAAACTGTTAAGAGGAACCTATTTCCTGCACGGCTTCCTTTAAGCTTTCTCTAAATCTATTAATTCCTTCTCCTCCAGGTCTCACATCTTCAATAACACCCCATCCATTTGGTCTGCGAGTTACCCTATTCATGCAAGGGCATATAAATTCACTTCCTCTTGGGAATAAGCGTGTGTAAGCCTCTAATTGCTCAACATCGCTTTCTTCCATCTCTATCTTAGGGTCAATAACAATGGCCTTTTCTTTTACTTCATCTTCTGTCTCTGTTCTTATATCGCTTGCAAATTCAAAGGAGCCTTTGACAATGACGATATCCGGTCTGAGATTTCCTCTATTTATTATGGATGAACTGTCAGCAAAACTTATGGGTGCCGTTTCTAACCCCAAAATATTCCTTACTTCTTCGTATCCTCCTTCTTCTGAAGCGCACATGTGTAACAACTCTCCGTGTCTATTAGGACCATATCTTGGAAACTGATACCAAATGGTTAGGGTCCCATAGGATTTAGTTCTTAGGATGGCAGCAGGTTCTTCTGGTGATCCACGTACCTTAAGTATTTTATTCCTAATCTCCGCATCAAGAGCATCTATTATAAGCGACATCACCCAAATCTCATGAGCAGCTATCACTGTCGCGATAGATATGTCTGCTGTATAAGGGTCTTCTAATGCTCTTACTATTGGACTACTCGTCACTCCTGTACCGCTAGAGGAACGTTTAAAGTCCCTTATTCCCTCTATTTTTCTTATGTCCTCAACTAGTGTAGCGTTTCCTAATTATCATATCAATAAATATTCGACACCACCCCACCAGGAATCTCGTCCATTTTATATTTCCATTTGAAAACAACAGGCATTTGATTTAGCTCATCAATATATTTTAGA